>Ga0123353_10018846_pt1 | contig 10226 bp, 5 predicted proteins | sample TergutLab28metaG_3_FD_92763 | JGI IMG/M metagenome (GOLD analysis project Ga0123353, IMG submission 92763) | Labiotermes labralis P3 segment gut microbial communities from Petit-Saut dam, French Guiana - Lab288 P3 | ecosystem: Host-associated > Arthropoda: Insects > Digestive system > Gut ...
AAAAACGAAACCAACAACCAGTAATATCCACTTTTTCATAAATTTATCTGTATCCCTCCGAGTTTTTTCTCCTTCTTTTGGCAAATGACATTTGCCAGCAGTATCATAACCTGGGATAATTTTGTCAACAAATTTGGGTTGCGGTGGTTTGAATCGGCCGTAGAAGGGGCGGTTTTTGTGTATTTCAGCTACATTGTAGAGAGACCTGTGTCAAGCTTGCATGGGGCCGTCATGCCTGTTGCCGGACAGGCGGTGCGATGATGTGGTACAAAAAGTATGGATTATGGCTTTCCTAGAATTTGTATGACAGAGATTAAAGTTCTCTCTTAACATAACGTATGATCAATATTCATGACATAGACACCGGCATGGAAAACGGTTGGAACCAGTCCGAAAGAGTGTTAAGAAAATATAGGGGAATAGATAAAAAATCTTTTTCTCTATTTCTTAAAGAATGCGCATCCAGGTTTAATCATAGAATGTCAAAGCAACAACTTAAAACTCTTAGATTATGGTGTAATATTTAACCTAATCTAATGCAGACCCAATTTATTTTACAAACATATAGACAAATCTATATGTTGTGGTTATCGTCCTGTTATAACAGAACAGTATATACTTCCTGTTCCCTGACTTTTACTGTTAATTGATGAGAAGAAAAGAACACATGACTCGCGTTCATAAGACCATTATTATTGCGGTAATCTTTACACTTTTTCTTGTTGTCACTTGCACCGGTATTCTCGTCCATAAACTACATGAGATAGATACCTATAAGAATGATATTCTGCGTGTGCTTGGAGAATCACTTGGGCGGGACATTCAGTACGATAGCGGAGCAGGTATTGTCGGATGGCATCCCGGATTTTCCTTTTCCAAGGTGGTCATCCGGGAAAAATCATCTTCCGAGATATTTGTCACGGCGGATGTTCTTGTCACGCGTTTATCAGTGCTTCCCCTTCTTTTTAACAGAGTGGTGATCAAAGACTTGAATCTGGAAAAGCCTCTTGTGTATCTTATACGCCATTCCGATGGAACGCTGAATATTCAGGACCTTCTGGAAGGGACCGAAGGGCCGGAGGTGCAAATTCATAAATTGTCCCTTGATAACGGTACCATCGTTTTTACAGATCGTGCGTTTCACGGAAAAGAACATATTCACAGGCTGAATGAAGTGGATTTCTCCATGACAGATATGGCCAGAGGGAGTACAGGCCGGTTCGATTTATCGGCTCTTCTGATTTCACGTGAAGGACAAGGTTCTCTTAAAATTGCCGGGAGAATTAATCTTTCGCATGATGAGAATTTCTGGGAAACAGCGCGGATTAATGTTCGCCTGGAGGGTAAAAAAATCCATCTGGCCTCTTATTGGGATTACTACCAACCCTATGTTCCTTTTCAGAAGGTTTCGGGTCAGGTTAGTCTGGAAACAACCATCAAGGGCAGACTGAATGATTTTCGTGCTGAAGGAAAAATTCAGATGGAGGAACTGCGTTTCCCTTACCCGGACGTGTTTCGTTCCGTTTTGTCACCCCGCAATGTTCTCTTGGAGTATGCTGTCGCCATGACTCCCGACGAGATCACGTTGAAGAAGATCGACCTCTCCGTTGATCAGTTTCACATTATGGGTGATGTATCTGTGCGTGACATATCCAGCCGGAATCCCCGCATTATCGCTCATGGAAAAAGTAATGCTTTTAAGCTGGAAGACTATTCCTCCTATATCCCCTTTGCCGTTATCCCCCAGGGCACGTCCGGATTCATCGAAAAAAATATTAAGGGTGGAGTGTGCCGTCTGGATATGATGAGATTGGATGGCCGCTTGGATGAAATAGCGCATATGGAAAAGGGGGATAATCATCGAGTCTTATCGGTACGGGCGACAATTCTCAAAGATGGGGTCCTTCAGTTAGCCGAAAATGTGCCTCTTCTGCACAAGATTCGCGGAGAGCTTGTTGTAGAGGGAAAGGATTTCATCCTGAAGGATATGTCGGGAGAATTCGGTACGTCTCCCTTTAAGTTGAATGGTAAAATTGCTGGCTATTGCCTGGATGGACCCGCGTCCTATCCTGTCGCGATAACCGTTACTCCTCAATTGCCAGAAATAGTGTGGGTTATGGGAGAAGAGGCGGGAAAGAGATTCATCTATACTGGTTCTTCCGTTTTTAAAATAACAGGAGACGGTACCATCGACCGGTATCAGCTTGACGGGGAATGGGATCTGCAGGAAGCGTCTTACGGATATGCGGATATGGTAAAAAAAGAAATGGGGAAGGAGAACAAAGTGAACTGGTCATCCCAGATTGATGGGAAGGGTGTTACAGTTTCCTCACTGCGTTATGACCTTGCCCCTTTGTCTCTTAATCTTTCCGGGCATTATATGTGGGGTGAGAAAAGAGAATTTCGTATTGCCGCCGCGTCCAATACGTTTCCCCTGGAAGCTTTGCGAGGTCATATCCCTCTTCTGGAAGAATATCAGCCCGCGGGACAGATGAGAATCGCGATGCGGGCGGAAGGGAAAAATCTTGATTTTGCCGACCTTCGCCTGACGGGGAGAGCTAATTTACAAAATGTTTCCTTGGTGATTGGGGAGCATATGGGGAAAATAACCAACCTTTCCGGTGCCTTTCGCTTGCAGGAGGGTACTTTGAAAATAGCTCAGGAATCAAATCCCCTTACTTTTCGTATCGGCGCCTCTCCCATGTCTGTTTTTGGTGAACTAACACGTTTTAAAGATCCTGTGGCCAATCTGGACATATCCAGTTCCAGATTTAGGATGAAGGACGTGGGTTTTACCTCTGACGATTCCAAGCAAAGGCTGACTCAGCTTAAAGCCAACATATCACTGGAAAAAGACCGGCTGACCATGCACTCCCTGTCCGGACGTTTAGGTGAATCCGATATCCATTTAAAGGGGTACGTTTCTCATTTTCGTAAACCTGAGGGCGATTTTCAGATCACATCACCCTTTCTGGCGGTGGAAGATCTGATCGCTCTCACCGGGATCAGAACTGTTAACAAGGAAAAAGGTCATGGAGAAATGGGAACGATTAAGGCTGCCGTTTCCGTAGACAGAGGAACCTGGCAAAGAATTCCCTTTCAGGATGTGCAGACGCATCTGGTATTTGACAAACAGATGTTGACTTTTGATTCCCTGGAATTTTCCACCATGAATGGTAGAGTGGCTTTGAAAGGTTCCGTTGATCTTACGGAAGAAACTCCCAAGTATAAAATTGACGTTAAAACCGATAGTATTTCTTCCCGCAGACTGAACCGTGAGCTGGGCTTGAGACGAATTCTCACCACAGGGCCTCTCACCATACGGGGAGGCATGACCTGTCGTGGCAAAACCATTGCTGACCTGGAAAAAACGGCGGAGGGGGATATAGGTTTTACCGTGGCTGGTGGCAGTGTAAATGGGTTTTCGGTACTTTCCAAAATATTGTCCATTCTGAATGTTGCCCAGCTCCTTAAAATGCAGCTTCCCGATGTGACGTCGGATGGAATGCCCTATAACGAAATCAGCGGCCATTTTAATGTTTATGATGGTATACTCTACACGAATGATCTGGTTTTGAAGAGTGATTCCATAAATATGGCCATTGTTGGAAAGTTTGATATGATGAACGAAACCATTGATATTATAGTAGGTGTTCAGCCGTTGCAGACAATTGATAAGATTGTCGGAATTGTTCCCATTATCGGCTGGATTATCGCCGGAAAAGACAGAACGCTTATTATGGTCTATTTCTCCGTCAAGGGCCCTGCCAATGACCCTGTGGTGACGGCGATTCCTTTCCAATCAATGGCTACCGGAGTTTTTGGTATATTTAAAAGGATTTTTCAGTTGCCTGTAGAAATATTTACCAACACAGGCGATGTTTTTATCGGGCGTTAGTCGCCATATGGTGGTTGTTGCTTATGACGCCGCCATGATTTTCCGTGATCTTGGGGAAAGGTTGTGTTTTTGCACGGGAGGACTCTTTAAATCCGCTGATCGACTTTGCAGGGAGAGAAATGGACCATAATAAAATGACCGTGGTGCAATGTTGGGATGATGGCGTTACAGCGGATGAGCGTTTGGTTGATGTGCTCCGTCATTATGGGGCCAAGGCGACTTTTAATCTCTGCGTCGGCCTTTACGGCAATGAGCGTAAATTCGGATGGATCCATGGTGATACGGAAGTCTGGCGTCTTGGCCGGAAGGAAATGCGAGATTTGTATAAAGGATTTACCATTGCCAATCACAGCCTGACTCATCCCTATCTTGATCAATTGCCTCGCCATGCGGTGCAGAGAGAGATTCGGGAAGGGAGGGAACAATTGCAGCAGTTTTTTGGCCAGGCCGTAGAGGGATTTGCCTATCCTTTCGGAGCGTATAATGATGTTGTTATGGAGGCCGTGGCGGAAGTCGGCCATACCTATGCCCGTATCGGCGCAGGAGATACTCCCTGTTCTTTGCCTCCTCCAAATGCCATGCTCTTCCGTCCTTCCTGCCATTTTCTGGCCCATGATTTCTGGAAGCGTTACGAAGAGGCGCGCCCGTATGGTGTCTTTTATTTCTGGGGACATTCTTATGAGATGATCAGTGAGGATATGTGGGCGGCGTTCGCGGAGATTATTCGCGGGATCAGTGCTGATCCTGCTTCTTGTTGGGCGGATGTATGTGATTTATTTAATTATTAAGCAGAAGTATTGAGAGTTGTTGGGGATTGGAGCGGTGTTGTAAGTCTCGATGCCGGTGAGATTATTGAGCGCCGGTGGCGTATCATCCGTGGGGTTTATACGATGCATGGTAGTCTTCTGCAAGGGAAGATTCATTATTTTAGCAAAAAGAAAAAGTACGGATAGGGGGAATTGGTATGCAGAAGATATGTATGATGGGAACAGGCTATGTGGGTTTGGTCAGCGGCGCGTGCTTTGCTCATTTGGGTCATAGCGTGATCTGTGTGGATAAGGATGCTGATCGTATCGCAGGTTTAAAACGCGGGATTATGCCCATCTATGAAAAGGACTTGAAAGAAATCGTGGATGCCGCTCTGGGAAAAAACAGCATCTGTTTTACAACCGATCCTGGCGAGGGAGTTAAGAAGGCAGGAGTTATTTTTATTACCGTAGGTACACCGGCGGATAAAACAACAGGAGATCCCGATTTATCCCATGTTTTTGCCGTGGCGGAAGAAATTGCCGATCATATGGATGAGGAATACAAGGTGATTGTTTTAAAATCCACGGTTCCTATCGGGACGGCGGAGATGGTGGAAAACATTATCAAAACCAGAAACCATTACGCCAGATTCAGCGTTGTGTCCAATCCTGAATTTCTGCGCGAGGGATTTGCCGTGAGCGACTTTCTGAATCCGGACCGGATTGTGGTGGGAACGGGCGATGATCAGTCTTTCCTCATTATGGAGGAGCTTTATCGTCCTCTTACCGAGCAGGGTTACATTCTGATGCGCACTGATGTGACAACGGCCAATATGATCAAATATGCGTCCAACTCTTTTCTGGCCATGAAGATCATGTTTATCAACGAACTGGCTGATATGTGTGAGAAAGCAGGCTCTAATGTGACGGATGTGGCCAGGGGTATCGGGTTGGACACCCGGATCGGAGAAAAATTTCTTAATCCTGGTCCGGGATTTGGGGGATCCTGTTTTCCGAAAGACACTTTGGCTTTGGAACGAATGGCCAAAAAAGTTGGTTCGCCCTTAAAACTTGTAGAGACGGTCATTGCCGAGAACAACGCCCGTCGTTACAAAATGTTATCCAAGATCAGTGAAGCCTTTAATAACAAACTCCATAATAAATCTCTGGCCATTTTGGGGATAACGTTTAAGGCTGAAACGGATGATATGAGGGATTCGCCCAGTATCGGCATTCTGTCGGAACTGAATCTGATGGGAGTAAAGCTTCATATTTATGATCCCCAGGGGAAAAAACATGGCCCGGAATTTTTCCCTTACGCTGTCTTTTATGATTCGGCTCGGGAAGCCCTCAAAGGTGCGGATGCCGCGATCATTCTGACAGAGTGGTCAGAGTTCAGGGAGTTGACGGCCCATGATTTTAAAACCCTGTTAAAATCGCCCCTTGTGGTGGATCTGCGGAATATGTATCGTCTTGAAGACATGGAGGGGATCAATTACCACAGTGTAGGAAGAAAAACGGTGACGATTTCTCAGGAAAATGCTGATTAAATTGTTGTGCGAGGTTGACAGGGCGCGTTCGCAATTGTCTTTTAAACTTGATCAATTATACTACGAAGTGCCGAACAAATAAAAGTGGCAGATGGGGTACTTGCCTGATCTTTTAGGTAGAATATTGTATGCCCTTATCGCGTGGCTGATTAAAGTGAAACTGCCTGATCGGTCTTAAGCTTCATCCTTGGAACCTGACGTGTCTGTCCATGTCCGTATCGTCTGTTTTCTGTTGCCAATGAGGTAATTCGCAGAATGATGAAAATAGAATTTACACATAAGCAATTGTATAATTTTTATAAATATTGTATAATGAGCATTCGTCCAAGTGTAAAAGCAAAAATATGCGAGGAGCGAGAAGATCATTATGTTAAAATGCGCCAGCGTCTATACTTATGAAATTGATGACCCGGAAATCGCTCTTAATGAAATAAAGTCACAGCTTGATGGGGGAATAACGCTTCTTGAACATACAGTGGGAATTGTAATGTGTCATCCCGAATTTATCGGTAGCGGTGTTTTAAGGCACGTATGTGAAAAGTTGCCGTTTGATTTGGCGGGAATCACAACCTCTTCACAAGCTGTTGGTAGCGAGGTCGGCGAACTTATCCTGACTATTTTCGTGATGACTTCGGACAATGTTTGGTTTAGAACGGGCGTAACGGGGGAGTTGAACGAAAGTATTGATATACCGGTCAAAGCAGCCTTTGACAAAGCTGTGATGGGTGTTTCCGAGTCACCAAGGCTTGTTCTCATATTTCCTCCTCAATTGCAATGTGCCGGAGACGTTTACGTAAACGCGTGGCAAGAAATCATTCCTAACGTACCGATATTCGGGACGATTGCCATAGACGATACGCTTACTTTTGAAGAAAGCGAGACCATCCATAACGGTGAAAACTATAAAAACGCAATGCCTTTTGTGTTGTGCTACGGCAATATAAATCCCCGTTTTATTGTCGTGACGTTTCCGCAAGACAAGGTTATGCCGTATAAGGGCGAGATCACAAAATCAAATGGGCCTTTTGTGCATGAAATTAATAATTTAAACGCGCGCCAATATTTTGAAAGCATTGGATTCGCGAAAGATGGTGTTCTCAATGAAAATTATATTTTTGTACCGTTTGTAATCGATCAAAAAAAACGTGCTGACTATGACGGTATCCCGGTTTTGCGTGTACTTGCTTCATTTACGGAGGACGGAACGGCAGTTTTCCGTGGTTATGTCGATGACGGTTCTACCTTTACCTTATTGACATGCGGGCCTGAAGATATGTTATCCGCAACGCGTCAAGAAGTCGGGCAAATAAACGATTTCCCCGATGTAAACGGTGTACTGTTGTTTTCATGCATCGCTCGCCGTCTGATGACGATGCGCATCAATCCTCTGATGGAATTGGAAACCGTCAGAGATACGATAAGCCCCGGCATTCCCTTTATGATGGGCTATGCGGGCGGTGAAATCAGCCCGACCTTAATGAGGAACGGCATTCCCACTAACAGATTTCATAATTATTCGTTGGTCATTCTTGTCGTCTGAAAAATATAGAAACACGGGTGTTTGATATGTTGAAATGCGCAAGTATTTATACCTATGAAATTGACGATCCTGAAATTGCTTTAACCGAAATAAAAGCGCGGCTTGATAAAAAAATAACCCTGCTTGAACATTCTGTTGGAATTGTAATGTGCAATCCGGAATTCATCAGATCCGGCGTTTTAAAATATATTTGCGAAAGTCTGCCGTTTGATATGGTGGGAATAACGACTGCAGCACAGGCAGTAAACGACGAGGTCGGCGAGCTTGTTCTGACTGTTTTTGTGATGACCTCCGACGACGTTTGGTTCAGAACAGGAATAACAGGAAACTTGGATGAAAATATTGACGAGTCGGTAAAAATGGCCTTCGACGAAGTCACGGTAGACGTTTCCGAGTCTCCCAAACTTGCCCTCATATTTCCTCCGTTGATTTTAAAATATGCGGGTGATGCGTATGTAAGCGCATGGAATCAAGTTATTCCTGGCGTACCGTTTTTTGGAGCAGTACCCACAGATGATACGCTGACCTTTGGGGAAAGCACAACGATTTATAAAGGCAAAAGTTATAAAACGGCCATGCCTTTTGTATTGTGCTACGGGAATATAAATCCCCGCTTTCTTGTCGGAACTCTTCCCGAAGACAAGGCTATGCCCTATAAAGGCGAGATCACAAAATCCAACGGTCCTTTCGTTCATGAAATAAATAACATCAACGCATGCAAATATTTTGAGAATATTGGATTCGCGAGTAACGGCGTCTTTGCAGAATACTATTTGTTTGTGCCGTTTGTAATTGACCAAAGAAAACGTGAGGACTATGACGGCATACCGGTTATACGCGGTTACGCTTCATTTACGGAGGACGGAACAGCGATTTTCCGCGGTGACGTTGACGAAGGCTCGGTCTTTACCATGCTGAAGATTGAGTCGGATGATGTGCTGTCAATAACACGGCAAAAGATCTTACAAATCAACGAAATGGGCGATATAAATGGTGTTTTGCTGTTCCCATGTATCGTTCGCCGCCTGATGACCATACGCATCAATTCATTGATAGAATTGGAAGCCGTCAGGGAAGTGATAAATCGCGATATCCCCTTTATGATGAGCTACGCGGGTGGAGAAGTCTGTCCTACCTCCGTCAGAAATGGCGTTCCGGCCAATAGATTTCACAATTATTCGCTGGTTATTCTTGTTATCTGATATGGGGGGGCGGTTATACCAGACGGCGTGAAGGGGGCGAGGCGTTGGATTCCAATAACGAATATGTAAATATTACCATTGACGAATATAACAAGCTGAAAGCGGTCCAAACCGAAAAAAACAAGCTTGCGCGAGAACTCAGAACACTTTTGAAGCGTGAGGAGATAAACAGGCTGAATGTTGACACACAGACAAGTCTTAACAAAATAATTACCGATGAGAAGCAAAAGCATGAAATGTACGTCCATCTGCTCATGGAGTCTGTGCCTGATATTATTTTTGTTTTTGACAAAAATTTTAAATTTCTGCTGGGTTCCAAATCCATAACTAAAATTATCGACATTGATGATGTTTCCTTGCTGCATGGGCGTGATCTCAATAACATTATAGAAAGATATCGCCCTTCCGCGCTTACGGAAGAAGTGGTTGCGCAGATGAAGAATGTAATTCTTAGCAGCGGTAGCGCTAGTTCAGGAAACTCTTTTGACGTTTCCGCTGATGCCAGCAATTATGAGGTTACCATACTGCCTTGCTATAAAAACAATGACGTATTTACCAGTGTCTTTCTAATTATGCATGACATAACGGAGCTTGCAAAAGCAAAGGAAGCTGCGGAACAGGCAAGTATGGCCAAAGGTGATTTTCTCTCACGCATGAGCCATGAAATGAGAACGCCAATGAACGCGATTATCGGCATGACAACCATCGCGAAAGAGTCCAAAGACTTTAATAAGATAGAATACTGCCTTGATAAAATCGAAGGAGCGTCCAAACATTTGCTGGGTGTCATTAACGATATCCTCGACATATCGAAAATCGAGGCCAATAAATTTGAATTATCCTTTGCCGCATTTAATTTTGAAAAAATGCTTATTAAGGTTACCAACGTAATAAACTTCCGCGTGGAGGAAAAGCGGCAGAATTTCTTGATAAATCTGACTGACAATATCCCGGAAACAATTATTGGTGACGAACTTCATTTGACGCAGGTCATTACAAATTTGCTGTCAAACGCCATTAAATTTACCCCCGATGGCGGAACAATTACCCTGACCGCAAAAAACTTGCCCGTATCCAACGGGAAACCCGCCCTTCAGATTGAGGTGGCTGATACCGGAATTGGTATTTCTGCGGAGCAGCAGGCACGGCTATTTACTTCATTTGAACAAGCGGAGGGCGGCACCGCCAGAAAATATGGAGGTACCGGTCTGGGGCTTGCCATCTCAAAAAAGATTGTGGAATTGATGGGCGGCAGGATATGGATTGAATCAGAACTCGGCAACGGGT
>Ga0123353_10018847_pt1 | contig 10226 bp, 7 predicted proteins | sample TergutLab28metaG_3_FD_92763 | JGI IMG/M metagenome (GOLD analysis project Ga0123353, IMG submission 92763) | Labiotermes labralis P3 segment gut microbial communities from Petit-Saut dam, French Guiana - Lab288 P3 | ecosystem: Host-associated > Arthropoda: Insects > Digestive system > Gut ...
CATGATTTCGAGGGTGGCAGGCGCAGGGACGGGAAATCGTCCGTGCGCGCAGTTCACAAAACCGCCGCCCATCTCCACCGGCGATGCGATGATCCGGTCGGGCGACAGATACTCTATGCAAATGGCAGCCCCCACAATGTCCACAATCGAATCAATGGCGCCTACTTCATGGAAATGTACTTCTTCGACAGGTTTGCCGTGTATTTTGGCTTCGGCTTGCGCCACTGCTTTGAAGATGTTCATACTCATGTTTTTCACCCTGTCGGAAAGGTCGCTTTCGCGGATGATGGCTTCCACGTCGTTCAGATTTCGATGAACGTGGTGATGATCATGTTTCAGTTCCTGTTCGAGCGCCTTGCAGTATTCGGGTATGATGCGGCGTTTCAACCCGTCGAAAACCGACGACAGTCCATGATGATGACCATGTCCATGACTGTGCGAATGTGCATGATGCTCATCGTCATGACTGTGATGATGTGCTTGTTCGTCGTCGGCGAGAATCACTTCTACCTGCGTTCCTGTGATCCCCTTTCGTTGCTGCCCGGAAATACGTATTTCGTATCCGTCCATTTTCAGTTTTTGTAACTCGCCGGTAAGGTATTCGGGTGAAACGCCAAGATCAATCATGGCGCCCAAGTTCATATCTCCGCTTATTCCGGCAAAACAATCGTAATACAGTATTTTCATCTTATAAGGTATCGAATAAAATCCTTCTCTACTCCCCTTTTGCCAGTTTGTTCAAATAATTATCCAGCGAGGCCATATCCACAAAAAGAACCTGCCGCGCTTTGCTGCCCTCGTTTGGTCCGACAATACCAGCCGCTTCCATCTGATCCATGATTCGTCCGGCCCGGTTGTAACCTATTGAGAACTTGCGCTGAATGAGCGATGTGGAACCCTGTTGATGTGTTACCAACAAACGGGCAGAATCGTCGAACAGATCATCTTTTCTGCTGAGGTCTATGTCTTTGAGCTCTGCGCTTTCCTCTGACGAGTATTCGGGCAGCAGGAATGCAGAGGGGTAACCCTGCTGTTTTCCTATAAAACCGGTTATTTCTTCTATTTCGGGAATGTCAATGAAGGCGCATTGCACGCGCGTAAGTTCTCCGCCGGAGGTGAAGAGCAGGTCGCCTCGTCCGATCAACTGATTGGCTCCCGAACCGTCGAGAATAATGCGTGAATCAATTTGCGACATGACCCTAAAAGCGATTCGCGCAGGGAAGTTGGCTTTGATCACGCCCGTAATGATTTTTGTATCGGGACGCTGTGTTGCAAAAATCAGATGGATACCGGCAGCACGGGCTTTCTGGGCAAGACGGGCTATGGGTGTTTCAATTTCCTTGCCGGCGGTCATCATCAGATCGGCAAACTCATCAATCACAACCACGATGTAAGGAAGGTAGCGATGCCCGAGATGTGGATTTAGCCTGCGTGCAATGAATTTGGCGTTGTATTCCTTAATGTTGCGAACACCCGCATCCCTAAGCAGACTGTAACGGGTATCCATCTCAATACAAAGTGAATTAATCGTATAGATTACCTTCTGGGTATCGGTTATGATGGCTTCTTCGGCGTCGGGTAATTTAGCCAGGAAATGGTGTTCTATTTTTTCGTAAGCGGTCAGTTCCACCGTTTTGGGGTCAACCATCACAAATTTTACCTGCGAGGGATGTTTTTTGTACAGGATGGAAGTAATAATGGCGTTCAATCCTACCGATTTTCCCTGTCCGGTTGAACCGGCGACCAAAAGATGAGGCAACTTGGTCAGGTCAAATACAAAGGTTTCGTTCGAGATGGTTTTACCCAATGCAATAGGCAGTTCCATAGCGGCTTCCTGAAACCGTCTCGAGGAGATGATCGAACGCATGGATACGATTTCAGGATGCTGGTTTGGCAATTCTATTCCAATGGTTCCTTTTCCCGGCATCGGCGCAATGATACGAATACCTATTGCGGCAAGTCTCAATGCAATATCATTCTCGAGGCTTTTGATTTTTGAACTGCGCACACCTTCGGCAGGTACAATTTCGTACAGTGTTACTGTTGGTCCCGGAGTAGCTTTGATACTGACAATCTGTATTCCATAATTCGCCAGTGTTTCAACTATTCTGTTTTTGTTGTTGAGATGCTCGTCGTTACTCACTATAGAACTTTCAGACTTGTGATCGGCAAGCAAATCGAGAGGCGGCATCTGGTAGCGCGATAATTCGAGGGTGGGATCATATTCGCCAAGCGCCGCGATGTCTTCCATGAAATAGGGTTCGTTCGAATCGCCCGAAAATGGTTCTTCATTCAGCGATTGCGTCTCAATGGTCAATTCAATATCTTCATCCAGCAGTTCTTCGAGCGTCTTATCGTCGGGATCGGATTTGATCACCTCGACATCAATGTTTCTGTCATTTTCTTTCGACTGTGTATCATCATCATCTTCTTCTTCATAAAAATCATCCTCATCGTTTTTCGGAAGACGTATTCTTCTTGTTGGTTTGTGCATTTTGGGTACTTTGACGGACTTTACCGTCGTGGTAAACCAACCGAAAAATCCTGCAAAAGTAAAAGTTAAAAACAGAAATGTCAGCACAACGAGCAGTATACCAGCTCCAAATCCGCCCAGCAATGATTTCAGCCATCCGGCAATATCCTGTCCATGCTGACCGCCAAGCCCTGACCCTAACAGATTACCCATGTGCGTATTCCTTTCGAATATGACCCCGAAAATGAGGGAAAGAAGCGGCATTCCCACGATGGATATTTTAATCGTACGACCAACAGGCAACAACTTGACTTTCAGTAAGCGGAAACCCAGCACAATCAGCAACAGCGGGATAAAAAACGAGGCGATACCAAAACTTTTGTAAATAAGCCCGTTGGCAATCATTGCGCCCGTTTTTCCAGCCCAGTTCTCTACCCTGACATTCGAAAACAGTTGCGATGAATCAAAACTTTGGTCGGTTTTCCATGTGAAAAAATAAGATACAAAGGCTATGAGCATCAGGATACCAAAGCCTGTCAGCAGTAGCGCCAATGTTATTTTAAAACGTTCGTCGGTGAAGAAGAAGGTCTTGCCCTTTTTCTTTGTTCTTCCGGAATTTTCTGTCTTTTTATTTCTTGCCATTTTTTAGAAATGCTTTGTTTTCAATTGCTATGAATTAATTATTCACAGACAAAAGTAATGTTTTCATTTCGATTTGGAAAAAAAATTGTATACTTTTACAAAATCAGAATCGTACCGCGAAGATACACGGAGAAGACACAGGGTTACTCAGAGCCATATTATTCAATTCCGAACCAGACTCAAATATGATTATTTATAGCACATTGATACAAGTATTCCGATGATAATTTCGGAAACCAGCAAACTGACTATGAACAGCATGGTGCATTTACCTCCTTTCAAGTTGGTAGAAACTCTGAAAGCATTGAATAACAATGCTATTGTCCAAACAAGAAAAAAGATGGTTAAGATGATGAACACCATAAACAATACATAATCCAAGATGGTAAGCTGGCTGAAAAATTCCATTATTTCCTGAGTATTTGTTGATGTTAACAGCATTTTACTCAATTCATTCAACCAGTTGCTGAACGCTAAAAACATGATTGCCATCAACACAAGCGGATATTTTGCCAGCGTAACAGTTCCCAATATATCCTGAAACCTGACATGCTTTGCAGACAATAACGCGATGATCCACATGACCAGAACCGTTACTGTCAATCCCATGGCTTGCAAGGAAAAAGCCTTACACCATGAGAGGCTCAAAACCGATTTTACGGAAATACCATAAAAGACGGTATTCCCGAAATAGCCAATAACAGTGGCTAAACATAAGATAACAATGCCGATACCGAACGCTTTCCAGCCGGCAATTTTTATAAAAGGGTTATAAACCCAAGTCCAATTTCTATTCACGATTTTCAATTTTTTCAAGTTTTTCGATGATCTCATCTAATATATTTCGGACAGTAGGGTAACTTAAATTCAACTGTTTAGCCATATCCTTCAGGCTACCGCTACATTTAACAAATTTCAGGATAAACGTTTGGTCATCCTGAGGAAGACATACTATTGCCGGAAAATCGTAAAGTCCTGAGAGCTCAGTACCGCAATTTTCGCAATTCATTTTTTTTACTTTTAGTTGTGATTGACAACTTGGACATAAACTTGGTAACATCTTTTTTTTCTTTACATGATATTCTTTATTCTTCATTCTTAATTGCTTAAAATCCAATCTCCCAAATCCTTCAGCACATCGGGTGAAAAGGTCTGTTCGATAGCGCCGTATTCAGCAGACGAACCGGTGGTACACTCCTGAAACAGATGGTTCAGTCCGGGATATTCCTTGACGGTTGCTTTTGAGTTGCCACCTTTTTTCAATGCAGCGCTGATGGCATCAAGATTTTCCTTTGCGGGAACCTGAAAATCCTTGCTGCCGATTACCGCCAACACCGGGCATTTTACACGTTCGAGCGCAGTAGCGGGATTGTAGCGAAGAAAATATTGCATCCACGGATATGCCAAACTTGCGGTAAATTGTTGGATATAACGGTCGGCAGTCATTCCTTCTAACGCAACATCATTAATTTCATCTTTTAAGGTTGTCATAAAATCGGTTATCTCCTGAAGGGATAAAAGCTCGTTCGTCCCGACAACCCTATCGAATATCTTCGTATTGATTTTAATGAGTTTCGCAACTTTTTCATCACTCAAGCCCGAAAGTTTGTAAGCTGCTTCTTCTTGAAGTAACAGGAGTACGTCGCCACGTATTCCCGATCCTGCGAGCATGACGATAAATCCCACTTCGTTCGATCGCGCCGCAATCATTGGGGCGATGATACCTCCTTCGCTGTGTCCCATCAATCCTATTTTGTTGGGATTGATTTCCTTTCGGGTTTTCAGGTAGGCAATGGCGCTTTCGGCATCGGTGGCAAAATCGGCGGTTGTGGCTGTAGCGAAATTTCCGGTTGATTGGGCATAACCACGATCGTCGTAACGAAGAACGGCAATACCTCTCCGTGTGAGGTAATCGGCAATCACCAAAAAAGGTTTGTGTCCCACAAGTTCCTCGTTACGGTCTTGAGCGCCGCTGCCTGAGATTAATATCACTGCTGTGAAGTTACTGCCCGTTTCAGGCATGGTCAGTGTTCCTGCAAGTGTAACTCCTGCATCCCTGTTTTCGAATGTCAGGTCTTCCGAGCGATAGGGAAATGGCGGCTTAGGCTCCTGGGGCCGGTTGATAGGTTTTACTTCATCATTCGTTTTTTTAAGGGTCATCGGAATCGTCATTCCGCCCTGTTTCAAAGCGCCAACAATGGAATCGGTTTTGAACTCGCCTTCGTACAACAGTCCAAAATTGGATGCTGACAGCGTTACTTTCGAACCGTCAAATTCAGTGGTGGTTACAGGTAATCCGGTTGCGCCCTGATCGGGGCTGTCCATTGTGGACTTGTAGCCGTCTTCGGTTTTTTGGATGTGGAAGACTATTCTCAGGTTCGTTCCCTGAACACGCAAAACGCCGTCCCATATCCCTGTGATGTCCTGGGCGTTGGAAATAGCGCCCGTGAGTATAAATGCCAAAAGAATGGCAAGTACTTTTACTGGTTGATGATTGGTTTTCATATTTTTTATTGATTAAAATTTTTCACAAAGATACAACATATTTTAATAAAATGCAAATATTTTTTAATTTATTTTAAAAAAATATTAAAATAAATAAATCTTTATGAAAATTTATTCACATCGCAGTTAATTTCAGCATCATGTTCGTGCGGTAAACGCACAAACATGGCGAGGGTATAGGTCAGGAATAGTTACGTAATGATTCTGATTTATTCAATCTTATATCTAACGAATACCTCTATGGCCTGATATTCCGCCATTCCGAGTTTATCGTACATGACTGCGGTAGCGTGGTTTCGTTCTTCGGCGCGTTGCCAGAACTCGCGCGGGTCGGCGCCGGGGAAAACGGGTCCGTTATTTTGCGAGGTGTGCTTATAAATAGCCTTGCGTTTGATTAGAACTTCTTCGGGGCTGAGCGGCACAGCCATATCCACCTGATCGAGATCCCATTCCTGCCATGCGCCCCGATAGAGCCACACGCGACAGTCGTTCATCCATGTTTCGTTCTTCAATTCGTGCAATGCGGCTAATATGGCATTGATGCAAACGCGGTGGGTGCCATGCGGATCGGAAAGGTCGCCGGCGGCATACACCTGATGCGGTTTTACCTGTTGAAGCAAATCAATAATGATTTTCACGTCGTCTTCGCTCAATTCGCTCTTTTTGACGGTTCCGGTATCGTAGAAAGGCATTTCCAGATAATGCACATGATCTTCGGGAACACCCAGATAGCGTGCGGCAGACATTGCTTCGCTGCGGCGGATGGCGGTTTTCAGTTTACGGACTTCCTCAAGATCAGGTTCGCCCGGCTTCTTGCCAACTAATTTATCAGCCAGCTTCTGATTGATATTTTTGGAACTTGCGTCTGCCATATCGAAGATTTTGAGGAACTGATCGCCAAAATCAAGAAAACGGACAACGTCGTCGTCGAAAACCGCAATGTTGCCTGAAGTCTGATAAGCGACGTGCACATCGTGTTTTTGCTGTACTAACCGCGCAAAGGTTCCGCCCATCGAAATCACATCGTCGTCGGGGTGCGGGCTGAAGATGATGACTTTTTTGGGGTATGGCACAGCGCGCTCTGGACGGGTATTGTCGTCGGAATTTGGTTTTCCGCCGGGCCATCCCGAAATAGTGTGTTGCAAATCGTTGAATACGTCAATATTTATTTTGCTGCCCGGGCCGTGCTGTGCGATGAGGTCGCTCATACCGTTGTCGTTGTAGTCACGGTCGGTGAGTCTCAGTATTGGCTTTTCGGTTTTCTGGCACAGCCATACTACAGCTTTTCGGATGAGGCGGTCGGTCCAGTTGCAGGTTCCTACTAACCATGGCGTCTTCACGCGGGTCAGTTCCGAAGCGGCTGCCAGATCAAGAACGATTTTCGTATTGGGATGGTTTTGCAGATACGAAGTCGGCAGCGAATCGGTTACCGGACCTTCCACAGCATTGCGGATCACATGCGCTTTTCCTTCTCCCCACGCCATCAGTATCAGTTTCTTTGCGGCAAGAATAGTGCCGATACCCATCGTGATGGCACGTCGCGGTACAAACTCTTCGCCAAAGAAATCACCGGCAGCGTCAATTCGGGTAATTGTATCAAGGGTGATCAGGCGCGTGGGGGAGTTGATCATTGACCCGGGTTCGTTGCAGGCGATGTGACCGGTACGTCCGATACCAAGTATTTGCAGATCGATACCTCCAAGGGAGTTTATTTTGCGGTCGTAGGCGGCGCAAAAACCGTCTATCAGTTCGGGCGCCAGCGATCCGTCAGGATAATTGACATTTTCTTTCGGAATGTCGATCTGATCGAAAAGATGTTCTTTCATGTAGCGACAGTGGCTTTGCAACGAATCGGGCGGAAGCGGATAAAACTCGTCGACGGTGAATGTGTGGGCGTTTCTGAAGCTCACTCTTTCCTGGCGGTGTAGACGCACTAATTCGGCATAGAGCGCCGAAGTAGTAGACCCGGTTGCCAAACCAAGTACGAACGGTTCGCCCCGTAACGCCTTTTTCTGCATCATTTCCACAATGTCGCGGGCTATTTCTACCACCGCATCATCGGCGTTTGCGTATATCTCAGTCGGTATCTTTTCGTATCGCCTGATGATTTCATACGAACTGAACCCTTCTTTCAGCACGGGTTCCAATCTCTGTTTATAACTGTATATTTTCATGATCAATCCAATAACAAAAAAAAATTTTGCAAATTTAATATTATCTCAAAAAAAAAGTATTTTTGCATCATTAATTTAAAATAAAAAGCATGTAGTATGAAAAGATTTATTTCTATTTTAGTTTTAGTTTCCCTGACGGGAATTGTATTTTCTCAAACCCCCTTAGACAAAAACCAACAGAAGAGGGTATCAGAAATCACCAAACAAATTCAAAAACAACACAACGACATTCTGAAAAGTACTGCGCTTGCGGTGGATGAGAAAAAGTCGCGTGTTGAGGCAACCAGATCAGAGCGTGACGCTGAGTTGGCTAAAGTATTATCTCCCGAACAGGTGAACACTGTTAAGGCAAAAGACCCGATCAACTGGAGTAAGGTAATGGATCAGATTGACAAGCAGGAGAAGTCGAGGCTGAAAGGCGAAAGAGACCAGAAACTGAAAGAGGTTGACCAGCAGTTGCGGGTTCTCAGCGGTCAGCAGGACGATGTTACCAAACAGATGAAAGACCTGAAAAGGAAACAGAAAGACATCAGCGATCAGCAGTCGGCATTGAAAAAGAAAAAGAAAGAAATTAACGCTTTTTACAAGTGAAAAAAAAACCGGTAAATCTTTACCGGTTTTTTTTTGTCCTTTATTTTATTCAACATACTCGGGTTTGCCTCCGAATGGATTTGAGCGTGTTTCGTTGTCGTACACCACAATCCATGTTTCTTCCACGCCGCTTGCGATCAGTTGTCTCTGTTTGGCGAGCGCTTCACGCAGCGTTGTTCCGGCAGGAACAACATATTTATATCCGGTGGGATATTTTTCGACTACTAATCCTTCTACTCTGAGCGCCCGCGGCAGTTCGGCAATGGGTTTATGAACATCGAGCATCAGAATCTGAACTTTGTAGTTTAAGCCTTCAGGATGAGCAACGGGCGAAACCTTCTGTGCAACCTGCGTCGGTGCGGGCTTTGATTCCACGGGCTGCTCAGCGACATGTATCTCCGGTTTGGGTGCAAGAACGGGACGGATGAAATCATCTGTGAATGCTACGCGTGCGATCTTCTCCGCCTCCAAATCAACCGTAAATGTTAAAGAAAGTTGATGATATGCCTCCTTGCTGGCATAAAGCGACGAACTTTCGGGCATGTAGGGCGCAGGGTCAACATGGATGGTAACTCGCGGAACGGTTTTAACTTCGATGAACTGATCATTGTCGGGCAAGGGGACGGTCACACTTCCCGAAGCTATATCTATTTTCGTACTGTTTTTAAGCCACTGTTCAAATTCCGCCCTGTTCGGGATTTCGGGGGCTAACAGGGCATCGCGGTTGATCGGCGGTTTCAGATACGTATAGTATTTTTCGATCAGATCCGTTGCCATGTTCCGCAATTGCTGATCGGAACGGGATGGGGTAGTAACGGCGGCAGTCGCCACAGGTTCGGGCATGTCAATGATTTCGGTAATCTTTACGGATCGCAGCACGGGCTGAGATATTTTTTTCCTGCCGTTGAGTTCGCCGTTCACAAGCGGCAGTTTACCCTCCCAGCTCAGCGCAACGTTATTCCTTGCAACGCTTGCCCGAACACCTTCCTTTTGGGCTTCAACCATGACGTTTACCTTTGTGGTGACGGTGTATCTCGCTGTTGTTCCCTTGCTGTCGGTTTTTAGCGAAACGGTGGTCTCCGACGGTTTCTCCGGAAAATCAATGGTGACAATAACCGGGTTTTGATTTTTTCTGACGTGGGGGATGGTTTTTTCCGACAGGGCGGTAAATACGTTATGCAGCGTACTTTGTCGAATCTTTTTTTCGTTCCATCCCAAAAATTCGGCAAATGTATTGGGGTCATTTTCTAAAAAGAACTGTTTCTTTTCTACTGCTAAGCCAAAGATTTTGGCGCGTCCGGCTTCTAAAGCGCCGGGCAGTTCAAGGGCAAACCGTTGATGTTGGCTTTCGCCCATCTCCTTTGCCGTTTCGTCCACCTGAGCGAACCCCGCTGCATACGTACACGTCATCAGTGCAATAAGTAATACTCTCTTTTTCATCTTAATATGGATTTGATTGATTATTTATTCATTTTCTTCAAAATAATTTCAACAAAGATACAATGAATATTCTTTTTTGCAAAAAAAAAGCTATCTTTGTGTCGAATTTATATTGTACGAATATGATCATCAGAAATATTTCCATCCTCGCGACGCTCTTTTTTGTGGCGACAAATTGCCCGACCGTCTTTTCTCAGGATACTAAGACAGTGCAGAAACAGATCAAAACTGCGGCCGCATCGGATAAAACCCCGTTCAGTCAGGGGATTGAGGTAAACGGTTTTGTTTTCCTTTCGGGAACGCTGGGGGTTGATCCTGCCACCGGACGACTTGCCGGAAACGATGTGGCTGAGCAACTGACCCAAATCGTTAAAAACATCTCCGCCATCCTCAAAGAGGCG
>Ga0123353_10018848_pt1 | contig 10226 bp, 9 predicted proteins | sample TergutLab28metaG_3_FD_92763 | JGI IMG/M metagenome (GOLD analysis project Ga0123353, IMG submission 92763) | Labiotermes labralis P3 segment gut microbial communities from Petit-Saut dam, French Guiana - Lab288 P3 | ecosystem: Host-associated > Arthropoda: Insects > Digestive system > Gut ...
CAATGCCATGAATATCTTCGGGCGCAAGGCCAATCTCATCAAATTTCTGCCGATAAAACGGCACGTTGCCGTAGCAGTTCCTCGCCATTTGGATCAGCCGCGCGCTCTGGATGGCGTGCAGCTGGTCCCGGGAGGCGGTTTCAATTTCCGGCTGGTAATATCGCATCATGATAATCCTTTCTGTGATTCATGTGGCTTGCTCTGATTGCCGGAACAAAGCCCGGAACAACCAGGAGCCGTATCACAGCACCCTTTCTGTCCATATACCAACCCCCCTCTCTATGCTCCTCATTCATTTTTTGTGTAAAGAAAAAGCCCGCAGCGGCTTTGCTGCGGGCCGGAAGCTTCTATATCTTCCTGACAGCATCACCGCGGCGCCCTGCCCAAAAAGCGGACAAAGCCGATAAAGCGGAACTGCGCTGCGGAATGGATGGTCATCATATTACCTCATGAAACTACTTTATACCAGTATATACAGGTCAGAGGAATTTGTCAAGGGTTTTCTCGAAATTTGTCTCACGCGCTGTCTCACGCGCCATACCCCAGCTCGAACGCCCTGAGGTTCATCTCCAAAAACGCGGGCTTCACATTGCCCCGGATGGCGGCTTGCCAGGTTTCCATGGGAATTTCCATGTGCCTTGCCAAAGCGCCAAGCAGCACCACATTCACGGCTTTGCCGCTCCCCGCCCGCTCGGCCAGGGAAAGCGCGTCGAAGGCCTGGAGATTCACGCCGGCGGCCTTTAGGGTTTCGACGATCCCTTCGGGGTATTCCGCCGCGCCCGTGATCACCGGCATGGGATTCAGGCGCTGAGTGCTCATGATGAGCTTGCCTTCCGGCTTCAGATAGGAAGCCCAGCGGGCGGCTTCAAGCCGCTCGAACGCCAGAATGACATCCGCCTCGCCCATATCGACGATGGGAGAAGCGACTCTTTCGCCGTATTTCACATAGGTTACCACGGAGCCGCCGCGCTGGCTCATCCCGTGGACCTCGCTGACCTTGACGTCATAGCCCCGCGCCAGGAGGGCCGCGCCCATCAGGCGGCTGGCCAGCAGCGTGCCCTGCCCGCCGACGCCGACGATCATAATGGAAGTCGTTTTCATACGCTCTCCCCTCCCCCTATCGCCCCAAATTTGCACAGCTGCGTGCACACATCACAGCCAACGCATTGGGCCGGATTGATTGCGGCTTTTTTCTCTTTGACTGTAATCGCCGGGCAGCCGATGCGCATGCACATGCGGCAGCCGGTGCACTTATCATTTACGCGCAGCGCCGGCTTGGGCTTCACGGATTTCAGCAGCATGCATGGACGGCGGGCGATGATGACAGAAGGCTCGTCCAGCTCCAGCGCCCTTTTGATAGCCGCTTCGCTTGCCGCGAGGTCGTATGGGTCAATCACCTCCACGTGATCGACGCCAACGGATTTACAAAGCGCTTCCAGGTTCACGGCGGCGGTGACGTCTCCCTTGAGGGTGACCCCCGTGGCTGGGTTTTCCTGGTGGCCGGTCATGCCCGTGGTGCTGTTATCCAGGATGATCACGACGGAATCGCTGCGGTTGTAGGCGATATCGATGAGCCCCGTGACGCCGGAGTGGATGAAGGTGCTGTCGCCAATCACCGCGACGCTGCGTTTGGCGTTCTCCGGATCCGCCTTGTTCACGCCGTGCAGCCCCGAAACGGAGGCCCCCATGCAAAGGGTGGTGTCCATCATGCCCAGCGGGGCAAGCGCCCCCAGGGTATAGCAGCCGATGTCCCCGCTGACAAAAACATTCAGCTTCTTCAGCGCGTAGAACAGACCCCTGTGGGAGCATCCGGGGCACAGCACGGGCGGCCGTGCAGGGGTCAGGATACAGGATTCAGGGATCAAGGGCTGCGGCTCTTCGCTCAGAATCGCCTCGCGGATCATATTCTGGGAGAGCTCGCCCAGCAGCGGGAAGACATCCTTGCCGCGCACTTTCAGGCCAATGGCCTTGCAATGGCTTTCGATGAAGTCGTCGAGATCCTCCGCCACATAGACCGTTTCGCAACGTGCGCAAAAGTCCCGCAGGAGCTGTTCCGGCAGCGGATATACACAGCCAAGCTTTAAGTAGCTCGCGTTCTCGCCTAACGCTTCTTTGGCATATTGATAGTTGATACCCGCGCAAATCACGCCAATTTTCCTGTCGTTATATTCAGCACGGTTAAAGTCGCAGGTTTCGGCCCAGGCGCGCTGGGCTTCCAGGCGGCGCTCCACAATGACATGGCGGCCCCGGGCCATGGCAGGCATCATCACATATTTTCCGGGGTCTTTGGTGTACTCTTTTAACGCGATCTTTTCCCTGCCGCCGACTTCGGTTAAGCTGCGCGAATGGGAAATCCGCGTGCTCAGGCGGATGAGCACCGGAACGTCGAATTGCTCGGAAAGCGCGAAGGCTTTCATTGTGAAATCTCGGCATTCAGCGGAATCCGCGGGCTCCAGCATCATAACCTTCGCGGCCCGTGCGTAGTGCCGGGAGTCCTGCTCGTTCTGGGAGGAGTGCATGCCGGGGTCATCCGCCACGGCGGCGACCAGGCCCGCGTTCACGCCGGTGTAGGACGCCGTGAATAAAGGGTCGGCGGCGACATTGAGCCCCACGTGCTTTTGCCCGCAGAAGGCCCGCGCCCCGGCGACGCACGCGCCCCAGGCGGCTTCCATGGCTACTTTTTCGTTGGGCGCCCATTCGGCGTCGATTTCATCGTACCCCGCCGCGTATTGCGTGATTTCGGTGCTCGGCGTGCCGGGGTAGCTGGAAACGAAGCGGCAGCCCGCCTCCCAAAGCCCCCGGGCAATGGCTTCGTTGCCCAATAACAGTTGTTTGCTCATAGCTTCTCCATTCATTTATTCTCAAACGCGTGGCATTCGCTGGCCTCGCGCAGCAAGGCACCATAAAAGGCCCCGGCCGCATCCCGGCGTTCCCGCGCAAGCACCTCCCCGCGCCTTGTGAAAAATCCGTCGTAGAGCTTTTCCAGCTTAAACCGGTACTCCCGGAAGAAGGTGTTCTGCGTATCGTGCGCGCCGTCGAGCACCGCGCCGTCCTCGCCAAGCATATACAGCGGCAGGTCCGAGAGCGCACAATAGAGCAGCGTGCGGGCCATCCCCATGGCGCCGCAGGCGTCGAGCTTGTCCGCGTCGAACAGGATTTTCGCTTCCAAGCTGCGCGGAGGATTGTCCGAGCGAAAACGATGCGTGAAAACGCAATCGCTCACGGCCCGCGCGAATTCAGCACGATAGCCGTTGGCCTCCAGCCAGGCGCGCGCTTTCTCCGCGCCGCAGGCGGCATGATCCACGCGCGGATCGGCGTACTGCTCCGCCCTGCCAATGTCGTGTAACAGGCAAGCCGCCCGGAGAATTTTGGGATCCGACCCCGTCTCATGCGCCGCAATGTCCATGGCGTAGTGCAGCACACGATAGACGTGCTGCGTGTCGTGCGCGCTGTCGCGCATGCAGGCGCGCATGTATTGCTCGATCATTATTTCTTCTCCTGCAGCATTTTCGCGAGCTCCAGCATGAATGTATCCAGGTCCTTGAATTCCCGGTATACCGAGGCAAAGCGGACGTAGGATACCTCGTCCACGCGCTTGAGGTGCTCCATTACAAGCTCGCCAATGGCCACCGTCGGCACCTCGCGTTCCATGGAATTTTGCAGCGCTTGCTCAATTTCATTGGCGATGTCATCAAGCGCTTCCATAGAAACGGCGCGTTTGTCGCAGGCGCGGCGCATGCTGCCCAGCAGCTTTTGCCGGTCGAAGCATTCGCGGGACTTGTCCTTTTTCACCACCATAAGCGGCACGGTTTCCACCACCTCGTAGGTTGTGAACCGCTTGCCGCACGTCGTACATTCCCGCCGCCGCCGAATGCGCTCGCTGTCGTCCGTCGGCCGGGAATCGATCACCTTGCTTTCATCGCAGGAACAGTAGGGACATTTCATTTTTGAACCTCCCAAGCGTTTTTTTGCTTTAGTTCTTCATAAAGCGAAACGTAGCTTTCCCAGCGGCTTTGGGGGATTTCGCCAGCCGCGGCGGCCTCCAGAATACGGCAGCCTTTGTCCCTTACATGGGCGCAGTCCGGGAAGCGGCACTGGCCCTCGTAGGGCGCGAATTCGCGGAAGCACAGGGCCAGGTTTTCTTTGGTCAAGCTTTCCTGCTCCGTCGGCTCGAGGCAGCTGAATCCCGGAGTATCCGCCACCCAGCCGCCCGCGACGGGGAACAGCTCCGCGTGGCGGGTGGTGTGCCTGCCGCGCCCTAGCTTCCTGCTGATTTCGCCCGTGGGCAGCGCAAGCTCCGGCGCCAGCTTGTTGAGCAGCGTCGTCTTCCCGACGCCCGTGTTGCCGCAAAAGGCGCTGACCTTGCCCGCCAGCAAACCCCGGATCTCATCCGCACTATCTTGAATTGACAGCGCGAAGCAAGAAAAGGCGCGATATACTTCCAGCCAATTCCTGCTCGCCCGCTCGTCACATAAATCGCACTTCGTGAAGACGATCACGGGCGCGATGTCGCAGAGCTCCGCCATGGCGATCAGGGTATCCAAAATACGCAAGTTGGGCGCGGGCTGCGTGATGGAGCAGACCAGGAACAGCTGATCCAGATTGGCCAGAGCAGGACGGCGCAGCGCGTTTTTGCGGGGCAGAAGCGCCGTGATAAACCCCTCGCCGCTTCCGACGTCATCCACAACGGCCATGTCGCCCACCAGGGGCGTCGTGCCGTCTTTTCGGAATCTTCCGCGCGCCCTGCACTGTAGAGCAGCGCCTTCCGTCAGCACAGTATACGTTCCCGCCCGCAGGCTGATGATTCTTCCTGTCATCGCGCTACTCATTGACCGTCAGGACGATTTCGGTGTCATAGGTGGCCGGGGCATTGCCCCTGGGTTTTTGGCTATCCACCGCGCCGCTTGTGGCAAGCGGGTTCCAGTTGCGCTCGTATTTTACACGCACAATATCGTAGCCCGCGGCATTCAGTATCCGGATCGCCTCGTATTCCTGTTTGCCGTTGACATTGGGAACCCGCGGCAGGTGGTCGTTGACAAAGCTGCGCTCCTCGCTGAGGGTCGGCGGGTCAGTGGTGAAGTTCACCTTCGCGGTATAGATACGGGTTTCGTCCAATGAGGCTTCAATGGAGCCATTGGGCCCGCTGCCGCTGATGCTGCCGGAATACTCGCCGTTGAGCAGCACATCGGCCTCGTGCACCTTCAAGCCGTTGAGATAGATGCGCAGCTTGCCTTCCTGCCCGGCACGGCTCGGAATTGGGATCTTCAGGTTCACGCTGCGGGACGGCGCGTTGCCATTGCTGACCTTGACCGTAATGACCGTGCCCTCTTTGACTTTTTCTCCTGCATGAACGCTCTGCCAGGCAATCATACCCTTTTCCTGGTCGCTGTCCATCTCCTCCACGTTTTCGTCCATTTTCAGTTTGTTGGACTCCAGCATTTCCTTGGCGTCCTCCTGGCTCCAGCCAATGAGTTCCTTCATTTCGACTTCTTCCACAATCTCTTGCTTGATCGCCATGTAGATGACGACTTCCTCGCCCCGGGCAAGCTTTGTGCCCCCGATGGGATCGGTGCGGACGGCCCTGCCTTCCTCCACTTCGCGCGTGACCTCGACGTCGGATTTTACCTTGAACCCGGCGTCGGTTACCATGCGCTCGGCCTCCTGCATGCTTTTGCCCCGTACATCCGGCACAGTGGGGGTGGCTTGCTCGGCCACAAACAGCGTGATGCTGACTTTATTGTTGATGCCCCGGCTCTGCTTGGTGCCCTGCTGCGGGTCCTGCCGGAACACAACGCCCGGAGACCGGGAGGAATTTTGCTCAATTTTAAAATTAATATTGTAGTCCTCGAACTGCTCAATATTGTTCTGGATATCGATGAGGCGCATATCGACGAATTTCATCACGATCACGTCGTCGCCCCGGCCAAGGTAATAAATCAGCAGGCCCACAATGGCGATAATCGCCACGAGGCCCACCGCGATGCCCGTCATCGTGGGGACAAGGCGGCTTTTGGCCTCCTCCTCGGCTTCGTCTACAGGGGGAGGTGCCGGCCGCTGGGGCCTTGGCCGTTCCGCGGGGGAGACATAGCGCGTTGGCTCCCTGTCAACAAAATAAGAGTACTCAAAACGGATGAGGGGGTTGCGCTTGAATTCTTCCAAATCAAGCAGCATTTCGGCGGCGCTTTGGTAGCGCTCGTAGGGCCGCTTCTGCATGGCGCGGATGGTGATCTGCTCGAGCCCCAGGGGAATGCCGTCGTTGAGCTCCCGGGGGCGGCGCGGTTCTGTCTGCAATTGCATAATCGCGACCGAAACCGTGGAGTCCGACTGAAAGGGCAATTGCCCCGTGAGCATTTCATAGAGCACCACACCAATGGAATAGATATCGGATTTGCCATCGGTCAGATCGCCGCGGGCCTGCTCGGGAGAAATATAATGCACGGAGCCGATGGCGTTTTCGGTCATGGTGCGGGTTTCGCTGCGGGAAAACCGCGCGATGCCGAAGTCCGTCACCTTGATGTTGCCGCTGTGCAGCAGCATGATGTTCTGGGGCTTCACGTCGCGGTGCACGATGCCCCTGTCGTGGGCGTGCTGGAGCGCGCGCAGCATCTGCGTGAGAAAATGCACGGCTTCCTTCCAGGGAATCACGCGGCGCTGTTCGATGTATTCCTTGAGAGTGATGCCCTCCACGTATTCCATCACGATATATTGCAGGCGGTCGCCATAGCTGACATCGTAGACCTTCACGATGTTCGGGTGGGAAAGCATCGCGATGGCCTTGCTTTCGTTTTTAAAGCGCCGCCGGAATTCCTCATTGGCCAGGAATTCGTCCTTGAGAATTTTTACGGCGACCGGGCGGTCGTCGATGTTGTCGTACGCGCGGTATACCACCGCCATGCCGCCAACGCCCAGCACCTCCTGGATTTCGTAGCGGCCGTCCAGGATTTTGCCTACGTAGTAGTCCATATGATCTCTCCTCTTAAAATGTACAATGCACAGTGTAAAATGTACAAGTTATGACTTCGCCCATACCCATTTGTACATTGTAATTTGTACATTGTACATTGATTTAACTCTCCACCAAAACCACGGTAATATTATCCGGGCCGCCGTTTTCGTTGGCCCGCCGCACAAGAACCTCCGCGCAGTCGGCAAAATAATGCTCGCGCAGGATTGCGGCAATTTCGTCCAGGTCAAGGGCGTCCGTCAGGCCGTCCGTGCAGATCAGCAGCATGCTGCCAGGAGGAATCTCCTCTTCGCAGTAATCCACGTCCAGGGTTTCATACACGCCCAGCACCCGGGTAATCAGATTCTTGCGCGGGTGGACCCTGGCCTCGTCCTCGGTGATCTGCCCGATGTCCACCATTTCCTGCACCAGGGAATGGTCCTTTGTGAGCTGGGTAAGCTTCTTGCCGTCGAAGATATAGGCGCGGCTGTCCCCCGCGTGGGCGATGAACACCTTCCGGTCGGCCACGATGGCGGCCACTACCGTGGTGCCCATTCCGCTGAGGCTTTCGTTGGCCAGGGAAATGTCATGTACGCGCAGATTGGCGTTGTCCAGCGCCGTGATCAGAAGGCGCCGGATCGAGCGGCTGCCCATTTGCTCCTGGTAGGAATTCACAATGATGTCTGAAACGCAATTGGCGGCGGTCTGGCTGGCGATATCCCCGCCGGCGGCACCTCCCATGCCGTCGCAAATTACCGCCCAGGCCACTCCGCCGGGGAGCTCCCCCACGTAGTAGCAGTCCTCATTGGCCAGCCGGATTCTTCCGGCGTCGGTCTTTGCGGCAACACGCAAGATTATCCCTCCTGATTCCTGATTCCTGTTTCCTGACTCCTGAGCTGTCCGCAGGCGGCGCTGATGTCTTGGCCTAAGCTCCTTCTGACAGTACAGTTGATCCCCTTCCGGGTAAGCAATTCCTGGAACGCCTGGATCGTTGCTTTATCGCTTCTTGAGACACCACGCATTTCATTGGCCGGAATTAAGTTCACGTGGCAGAGCATGCCTTTGAGCAGGGAAGCCAGCTCATTCGCATGGCTTGCGGAATCATTGATTCCCCGGAGCATGGCGTATTCAAACGAGATTCTGCGGGAGGTGTGCGCCGCGTAATCCCGGCAGGCCCGCATGAGCTCCTTCAATGGATACGCGCGGTTGATGGGCATAAGCTGCGTGCGAAGCTTGTCATTGGCCGCGTGGAGCGAAATAGAAAGCGTGATGCCCAGACGCTCTTTCGCGAGCTGGTCGATTTTCGGCACAATGCCGCAGGAGGAAAGCGAAATCCTGCGCTGGCTGACGTTTAAGCCTTCCGGATTTGAAACCAGCATAATAAACTTCAGCACGTTGTCGTAATTGTCCAGGGGTTCGCCCATGCCCATGAGCACAATATGCGAGATATGCTCGCCCATGTCGTTTTGCGCTTCGGTAATTTGCGCCAGCATCTCCCCGGGCAGCAAGTTGCGCGCGCATCCATGTTCGCCGGAAGCGCAGAACACGCAGCCCATCCTGCAGCCCGCCTGGCTGGAAACGCAGATGGAACGACCGTGTTCGTACTTCATCACGACGCTCTCAATCGTCTCACCGTCACGCAATCGAAAAAGATATTTCACCGTGCCGTCGCGCGAAACCTGCCTGCGGGCGATTTCGCAGGAGCTGATGAAGCATTGCGCCTCCAGGATGCCGCGAATTTCTTTCGGCAAATTTGTCATCTCTTGCGCTGTTCCAATGCCTTTCACTTGCAGCCAGTTGAATATCTGCTTTGCCCGAAAGCTTGGCCAATGGAAATGCGCGAGCGCTTCTTGCAGTTCGCCATAATGAAGAGAGCGTAAATCAGTCATCTTGTTTCCTGAACACCGCAAAATAAAACCCGTCCGTGCGGTTGATATGGGGCATCAGCGTCCGCTGCGATATCATCTGAAACTCCGGATGGTTTTGCAGGAAGCGTGCGCATAATCCCTCGTTTTCGGCGGGGTTCAGCGTGCATGTAGCATAGACCAGGGTGCCGCCGAAACGCAGGCAGCCCGCACCCCCGCATAATATAGCATACTGCATTTCGGGCAGTTTGTCAAGTTCCTGGGGCATTTTCTCCCGGATATCCGGCTTTTTTCTGATAATTCCAAGCCCCGAGCAGGGCACGTCGCACAGGATTCGGTCCGCTTTTCCCATACCTGACAATTTTCGCGGATCGGCGGCGTCTCCCGCTCGCACTTCAATGCAGGCAATGCCCAGCCGCCCGGCACCCTCTGTCACCAATTTTAACCGCCCGGGATGCAGGTCCAGCGCTACGATTTCGCCCTGGTCTTGCATCATCTGGGCGAGGGTAAACGACTTGCCGCCAGGGGCCGCGCATAGATCGAACACAGTCTCACCCGGCTGAGGGTCCAGCGCTTTGCAGCAGAGCTGCGCCGCTGTGTCCTGCACATGGAACAGGCCCTCCGCAAAACCGTGCAAGCGCCGCACATCCCCGGCCTTTGGCAAGGCAATGGCTTCGGATACGCCTTCCACAGCGTCACCGCCCAGCCGCTCGCGCAGCTCTTCCGGATTGATTTTTAGCGTATTCGCCCTTAAAATCATCTTCGCATTGTCGAAAGAAGCCGCAAGCAGTTCCCGCGCGATGTCATCGCCGTAAGCTTCCCGCCATCGTTTGCATAGCCATTCCGGGCAGGCGTAGCGAATGCTGCGAGCGTAATCGCCGTCGCCTTCGGGCAACTGCAATCCCCTGCCCTGCGCTTTTCGTAAAACAGCGTTGACCAGCTTCGCCGTATAGTGCGCCTTGGAGCGCTTGACCAACTCCACGCTTTCGTTGATCGCCGCGTGGGCGGGGATTTTGTCCATATAAAACAACTGGTACAGCCCCAGGCGCAGCGCCGCCAGCGTGACGGCGGGCAAGCGCTCCAGAGGCTGCTCCAGCAGGCTTTCGAGTTGATAATCCAGGGTCCTGCGCCGCTCAATCACGCCATAGACAAGCGCCGCGCACAGGGCCGCGTCAGGCTGCGGCATGTCCAGGCGGGAAAGCGCGGCGTCAAGGGCCAGGTTCGCGTACCCCCGCGCGGCGTAGATTTTTTGCAGGAGGCGGCAGGCGGCGTCCCTTGGATTGTTCAAGTGCTTTTTCCTCCTCCTCCATAATCAGCGCGAACTCGCTGATCTGCGACACATGGGTAATCCCCCGGAATGTGATGGCGCTTCGCACGGCCTCGTCCACTTCCTCCAGGTCCGGCAGGTTGCCCTCGGG
>Ga0123353_10018850_pt1 | contig 10225 bp, 10 predicted proteins | sample TergutLab28metaG_3_FD_92763 | JGI IMG/M metagenome (GOLD analysis project Ga0123353, IMG submission 92763) | Labiotermes labralis P3 segment gut microbial communities from Petit-Saut dam, French Guiana - Lab288 P3 | ecosystem: Host-associated > Arthropoda: Insects > Digestive system > Gut ...
AAATCAGAAACTATATCAATAAGCGTATTCTTAGGCGGAATACACGCCGCTGTGGCTAAGGGGTATAGCGACGCCTTGGTAAGGCGTAGGTCGCGGGTTCAATTCCCGTCAGCGGCTCCATAAACATCTCAACGATGATCAGAACAGAGAGGTCTGTTTCGTTTTAGGTTCAATATCACTCAGATATGCGAACACATCATCCATCTTGTAAAGGATGCCGTGTCGTTCGCATTCCGTTCTGAAGATCTTCGTAAGCGCTTTGTTATTCGGGCTGCGGCATTCGTATGCGTCACCGAACTTCCGGATGTATCTTTCCTTCATTCCCGGAAAATGTTCATCCAATTTTTCGTAAAAGTATTCCCTGTCGCCTTCTCTTAACGTGACACCAAAACTAAAACATAATATCCCGCGCACCTTGGCCTTGATGCAATAATTCAGAATGCCCATGAGATTCTCCTCGGTATCGTTAATGAAAGGAAGTATCGGGCATAACCAGACAACCGTCGGTATTCCCGAATCTCGCATTATCTCAAGCACGCGGAATCTTTCCGACGTTGTTGATACGTTAGGTTCAATCTTCTTACAGAGTTCGTCATCATATGTGGTGAGGGTCATCTGAACGACGCACTTGGTCTTCTCGTTTATCGCCTTAAGCAGGTCAAGGTCCCGTAATATACGATCCGATTTCGTTAATATCGATACTCCGAAACCATACTTCTCGATCACCGAGAGACACTGTCTCGTCACTTCCAATTCTTCTTCCAGATGAATATACGGATCGCACATCGCGCCGGTTATTATCATACATTTCTTCCTTTTACGGCGAAGCTGTTCCTCCAATATCTGCGGAGCGTTCCTCTTCACCTCAATATCCTCGAAATCATGGTCCATCTGATAACAGGTGCTGCGGCTGTCGCAGTATATGCAGCCGTGCGTACAACCGCGATATAAATTCATCCCGTTCTTCGGAGAGATTATCGTTTTGTAATCGGCGTAGTGCATCTTACCACATCACGCCATCTTGTAGAAGACGAATCCGGACCATATCTTCGGATAGAAGTACGTGGTCTTCTTAGGCATCCTCTTGCCAACGGCGGAAAGATCCCATATTGCTTTCAGAGAGGGAGGGTTCAGAACGATCGCAGCGTCGTATCCGCCGGTCGCCATCTTCTTCATGACGGAATCGATCTCCGCATCATACGAGACCTTTATGTCACCGTATGATCCGACGCCCGGGACGTAGATGCCCCGGCCGTATACCTTCCTGATGACCAGTTCCTGTGCGACGTATGTGTCAAGTCCCCACAGCGGGTCGTTGCCGGTGTTGTCATATTTCGCAACGTAACATTTCCCGGACTTGAACATGAACCCCATCTGCCACTCGGGAAGTTCTTTCAGCATACTTTCGGCGTTCGGTCTCTCCCTGATATTCATGATGTTGCCGATCTTCGCTATCGCCTCATCTTCCGAGGTGAGCGGAGAATTGATCAGTCTGTGTGTAGGCCATATCACCAATCCGGGATCCTTCGATGAGACGAGTGTCGCAAGGACATACCCTTTTTTCTTGTCTCCGGGGTTCTCGAGCGAGTAGTTCAATGCCGTCTCGTATCTATGATGACCGTCCGCGATCAGCATCTTCTGTTCCTCAAGCTCTTTGGTAATGGCTTTCGTGACGTTCTTGTCCGAGATCTTACAATATATGTGCTCCACACCGCTGTCATCCCTGTACACGTACAGTTCTTCAGACGCCCTCATGATCCTTTCATTCAGATAGTCGCTGAACCCTTCGAATATTCCGAAGATGGATTCCAAATGCGTTTCCATATCCCTGAGAAGGTTGAGACGATCCTCCTTCACCGCGGAGAACGTTTCCTCATGAGGTATCACGTTACCGTTCTCATACGGTTCTGTTTTGAGAATGCCTACGATGCCCGTACGTACAAGCGGCTTTCCGTCACTCATGAACTTCTGAATGTAAAGATAGAACGAATCATCATCTTCGATGAGCGAACCGTCCGCGATCCACTTCTCCAATTCCTTTCTCGATCCCGTGTATCTTCCGTTACCGTCAGGTTCCAGAGTAAGATGAGTGACATTGTGCCCCTTTGACAGCAAACGCTTAAGGTAATCGTCGTTTATCACATCGTAAGGCGGAGAAACACGATCGCCGATATCCTCTCCGCCCTTCAGGGACGGCCTGTAACCCGAGAACGGAATGAATGTGACCATCAGTCCAGCAATAGTATGTAGATAGAAATACTTTGCATTGTCAGCATATTCTTGGTACGGGATCGCCTACCGGAGGCTCCAATATCCTTCTGCCTCCGACGGACGTTCTCATGGTGACGTGCTTCGACTTCGATGTTGCGTGTCCTATCACCGCGGCGTCCTTCCCGAGAGGGTGTGCCCTTAGTGTTTTTACGATCTCGTCGGCCATCTCCGGGACACATGCTATTACCACTTTACCCTCATTCCCGATGCTCAGCGGATCGATGCCCAGAAGATCACAAGCGTTCACGACCGCGTCCTTCAATGGTATCTTCTCTTCGGTAAGTTCAATGCCTATCTTGGATTTAGATGACCATTCGTTGAGGGTGTTCGCCAGTCCGCCGCGCGTGGGATCCTTCATCGCCACAGCGCCGCCTATCTTCAGAACACTTTCGATCAATCCGTTAAGCGGTGCGATATCGCTTTGAACGCTGCTCTCGAACCCGTACCCTTCTCTGAACGACAGTAACGAAACGCCGTGGTCGCCCAACGTACCGGAGACGATGATCGCGTCGCCGTCCCTTACGTTATCATCGGTGAGCCAATTCGAATCCACCTTTCTGTATTTTGACGCAACCGAGAGGTTATGATCAAGGTATTCAGAACGTTTACCGACGGCGGATGTGACGATCACCATCTTATCGATCGCTCCCGACTCCATCACTTTGGTATCGCCGGTCGCCACCGGAACGCCGCATGCAACCGACGTCTTACCGATGGAATCCATGACCCTATCCACAACATCGATATCCAATCCCTCTTCCAGTATAACTGCGCAGGAAAGCGCCAGCGGCCTGGCGCCCATTACGGATATATCGTTCACGGTACCGGCAACCGACAGCGAACCGATATCGCCGCCCGGGAAGAATAACGGTTTTACGGTATGACCGTCGGTAGTGAAAACGATGCCGTCAACGATCGCGGAATCATCGTACGAACTCAGAGGAACATCAAAAGGAATTTTAGGAAAATGTGAAACGATATGTTTTGCAAGGAAATCCTGCATCGTTTCGCCGCCTGCGCCGTGATTCATGACGACCTTTGCCATCGACGCATGATGGCAATGATATCAATAAACCTTTGTCCGTTCGTTATTCACTGCGGTTCCTTCGTTTGAACACATCATCAACGGATACGTTGAAAACATCCGCGATCCTGAACGCAAGTTCCAGGGACGGCGTGTACTTCCCCGCTTCGACAGCTATGATCGTTGACCGCGAGGACCCCGTCCTCTCCGCCAGTTCCAACTGTGTCATCTCGTTCGCAAAGAACCGAAGTTTTCTGATGTTGTTCGTTATTACGATGTCACTCATCGCAATCCCTTCCGGGTCCGTTCTCACCCATTTCGTATAAGCAGACGCTCAAGCATGAATTGGCTATCTGAGATAGGAAGAACCATGCCAGGATAAGGTTGAGCACGAGGGCAGCCGATATGTCGAAGAATGCGACGGCGATCAGCGTCAGAACGAAACCGACGCCGACGACCCCGTATCCCACATGTGATGACCTCAACGTTATACGTTCGTCCATTTCGTCTTCGTTCATATCACTCAATATCATTCTTTTTATCGTTCTTCTGTCCACGGTCCTTTCTTTGGCGGAAAGCGATGCCGAGAAGATCGCCCCGGCAACAATATGCACGATGATCTCCGCTACTACGCAGATCGCTATGAATACGAGGATAAGGAACGCCCACCCGCTGAGGTCATCACCGGCCGGCGCGCTGTTGCTAAGGGCGTATATAACGTAGCCTATGAACAGGACGGCGGCGACGACCATACTGATGACGGTCTTTTTACTTTTGAGCAACATTTTGATATCTCCTTTCATTTCATGTTGTTTGAACTATACTTAATGTTCAGTATTTTGAACATACTGTATGATATATTAAACCTTTTTCGTTGACGAGGAACAAGTGTCGAAGGAATATTGAAGATACACCGCCGTTCGAACATCAGATAATATTATCAACACATCCTTTCTTACTGAGAACGGGGCACGTAGGGTAGAGGATTATCCTTTCGGCCTTCGAAGCCGATGACCCGGGTTCGAATCCCGGCGTGCCCGCCATCACGGTACTTCCCGGACAGGGAGCATAGTAAGGAAAGGGACATCATGAGTAACATATCACGCTGCTGGGGAGACGATGATGAAAGAATGGCGAGATACCACGATGAGGTATGGGGTATCCCGGAGCACGACGATCGTAAGCTCTTCGCGAAACTCTGTCTGGATATGATGCAAGCAGGCCTCATGTGGAAAACGATCCTGCACAAACAGCAGAATTTTGAAAAGGCCTTTGATAACTTCGATATCAAAACGGTGGCCGGTTACGACGAGGACAAGATAAACGAGCTTATGCAGGATGCGGGAATAGTAAGAAATCAGCTGAAGATCCGGTCGATCGTGAACAACGCCGCATGCGTTCTTGAGATACAGAAGGAATTCGGAAGTTTCGACGCATACATATGGAGTTTTACGGACGGTAAAGTGATCGATAACCGTTTGGAATCGTTCGCCGACATAAAAGCATCAACGCCGCTGAGCGACGCGATGAGCAAAGATATGAAGAAACGCGGAATGAGATTCGTCGGCACAACGATAATTTACGCATTCCTTCAGGCGGTCGGCGTCGTGAACGATCATCTGATCAGTTGTTTCTGTTACAGAAGATGATCACTCAACAGAGTCAGGAAGCAATGCCATGTTTTATATATTGACTAATTTATAGTTGTATCGTAAATTAGTCGCAAGAGGTGTTCTCATGGAATACATAAGAAGAGCTATGGAGCCGATATTGAGAAGAAGCGGGCAGACATTCAAATCTGTTCTTGTCACAGGCCCACGCCAGGTCGGCAAGAGTACGGTACTGGAGAAGGTATTCAACGATATTCCGAAGATAACATTTGACGATGCATTTCAGCTCAAGGCGGCTCTGTCGGATCCGATACTGTTCCTAAAAGACAACCCTCCGCCCGTAATGCTGGATGAAGTTCAGTACGCGCCTGAACTTTTCCCTGAGATAAAGAAGATATGTGATAAAAGCAAGGAATACGGCAAATTCTTTCTGACGGGCAGTCAGCGATATGATCTCATGGAGAATATTGTCGAGAGTCTTTCCGGAAGAGTGGCCATACACGAACTTCAAGGACTATCGATGCGCGAGATAAAGAACATAGAGTTCAACGGACGCTTTGTTCCCACCGATGAATATTTCGATGAAAGGAAAAGATCTGTTGTAACTTATGATAACATCTGGCAGCGCATACACCGCGGCTTCAACCCGGAACTGCAAGTTGAAGAAAAGGATTGGCAGACATACTGGTCAAGTTACGTTCAAACGTACATAGAGCGGGACGTAAGCCGTATGATCAACGTAAAGGATAAGGCGAGTTTCATTACGTTCATGACCGCCGCAGCGGCGAGGACCGGGCAGATGTTGAATTATTCCTCCATAGCGAATGAGGTCGGGAAAGCAGTATCCACGATAAAGGAATGGATGTCCGTACTGCAGGCATCGGGACTTGTCTTTTTACTGCAGCCTTACAGTTCATCGGCGCTGAACCGTGCCATCAAAACACCCAAATTATATTTCCGAGACACGGGGTTGGCATGCTATCTGACGCGCTGGCTAACGCCGGAGACACTCAGGGTCAGCGCAATGAATGGGAACATGTTTGAAACGTTTGTTGTCAGCGAGATACTCAAATCCTTCTCGAACGCCGGATATGACCCACGTTTCAGTGTGTTCTATTACAGAGGGAAGGACAAGAAACGCATACGTCTCAACGGAAATACAGAGAGCATTGAAAGCGAGATCGATATAATCATCCACGAAGATGGGGTCCTTTATCCGATCGAGATAAAAGTGAGCGCAAACCCTGATGCGCTCATGGCAAACGCATTCGACGTTCTTGATCTGGATAAAACGAAGAAGAGGGGCAAAGGAACAATCATTTGTCTTTGCGACAAGCTGACCCATCTGAAAGAAGACCTGCTGGCCGTGCCCATAGAATACATATGAGGACGTTTTGGACCCGAGATCCGTTCTTCAAAGCAGCAGGACAATACCGATCAGGATCAATACTATCCCGCCGAAAAGTTCCGCTCCCGACCCTATCTTCTTTCCGAATCTGCGGCCTATCTTCACACCGATCACCGCCGTCGCGAACGCCGTTATCCCTATCACCGCAACAGCGGAGAATATGTTGACGTCAAGCAACGCCAAAGAAACGCCGACCGCCAAGGCATCCACGCTTATCACAAGCGTGAGAGGGATCATTTTAGCAGGATGCAACGACCCGCTCCTGTCCTTGCCTTCGGACCCTCCGCGCAAACTTCCGATGATCATTCGGATACCGAGCAGGAATAACAACGCCGATGCCAACCAGCCGAATGAGTTGATGCTGTCCGAGAAAGCCGTCGCCGCAAAATATCCGGCAAAGAGCATTATCACCTGGAACGTACCGAAGTAGGCTCCGACTATAAGCGCACTTCTGAGATCGGCCTTGGGAAGCTTCAATCCTTTGTATATGGCTATCGCAAGGACATCCATCGAAAGTCCCAATGCGATCACAAGTATACCGATGAAGTTCATTTGACGTATCCTTCCTTTGCGATAGGGTTCTCACTCAGCGTATCGCGTGACCCGTGTGACGTATACGGCATACGTATCGGTCTCAAGAGGACATTATCTTTCCGATGGGCTCCTTCCACGCCGCGCTCAGGTCTTTGACCGATATATCGATACCCGTCATGTCCCTGATCTTCAGGCGGGCGCCTCCCGTCATCTTCAGGCGTGCACCGCCCGTTCTACCGATCAGTACGGCATTCTTGCCGAAGATGACCTTGAACGCCTTTTCGTTCTCCTTTGCGATCTCGACGATCCATCTGGTATTGCTTTCCGAGTATAATTTCACGAGATCGGCGCCTTTGATCTTGGAAAGGTCAATGTTAGCTCCGATGCCGCCGGCGATGCACATCTCCGCCATCGCCACCGCGAACCCTCCGTCCGAGGGATCATGACAGCTTTCGACGAGACCGGCATCCATTGCCCTGAGCATCTTGCTCATCAGTTTCTTAAGGTTCGCGGGATCGACATCGGGAACATCCCCTCCGGAGCCGCCGAACTTCCTGAACAACAACGAACCGCCCATCTCATCTTTCGTTTCGCCGACAAGATACAGAGAGTTGCCCTTTCCCTTAAGATCGGCCGAAACGGCCTTCCCGCTGTCGGCGATCAATCCCGTTCCTATGACCATAGGCGTGGGAAGTATACAAACGCCGTTCGACGATTCGTTGTACAAACTGACATTACCGGACGGTATGGGTACGTTCAATGCCTTAGCGACCTCACCCATACCTCTGACCGCTTCTCTCACTTCTCCCAGACGGTCCGGTTTCTCCGGGTTGCCGAAGTTCAGACAATCCGTCAGTGCGTGAGGCTTTGCGCCTACCGCAACAAGGTTACGGAAGGTCTCATCTATGCACCCCTTACCTCCGCGGTAAGGGTCCGCATCCACAAGCCACGGGTTGCATCCCACTGTGACGGCAAGTCCTTTGCAGCTTCCCTGCACCGGTTCAATTATACTCGCATCTCCGGGACCTTTCCCGGCCATGGGTCCGGCAACGGTCTTCTTACCTTTCTTCTCGAATTGCTTTATGGCCCATTCTCTGGACGCTATGTTAAGATCGGATAGCATAGCCAACAATACGTCATTGTTCGCGGGAAGCTTCGGTATCTTCTCGGATGCTTTCGTTGACACCTTGGGCATCGTGTACGGTATCCCTCTCTTTCCCGCAGGAAGCTTCGGAACTCCTTTGGCGGCGTCATAAGGCACGTACATCGGCCCGCCCGTCAGGAATTCGAGATCCATATCGAATATCTTCTCGCCTTCCCAGAATATCTTCGTTCTCGGAACGTCGGTGCTCTTACCGACCACCGTGGCCGGAACGCCGCGATTCTTGAATATTTCGAGGACCTTCTTCACATTCTTCTCTTTCACGGCGAGCATCATCCTTTCTTGTGTTTCGGAGATCCATATCTCCCACGGAACCAGGTCATTATCCCTCAGCGGGACCTTATCAAGATCAACCTCGGCACCGCATCCGCCGCCCAGAGCCATTTCACCTACGACGCAACTTAATCCTCCGCCTCCGAGATCCTTCATTCCCGTGATCAGTTTAGCTCTGTTCGCTTCCAATGTTGCCGCGAGAACAAAGCGCTTCGGTATCGGGCTCACGCCGTGTTTCGCACCTAAGTTCTCGTCCGCCATCGAAAGGTCCATGGATGCGAAGTTGACTCCCTGTATACCGTCGCGACCGGTCGGCTCTCCGCAGAGTATGAATATCTCTCCCGGACCGCTCACGAAGTTGTTCCTGAGATCCTTATTCTTGACTATACCCAACGCACCCACGTTCACCAGACAGTTGCCGGTGTAACGTTCATCGAAGAAGAACGCTCCCGATATCGCCGGGACCTTGATCACGTTACAATAATCGCGCCCTCCGTCCACCGCTTTCCCGAGCAGTTCTTTCGGGTGTTTAGTCCCTTTCGGTAATTTTTTCGTAGTGTCGATCATCCCGAAACAGAACGGGTCCACAACGGCGACGGGATCGGCGCCCATACATACAACGTCTCTCAATATTCCGCCGACACCCGTTGCGGCGCCGCCGTACGGTTCAACAGCGGACGGATGATTGTGGCTCTCTGTCCTTAACGCATATCCGTGTTCCTTATCGAATCTCATGACGCCGGCATCTCCGCGCGACATGATGTCCTTGTGCTCTATCCCGAACACATATTCTTTCAAGATCGCTTTCGAACTCTTGTAGCAGCAGTGCTCGCTCCACGCTTGTCCGAGCGATTGCAATTCCACATCCGAAGGGTCTTTCTTCTCTTTGACGAAGTATTTCTTCACAACTTTCATCTCATCAAGTGAAAGACCGAGGCCGAGATCCTTTGATATCTTCTCAAGGCCTGCGTCGTCGGCACCCCGTATCTTTATGTCGTACAGTTGAAAAGGAACATTGCGCTTTACCGTAAACTCGTTATTAGAGACCATTAACATCACCGTTTTCTCGCGGGCGTACCGTGAAGACCGCTTTTTTTAAAGATCGGAAAGGCCGTCAGGATGTACACCATCACACCAATTGGGTGATGTATTCATTTGATTTAATACGTTTTATCAGATACTCCGGAAATCGTCATTCGCGTATCTCCGAACACCCGTCCAGATATGTTTCCGGGAATGCATCAACCGATGCGTTTCCGCATCACGGTACTGCGTTCTTTGAATCCCAGACGTGAGTACAGTTCCATGGCCTTTTCATTAGGTGATCCGGTGTTCAGGGTGATCGTCGGAAGATCATTCAAAATGCACCAATCCTCGGCGCATTTGATAAGCGCCTTTCCCAATCCTTTACCGCGTAATTCCTCGATCACGAAGAGGCCGAGTATGTATCCCGTGTCCTCACATGTGAACTGATCCTTCGATATACCCATCCAAAGGATGCCTGCTCTTTCTCCTTCACCTTTGACGAGGATCATCATATCGGAAGGCATCATGCCGCCATCCATCGCTATTGAAGTGATGGAAAGTATGTCGTCCATCCACAGATCGGACACTTTACGTTCGTGTTCGGGCACGGACATCAGAATGCTCGATCTCATGCAATCGTTGATGAATGCAGTATCATCATCCGCGGGACCTCGAAGAGCATATCCGTTGATTGGGAATCTCGGTACGTTCACATGCGTGCATAGTGCTCGACATAGATTAATATAGCCCGCACATGCGGGCTGCGCGTACACCGGCGGAGCTCACTCATCCGTTCCGTCCAAGTAGACAAATATGTTAAATCAAGGAACCTCGTGAACGCCAAGCTCTGAAAGGATGTCCGGCAGTTTAATACCTGCCATGTAGACGACCATGGGTATCTGCAGATCTATACCGTG
>Ga0123353_10018851_pt1 | contig 10225 bp, 9 predicted proteins | sample TergutLab28metaG_3_FD_92763 | JGI IMG/M metagenome (GOLD analysis project Ga0123353, IMG submission 92763) | Labiotermes labralis P3 segment gut microbial communities from Petit-Saut dam, French Guiana - Lab288 P3 | ecosystem: Host-associated > Arthropoda: Insects > Digestive system > Gut ...
GGAAGGAAGAAGAGGGGAAGAAAGGAGGTGTTGTGGTGGGACTTGTGGGGGAAAAGGGTGGTGGAAAGGGAGGGGCATAGGTGGTTGCCCGCCCAAACCCGGCCCCCCCCCCCCCCACGCGGTGAAGAGAGCTTAGGTAGTGAACCGAGCTGGGAAGCATACAGTGCGTCCTGAGTGATTGTCTGTGGACACCCAAAGCGTGATATCCAGCCAGCGAGCAGGGCACGCGACACTGTCTCTGCGTGATGTCAGGGATGGGGTAGGCTTCCAGCCAGTGCGTGAACGGTCTACAGCCATGAGGCAGTATTGAAATCCTACAGAGGAAGGTAGAGGTCCAACAATGTTAATATGGACGTGTAGAAAGCGGGCAGGAGGGAGGGTGAAGTTGCCAACTGGAGTAATGGTGTGGCGGGAAACTTTGGAGCACTGGCAGGATTGGCAAGCTTGGGCCCAAGTTCGGTAGTCCTTCTGAATGGCTGGCCACACGAAGCGTTGGGAGACGAGCTTAGCCATTGCCTTAATCCCTGTGTGGCTGAGGGAGTGTAGGGAGTTGAAGATCTGACGGCAGAGAGGAGATGGGACGTATGGGCAAGGTTTACCAGAGGAGGTGTCAAGTACAGCTCGACTGAGGTGCTGGGGATGAGGATTCTATTGAGCTGTAGTGCTGTGGTACTTACCAGCAGTGTCCGTAGTTCATCGTCATTCTCCTGGGCTGCGGCAAGTGCCTCGTGTGTCACTGGAGTGGTGATTACCTCAACCCGGAAAAGTGCATCCGCGACGACGTTGTCTTGGCCGGAAATGTGGCGGATGTCTGTGGTGAACTGAGAGACAAAATCCAGGTGGTTATACTGCCGTGGTGAGCACTTGTCCCTCATCTGGTGGAAGGCGAAAGTGAGCGGTTTGTGGTCTGTCAGGATGGTGAAATGCCATGCCTCCAGCATGTGACGGAAGTACCTCATGGCCTCATAGATCGCCAGGAGCTCCCTGTCGTAAGCACTGTTCTTTTGCTGTGCCGGGCTCAGCTTCCTGGAGAAGAAGTTGAGGAGCTGCCAGATGTCTTGCACCCTCAGTTGGAGGATGGCACCCATGGCGGTGGTTGAAGGGTCCGTGACCAAGATGAGTGGAGCGGTTGGATGTGGATGAGCCAGGAGAGCAGCTCGAGACAGGCTCGCTTTGCATTCGTTGAAGGCTGGGACGAGTGCGTTGTTCCAGGTAACAGGATGGAAGCCCTTGACTTTAGGGCCAGAAAGGATGTCGTGAAGAGGGGCTTGGATGGTGGCTGTGTGTGGAAGGAAATGCCGATAGAAATTTAGCATTCCCAAGAAACGTCGGAGTTGACTGACGATCTTGGGAGGGGGACAGGCTTGGAGATCAGCAACACGTTCCGGGAAGCGCTGGGAACCCATGGATAAAATTTTGTACCCCAGGAATGAAATCTCAAGAATACGATGGCTTGGTCACATAGAAAGAATGCAAGACACCGCAATTCCAAAAAATATGTTGTACGGAAAGCTGTATGCAACAAGACGAAGAGGAAGACCAAAAATGAGATGGATGGATGACGTGTCCACAGACCAGAGAAAGATGGGAATAAATGAATGGAGAGACAGAGCAAGGGATCAAGAGGCATGGAGGTGTATTGTAAAGGAGGTGAAGGCCCACCCCGGGCTGTAACGCCACTGAAGAAGAAGAAGAAGAGAAGGAATGAAATCTCAGGGACACGGAAAACACACTTGGAAGGTTTCAACAGGATGCTGTAATTTTGTAGTTGAGTGAAGAGGATGTGGAGGTGTTGGTCGTGTTCTTGGGGAGATTGGCTAAAGACAAGGATGTCGTCTATGTATGCAAAACAGAAATCCAAGTCTTAGAGGATCTCATCCATGAAACGTTGCAAGGTTTGGGCAGCGTTATATAAGCCAAAGGACATAAAGGGAAATTCAAAAAGGCTGAAAGGTGTGGTAATTGCTGTCTTTTGGATGTCTTCAGAATGGACAGGGATTTGATGGTAAGCTCTTACCAGGTCAATCTTGGAAAAGGTGGTGCAGCCGGAAAGGTGGTGGGAGTAGTCCTGTATGTGTGGGACTGGATTCCTGTCAGGAATGGTGCGAGCATTAAGGGCTCGGTAGTTTCCACAGGGCCTCCAACCGCTGTCCTTCTTCAGCACGAGATGGAGGGCGGACGACCATGGACCCTTGGCGCGTCTGGCAGTGCCATCCCGCAGCATGGCGTTGAACTCGCCCTTGGTGACGGCCAAGCGGTCTGGTGCCAGGCGGCGTGGGCGGCAGGCTACAGGTGGGCCGGGTGTTGTGCAGATGTGATGCATTGTGTTGTGCTGGAACTCGCGGTGGCTCCCTGCTGACTTGGTCAGCCCCTGGAATTCCTCCAGGAGACTGTCTGGGGCATGCCTCCCGCAATAACTTTCACACTGGGGACTGATGGTGGTGCGATGAGACCTGGCGTGGACAGTGATGTGACCCTGTTAAGCAGGCGGTTGTCCCTGCAGTCGACGAGGCGTCCATAGTGGGACAGCAGGTCCACCCTGATGATTGGTAGGTCCACGTCCGCTATCATGAAACGCCATATGAAGTCGCGGCGTAGTCCCAGGTTCAGGCTCCTTGAGGCCCATCCATAGGTGGGGATGGTGGTCCCATTTGCAGCGTATAGGGTGTAGTCTATGCGCTCCCTCTGCCCCAGTAGGAGCCTACGTGGAAAGACACACAGGTCGGACCCAATGTCCACTAGGTATCGCTGTTTCGAGTTGCGGTCCATAACAAAGAGGCGGCGGAGCTGGTGGTGCAGACGTTAGCCGCCACTAACGTCCGCCGGTGGAGTTTTCCTGCTGGCGGGAGTCTCTCTGCTGTCGGGAGTCTCTCTGCTGGCGGAAGTCCCTCTGCTGGTGGGATCACGGTGGGGAGCATTTTCAGGCTTCATCCCCGAACTGGCAGTGGTACCATCAGGTGTCGTGGGGCTGCAGAGAGTTATTGGGGGTGCTGCTGCGGCGATCTCTGGACTGCGAGCGGTGGCGGACTCTGGATTGCGGTCGGCTCTGTGTTTGGGATGCCCGCATTGAAGCAACCTGTTGCGAGAGCTCCTCGATCCGCTCTAGTAGCCCGACTGTGTTGTCGGACATTGAAGGGGAGATGCTCGCTGTGGTAGGCAGGGGAGTAACCTCGCAAATTCTGTCCGCGAGGTGGGAGGCTGAATCGAGACTGCCCTCAGTCTGGCCAGCAAGAATGGCTTGCACTTGCGGTGGGAGCTGGCTGACCCAGATGGTGCGAAGGAAATCGTCCAGGACGTCTGGAGCTCAGCTCTTGAGGTACCGGAGAAAGTGTGATGGCTTCCGGTTGCACATTTCCTCATGTGAGAGGAGCTGTCTCATGCGCTGTTCGCGTGAAGTGGACGACCGGCGCACCAGCTCTGCCTTGAGCCGATCATAGGGCTCCTGCTCCGGTGGTGAAGTGATTATGTCTTCCACCTCGGCTGCTTGCTGCTGGTTGAGTTGTGACACCACATAATTGAACTTGGTTCACTGGCGTGTGATGCCTACCAACTCGAACTGCGCCTCAGCTTGGGCGAACCAGACGGCTGGTCGGTCGGGCCAGAAAGGCAGCAAGCGCACAGCGACTCTGTACACCGCTGAGCTGACAGTCTCGTCAGTTGTGTCCATCGTGCTGTAAAGTGCAGTTGTGTCGCTTGTCGGGGTCACCAATATATGTGGGATACTGTAGGATTGTTGCAATGACAATCACAGTAAAACACATATAACGTTATTTATTTTTGTCTTAGGTGCATACAGTACAGTTAAGTTGTTGCTTATTAAAGTCATGAGTATACGTCAGTCTAGCCTCGCTCCAGAGCTCTGCTCTGTGTGACGGCTTGGTTGTAGGTGCGCAGTGTGGTTGTGCAGTGTGGAACCCAGGCAGGTGGCAGCACTGTCTGATCGGCCATGGCAGTGAGCAGCGACATGCGCAGCAGATCGTTCGCAGGATGCGTGGCGGTCACCAGTTCGGTCGGTGGACGGATGTTAACGGGCAGCATGGCTGGCCCTTCTTGATGTTGGTGAGCTGCCTAGTCCTTGATGTTGCAGCTGGCTAGGACTTCTTGATGTTGTGGCTGGCTAGTCCTTCTTGATGTGCCTTCTTCTTGATGCAGGAGTTGAATGGTCTCAGGCTGGAAATGTGGCCTTTTTATACAGACTTCTCGCTGTTCGACCTGCCCTGACATTGGTTAGTTGGCAGATTTGGTAGGTGTGGCTAGTGAAATGAATACTCTCGTTGAATTGCCATGATGGGAAACTGTGCTAGGTTTGGAGATGTGAGTGGAGACTGGGGTTACAGAAAGAGAAGGATTGGAGAAAGAGAGAGAGTGTTGTCGTGCTCTCTGACGGAGAACTGGACAGAGGAAGGAGAGCTACAATGTGGGTGTCCCCACAGTGTTTTCCTTTGGTCTGGATGTGCTTTATTTGAAATTTCAGGTTCACAAGGTAGTCACTGGGATATAATATTATATAGTACTAGTGTTTAAGACTTCACCAAGGTGCTACCATCTGCCTCCATTTTCAGGTTAGAAGAGCTTACTAACTGTGAATTTTCAGAAACACAGAACATGTTACATTCCATGAACTGTAATGTGGAAAATACTTGTACTTGTTTGTAACATTTAGTTATTAATGTGAATGATGGGGAAATGTGTTTGAACAATTATTTGTGAATTACTCTCACTTTTCACTGCTCTTGTTATGTATGGTATTATACTTTGGGGAAACTCCAGAAACCTTAAAAAACGTTTAAATTACAAAAAGGAGCAATAAGACTAATAACCAATCTTACAAGTACTGCAAGTTGCGAACCATACTTTAAAATATATCAGATTATTACAGTCCCTTGTATATATGTGTGTGTGTGTGTGTGTGTGTGTATGAATTTCTTCTGCATACTAAACTGTTGAAGTGGATTCAAAACTAATTCTGTGGTTCCTTCATAGGATACAAGGAGTAAGTCATATTTATTTACTACAGGTCATAACACCAAATTATATGAACAGATTGTCTTTTACAATGGTGTGCGTATTTATAACAGATTATCTCATGACATTAAAAGCGTTCCATGTGTAATGACATTCAGGAAAATTATTATTAACCTTTTTACGTGAGAAGTGTTTTTACTCTGTACAAGAATATATGACTGTCAGTCCTTAATCTGTAAAAACTGTGTTAATGGTGATGTTCAGATTGTTGCTATTTGTACTTTGTAAAGCTGTGTGTTGCATTGATTGGTATTGTGTGTTGTTTGTATGTTTGTATGCAAGTTATATCCTTTAAATTTCAGGTATTGTTACTTTTATTGTAATTTCTTTCTTGACATGTCCAATATCATTTTGTAATGATCTGTAGGATGAAAATAGAAGTAATGATGATGATGATGACGATGGTGGTGGTGGTGATGATGATGATAATAACAATAATAATAATAGAATTAATTTTCCGTTTACAGGACAGATATGAAAAGCATTGTCCTGCTTCTAGCGCATGCATCTGCAGAACATGTAAACTGCTGTGTGAGTGTGCGTGACTTGCGCACACCTCTACATTTATCATGTTTTATGGGTAATCTTCCTGTAGCTCAGCTTCTAATATGGGTAAGTTATTCCTTCGTTTTCTGTTGCTAACATGATTGGCCATATGTTTGTTGTAGTTTTTTAAATTAACAACAATTAAGGACTCAGAGTCTCATGTAAGATGGAGTAATAATGTTTACACATTTTTTGCTTGCAAATGGACAATCTGAACTAAATAGCTAACTCCATAATGCACAGTCCTTGAAAAACTATAAGTTGCTGAGCTTGTTAAGAAATTCCTTGCATCTTATGGAAGCCAAAGTTTTGTCACCATGTCAGCATGAGCCCAGAGCCAGATAAATTCAGTGGGCCATAAAAATGAACTGAAATAACTTGTTTGTGGCTTTTAACACTGTTGAGTAATGTACTTGAGTTTCTGATATGAGAGAAATGGAAGTACCTTTTTCTTGATGGTGTCAGAATAAATGGTAGATGAAAGTTATGTAAGGAATGACACTCAAGAAACTAAAATTTACTAACATAATTAAAAAGAAATTTCTGTGCCTTTACAACCCTGACACCTTTACTGTGACTCAGAGATTTCATGGCAGATCATGTCCATATTCAGGAAGTCAAAATCCTCAGTCTTGAATGTAACTAGAAGGTAGTTCATAGACATGAAACCTGATTTTGGATGCATATTTAGAGGTCATCGTCGTCATGTCCTCCTCCTCCTCCTCCTCCTCATCATCATCATCATCATCATCATCGCCGTGTAGTCTGTCATATGACTGGTCCGTAGCTTGTAATTCTTCATCTATGACCAAAGTTCAAGTAGAGGATGTGTAATTAGTTTGACTTGTTGTCCACTGATTATGAATAGCTCTTTCTGTTAGACCCAGCTATATAGGTGTGCCTATCCTGTTTCATCTGCAGACAGGGACATATCCAGTTCCCAAAATAAAATACAGTAACCAGTAATCATGTGTGTAATACACCATAATGAGAACCCCTATAGAAATACACTCTATTAATTCTGAAACAGTGAAAAGCTGAAAGTCGTTGTTGCCAAGTTCCAACAAGGGATAATGAATTGGTGTCCCATTTTAAGCTTGTGCATGTGTGTTGAATAATGCATCTGTTTTAATGATTACAGCATGGTGCCAATCTGAAGGCTGTAGATCATGAGGGGCGGACATGCCTTGCATATGCTAGGGCTGCCCAGAGCCTGGCACTCAGCAAATCTTCAGGAGGTGGCAACAGCATTGCAGTTGGCAACGGCGAGTTGAGTGTCACAGCCACGGCTAGTCTAGTGGAACTTTTAGTATCCAATGGCTGTCCTGAAGTGACAAGTGGCACTCTTCCTCGGAGAAGAGGTAGTATTGGACGACGCAGTGGTGGTGATAGCTCAGTTCCCCCATTTGATAAACTTCCCTCAAGTGTCATCTAGGGCCTGGGGGTGGGCAGTCAGACCCTGCCCAGGCGAAGCTCTGGAATTGTGCAGCGAAAGGAAAAGGAGCCAGTGTCTGTGGTTGTTTAGATTGGAAATCTTCTCAGTCTCATGATGTAAACATCATAAAGTGACAAGGAAGCACTGTCCCACTGTTGTCTGAGGTGGAAACATTTATAGTGTCATGAAAAGAACATCAATTGGACTGTACATCAGCCATCATTTGTAAAAGAAACTTGGACATGAGCTTCGTTTGCAGATGTGGAAGGCAGAATATTATAAATCTAGCTCAACATAACAAGCAATTCAATCTACAGAATTTATTGCCATCAAGCGCAGAAGAAACGTCAGCCATTGATATGATAATGTTAATGTTTGCTGCTGCATATTCTGCTGTCATTGCTTATAATTTTGAAACAGAATAATTTTCAGCAATATTCTAAAGCTTCAACATTTCCCATGTAAAAGGGGTCAGCATAAAAGAATAGTTATATAGTTGGCTGCCATATCTTACCCTTTGCACATGAAAGTAATATGGTACAGTGCAGAGACAAAAGGTGGGTGGGTTTTTGATTATGTACAATCAGAATAGGGCTGTCCTGACATAAAGTGTCAGTATTGTATAATACTTAGAGTATGTCAGAAAATAATGTGACAGTTCACCGTGTCCCATTTCTTATACCAACCTGTTTGTCTGATGCTTATTTTTTTTCTCTCCACCATTACTGCTATATATTTTTCAGTATTTTGAAAGCATGGTTCTTGTTATTGTGTGGAGTCAAAGACAAGAAGACAAACTTTGTCATGTTTTCACTTATTTGTGTCATGCAGACCAATCAAACTCGGCCTGTCACCTGCAATATAACAGTTATTCCAGCCCCTGGGACATTCAGTGCATTTGTAAGGTTTTGGTACTTTTTTTTTCCATAAATTTTGCACACTTGACATTGAGGTGTACGTTGCAGTCCTTGTACTTTATTTAAATTTATGCATTGCAGTGAACATGTCCCTTTTACACCATAACGTAAGTAACTTTCTTTGTAAAATCTCATATTGTTGTATGATTTTGACGCATAGAATTATTATTAATAACTGTGACTTCTAAGATAAGACTAACCGGACCTTCTCATGGTAATAGCCAGCAACAAAAGTTGTTAGCATCTACCATGCTCAGTTTTAATATTGTTACTACCCCAAGACACTTACATAGTTCATAATATTGTGATTCCAGTGAACATTAGCAAGTTTTATTCACAGTACATGTAAGTCAAAATCATCACATGATACCAAACTTTAACAATTCCACGAATTTGTCTTCACTAAGATTCCTGTGTGTGCTTGTTAGAGCAGCGACCCAGTATATTCAGAGGTCCTTACAAAATCAAGTTTTATTTGGACATACAAAAGTGTGATGCATATGCAAAACACAGGATGAGAATTGTAGGACAGAATGTTGTCACTCAGGTAACACGTAAAATTTACATTTGCCACGGTTTCAGAGATGTGAATAAATCCTGTACACAGTAAATCATGATTGAATAATTCAAAAACTTTTTTACAAAGAGCAGCCAACATCTTATTTTTTCTCCCTTCATTTTTCATTGCTTTTCTTACCTGATTGTAACATCATACTTTTCATAATTTCTTTTATATCACTGCAATAGCACAGTTCTCTTTGCTTCCCATACCTGACTGAAACAGCACACTTTCTTCGCACTTAAACACATTTAAATCAAAAGCTGAAAGATATTTTGTTTGTAATTGGGCTTTGAAATATAAAATTAATTTTAATGTACAGTCCTTTGCACATACCATGCGGCAGTACATTGTATTGCTCAGCAACAGATCATCATGCTTGCCTAAACCCAAACACAGAAAGAGATATGAGAATGAAGACACTTCAGTCTCATGTTGACCATATTTGGAGAAAATTCTAAGTTATTACAAAGCTGAAGAAGGAATGAGAGGCAGTTGCAATGGTAACAGTGTGTACAAGTATTTAACATAAAAATTGTTTGCAAGGAGATGAACATTGCCAATGTTGAATCATTTGAATAATTAAAACTTTCATTTATTATGTTACTTTCATAAGCAGAAAATCAAAACTGGCATTTTTACATTTGGGATATGGCAGGAAAGTTCTGATTACTGGCACTGTCAGCTTATGTCAGAAGAGATCATTTTCTCACTCGCAACATTAAAAGTTTTAAATACTGAAACCGTAGTGGCAGCAGTCCTTCTGGCCCGGCTTGTCGATTTGGTTTGCTAATTTAGTTTTACTGACTACATTTTTGCCAGCAAGCCATATTCTGTGTGTATGTGCTGTGTTGTGTAATCACATTTACATCATAATTCCTTCACAGTATGTGCACAGACCCAATGATATGTCAGTGAGTGTTACTTAACCAGGTTGTTTAATATTAAAATATGCATATATTAAATGTGTCTGTCCACTTTAGATCAGGGGGGAAGGGGGGGGGGGCAGTATTTATAGAGACACGCTTGTAAGAATTTTGTTGTGACATCATTGGTCTAAGAGCACAAATATTGTATGTCTAGCTCACACAGTTTTTAGTAAATTCATGTTAAAGATTAACGAACAGAATCATACAGAATTTACTTTTAAAATTTCAAATATTTAAAATCTATTTGAGTCCCCATTATCTGACATTCCATTTTATGTGCTGCACCATATTGTCAGAATGCTGTATTGTGTATATCACCATTCATTTCACAGCAGTTACATTTTTATGAGGGATTGACTGAGTGTGTCATGGAATGAATAACATTCCCACTACATTCATGTATCTACATTTTGATTGTCTACAGTTATGTGTGTATTTTTTATTTATTATTATTTCTTTTGTGTGAATGTGTCAAATGAAAGTAGACAAAAAGTGGCTGTCTCTGTGGCATGAAATGTTGAGCCTTGTAAAGGCATGCTACAGGTGAAACTGTGCAAAGAGGAACAAAAGAGTTGTCATTGGTTGTGTTACACTTGGTGACTGGAAGATGGAAAGATGTGAAAGTGAGAACTGGTCTTCTGTCAGAGCTGCAAATGAAGGACTAAAAAAAAATGATGATTCAAGAAATATGAACATGAAGGGGAGAATTAAGCTTTTTATTTTTGCTATTCACATAACAAAAAGAGAAAGGGCACCAATAACTGAACTGTACCCCCCACCCCCCCCCCCCCCCCCCCCCCCCCCCCCCCAACCC
>Ga0123353_10018854_pt1 | contig 10224 bp, 11 predicted proteins | sample TergutLab28metaG_3_FD_92763 | JGI IMG/M metagenome (GOLD analysis project Ga0123353, IMG submission 92763) | Labiotermes labralis P3 segment gut microbial communities from Petit-Saut dam, French Guiana - Lab288 P3 | ecosystem: Host-associated > Arthropoda: Insects > Digestive system > Gut ...
CACAACCCCCGGCGACTCGGTCTTCACCCTCACCTCCCGCACCGCCGACACCCCCACCTCAGCCACCTACCACATCCACGTCGAGCCCGCCCCACCCCGCACAGCCTCCCTCACCCCCACCGCCGACCCCACCCGGACCTGGCTCTGGGCCGGCGCCGGGCTGACCATCCTCACCGGCACCTTCATCCTCTTCGCCCGCCAACGCGTCTAAGTGCGTTGCCTGGTCAGGGGCGTGAAGACATGAGGACCATCCCCATTGTCCTGTCCTTTTCGAGTGCACCGGGCCGACGGGAAAGCAACGGTTCTCAACACTGGTCTCGACGCACACCGTGACGTTCGACCAACAGGTCTGCCGAAAGCTCTGTGGTGCGCACGAGCCACGGCACAGCTACGGGACAGACTCCAGCACGATCGTCACAGGCCCGTCCGCGACCATCTCGATCTCCATCTGGGCGCCGAACACCCCGGTCGCCACCGTCAAGCCGTGCCCGATCAACGCGTCGACCAGGGCATCAAGCAATGGCTTGGCGGCCATCCGCGGCGCGGCGTCGTTCCACGTCGGGCGCCTGCCTTTGCTCACGTCGGCGTACAAGGTGAACTGGCTGATGACAAGAACCGGTGCGCCCGCCTCAACGGGTGAGCGTTCGTCGTGCAGGATCCGCATGTCGGCGATCTTGCGGGCGGTGTGCTCGACCTGGACGATCCCGTCGTGGTGGGTCACTGCGACGAGGACGACCAGGCCTGGTTCGGTGATCTGCCCGACGATGGCGCCGTCGACCCGCGCTGCGGCGCGGGTGACACGCTGGATGACGGCTCTCACCAGCGGCTCGATCCACCGCCCCGGCGCCGGGTGTGCCGGGAGACTGCGGGCCGCACGTCGAACAGGTACACGAGCGCGGCGACGCCTGAGGCGAGGGCGAGCAGCCCGAACGGTGCGCCGACTGCGATGCCGCCGGGGAACGGCGTGGCGATGAACGCTGCGGCAGTGGCGATGCCCAGGACGGTGCCCCAGAAGACTTTGGTCTTTTTCCCTTCGGCGACGAAGGCGCGGGCTGGTCGGAGCAGTGCGTCGACCAGTGCCCATGCGCTGGCGACGAAGATCGCCAGGTAGAACACGAAGAACAGTGTGTACTGGAGCCATCCGACCACGCCAACAGACTACGTGACACTGAGCACCGAGCACACCTGCCTGTCGCCGGGTCCTATGGCGCCAGGCCCAGCCCACGGCCGAGCGGGCCTCGCACGGCCGGGCGGTCAGGGGTGAGCCCATCAGGGTTGACGATGACCTCTTGGGCGGCCGCGACGAGGTCGCCGTCGTCGTCAGGCACGCTCAGCGGTGCGTCGGGGCTCGTGGCCCGGCGCACGACAGCCAACCCGATGGGACCAAGCTCGTGGTGCCGCGCGCAGGTCGTCAGGACCCCCACACGTGCCCCCGAGGCGTCGAGCACCGGTGCGCCAGCACTGGGCAGCACGTGCCCAGAACCGTCGAGGTGCACCATGGCCAGGCGTCGAGGAGGACGGCCAAGGTTGTGCACACGCGCGACGGTCTCTTGCCCCCGGTAGCAGCCTTTGTCCAGGTGGACGGCGGTGCGCAGCCAGTCCAACTCGTGCGGCAGGGCGCGGTGGTCGACCTCGTGGGCACCGCTGGGGCGCCACGCGGCGACGCGCAGGGCCTCGGTCGCCCAGGTCCCGGCCAGAGCGGCGCCGCGTGAGGCGACGTGCGCGTCGAGCTCGGCGCGTGGGACGAGCACCAGCCGCCAGGGTCGGTCGGTGCCCGGGTGCGCCTCGTCGGGCGGACCGTACCGGGTGCCACCAGGTGCGGTCGTCGGCCATGGGTCGCACCACACGACCGGGCCGTCCGGGTCACCTTCGCCACGGCGCGGTTCGCCGACCGCCGCCCACTGGTCGGTGACGTCAGCGACCTGCACCCGCAGCATGAACCGCATCGAGTCCAACCAGGCCGCCAGCGCCGCAGCGGTCGTCGTGAGCAGCCAGGTCGTCGTCGCGTCGTCGACAACCCCCGCGGCATGCTCGATATGCCCGTGCGGGGAGAGCACAAGCGTCTCGGTCGAGCTGTGCGGTGCCAAGGCGCTCAGGTGCCCGCTGGTGATCGAGTGCAACCACGACAACCGGTCCGGCCCGGTGACCGCCACAACCCCCAGGTGCGAACAGTCGACGACGCCCTGGCCAGCGACCAACGCCCGCTGCTCAGCCACAGGGTCGCCATAGTGCCAGGCCACCCCCACGTCTGCCGCGACAGCCCCAGGCCGTGACAGCAACGGCGAGCGCCAGCCAACACCGGCCATCACCCGACCCGCGCCATCCGCGCAGAGGCCAGGCAGTACGTCTCTGGCGCGAGACCGTCAGGCAAGACGCACAACTTACTTGCTGACCAGCCGGTAGACGACCAGGCCAGCGAACCAGGCGACGGCCAGAGAGGTGGCCACGAGGAACCCGATGAACACAACCTCAAGCATGGTTCGATCCTACCCACCTGGTGGCGCCAGGAACCAGCGCTCACCAAGGGATGGGGGGCACGGGTCGTCGTCTGCGGAAGAACTGGGGGATTTTTGCGTGTGGGGGGCTGTGGGCGGGCTGGCGACGCGGGGTGCGCGGACCACTCAGGTGGCCGATCGGACAGCGCCGTGTCCCGTCGTCGTCGCCGGGCCACCCTTGACCAGGCAAGACATCGGCAACTGTGCCCACTGTCTGGGCGGGGACGGTCCGGACACCGGGTGCCGGTTCTTCACGGGGGGCAGACCAGTGCGACGATATGCAGCGACGACTGGTGACGAGCGAGGAGCAGGTGTGGACGAGCAAGCACGGGACCTTGACCCGCCGGTCGTTGACGTCGGGGCCGACGTGGACGGTGACACCGACGACCTTGACGAGCTCGAGGTGGACGGGGACGACCCAGACCTTGAGCATGCGTCGAGCGTGGTGTGGCGGCGGCGTACGGCCCTGGAGATGCTCGTCTCGGGGCTTTTCGGGTTGTGGGCGGCGTTCGTGCTGTCGATCGACGCGTGGTTGCTCGCGCTCAACCCGAAGCGGGATATGTCGTGCAACATCTCCGAGGTGATTGCGTGCGGGAAGGTCGCTGACGCGTGGCAGGCGAGGCTGCTGACGTTCCCCAACGCGTTCTTGGGGATCTTCTTCGAGTCGGTGGTGCTCACGGTGTCCATCGCGCTCATCGCGGGGGTGGTGTTCCCGCGCTGGTTCATGCGGGGGGTCCAGGCCCTGTACACCGTGGCGTTGTTCTTCGCGTTGTGGTTGTTCAGCCAGTCGTACTTCGTCATCCACGCGTTGTGCCCGTGGTGCTTGCTCATCACGTTCACCACGATCCTCGTGTGGGCGGGGCTGACCCGGATCAACATCCGCGACGGGCATATCGCGTCGACCCCGGCGCTGCGCAGGTTCATCGTCACCAGCACCTACTGGTACCTCGCGATCGCCGCGTGCGCGGTCATCGTCGGGATGATCCTTGGCAAGTACGGTTCGAGCCTGATGGATTGACGATGATCGAGCTGCGGGCGGTGACCAAACGGTACGGCGACCTGCTCGCCCTCGACGACGTGGGCTTCACTGTGCGTCCTGGGCGTCTGACGGGGTTCGTCGGTGCGAACGGTGCAGGCAAGACCACGGCGATGCGCATCGTCATGGGGGTGCTGCGCGCTGATGCTGGGCAGGTGCTCATCGACGGTGAGCCGCTGGACGCCACGACGCGCCGCCAGTTCGGGTACATGCCTGAAGAACGTGGCCTGTACCCGAAGATGAAGGTCGCCGAACAGCTTGCCTACCTGGCGACGTTGCACGGGTTCGACACTGCGACGGGTCTGGCCCGGGCCCACGTGCTGCTCGACCGGCTGGGCCTGGCGCACCGGGCCGGCGACCCGGTCCAGTCGCTGTCGTTGGGCAACCAGCAACGTGCGCAGATCGCTGCGGCCCTGGTCCACGACCCGTCGGCCCTCGTGCTCGACGAACCGTTCTCCGGGCTGGACCCGCTGGCTGTGGACACCGTCGTGGCTGTGCTCACCGAGCACGCCCACCGGGGGTTGCCGGTGCTGTTCAGCTCTCACCAGCTTGACGTCGTCGAGCGGTTGTGCGACGACCTGGTCATCATCGCTGGCGGGACGGTCCGCGCTGCCGGTGAGCGTGAAGAGCTGCGGGCCCACCACGGCGGCTCGCGGTACCAGCTGGTCGCGCCAGGTCCCGGGTGGGTCGGTGACGAACCGGGGGTGCAGGTCGTCGAGGCCACCGCCGAGCAGGTCGTGTTCACCGCTGACGAAGCGACCGCCCAGCAGGTGCTTCGCACCGCGGTCGACCGTGGGCCGGTGCACCGGTTCGCCCCGGTCGTGCCGTCCTTGGCCGAGATCTTCCGCGAGGTCATGACCGGTGCGCAGGTGGCCTGTGAGCAGGTGGCACCGTGAACGCGCCGGCACCGGCGACGACGACCCGTGCGACGTTCCTCGTCGCCCGGCGTGAGGTGCGCGCCCAGCTGCGGTCCAAGACGTTCTGGATCTCGGTCGTCGTGCTGCTCGCCATGGTGCTCGGGGGGATCCTCGGTTCGACGTTCCTGTCCGAGCACATCGGCCGGCCCCCAGCGGTCGCAGTGGTGCCCGAGCTGGCGGCCGCCGCGGCGCACGCTGGCCTGGACACTGTCGACGTCGCTGACCGGGCTGAGGCCGAACGTCTGCTGCGTGACGGGACGGTGAGCGCCGCAGTCGTCGTCCCCGTGCCGGCCGACGGTGTCGGGCAGGCGCGCGTGCTCGTCTTGGGCCTGGACTCAGCGCCCACCCAGGTCGCTGACGTGCTCGCGGTCCGTCCGCCGGTGAGCACCTTGGACGCACCACGCGCTGACGACCTCGCGGTCATGTGGGTGACCATCGGGTTCGGGATGGTGTTCTTGGTGACGATGACGATGTTCGCCATGCCCATCGCCCAGAACACGGTGACCGAGAAACAGACCCGCGTCGTCGAGCTGTTGCTGTCGGCGGTGCCGACCCGGGCGCTGTTCGCCGGCAAGGTCGCGGGCAGCTGTGTGCTCGCCCTGGCTGAGATCGTCGCGATCGCGGGCGCTGCGGTCGGGGCGTTGTCCGCCACGGGACGCACCGAGCTGCTCGACCAGCTGACCGGGCCGATCGCCTGGTTCGTCGGGTTCTTCGTCGTCGGGTTCGTGCTCATCGCTGTGATGTTCGCCGCCGCTGCGGCGCTCGTCTCACGCCAAGAAGACCTCACCGCGGTGCTCCAGCCCATGGTGTGGGTGGTGATGGTGCCGTACTTCCTCGTCGTGTACCTGCGTGGTAACGCCACGGTGTTGACGGTGCTGTCGTACGTGCCGTTCTCCGCGCCCCTGGCGATGCCGGTGCGGTTGTTCTCCGGCGGGGTGGCGCTGGTCGAACCGCTGGCGGCCGCGGTGGTGCTCGTCGTCACCACCGGGCTCGTCGTCGCGCTGGGCACACGCGTGTACGAACGGTCGGTGCTGCGCACCGGGACCCGCGTGCGCCTGCGTGAGGCGTTGCGCGGTTCCTGACCGTCTACGCTGGGCCGGTGGCACATCTGCTCGGGGCTCAGGGGTTGCACCTGGAGTACCCCACCTGCGTGGTGTTCGACCAGGTCACGCTTGCGGTCGACGAAGGGGACCGGGTCGGGATCGTCGGGCGCAACGGTGACGGGAAGTCCTCGCTGCTGGCGATGCTCGCCGGACGGGTGAGCCCATCAGCTGGCCGCGTGACCTGGCGCGGCGGGGTGCGGGTGGGGGTGCTCGACCAGGCCGACACCCTGGACGGAACGGCGACCGTGGGCCAGGTCGTCGTCGGGGACGTCGCCGACCATGTGTGGGCCGCGGACCCGGCGGTGCGTGACGTCGTCGCCGGGTTGCTGCCCGACACCGACTTCGCCGCCCCGGTCGCGACGCTGTCGGGGGGCCAGCGCCGTCGGGTGGCCCTCGCGGCGCTGCTCGTCGGGGACCACGACGTGCTCATGCTCGACGAACCGACGAACCACCTGGACGTCGAGGCGATCACCTGGCTCGCCGCGCACACCAAGGCCCGCTGGCCGCGCAACGCCGGTGCGCTGCTCGTCGTCACCCACGACCGGTGGTTCCTCGACGAGGTCGCCACAACCACCTGGGAGGTCCATGACCAGGGCGTCGAACCGTTCGACGGCGGGTATGCCGCGTACGTGCTCGCCCGGGTCGAACGTGACCGCCAGGCCGCGGCCACCGAGGCCCGCCGGCAGAACCTGCTGCGCAAAGAGCTCGCGTGGCTGCGCCGCGGGGCCCCGGCCCGGACGTCCAAACCCAAGTTCCGCATCGAGGCGGCGAACCGTCTCATCGCTGACGTGCCCGCTCCGCGTGACCGGGTCGAGCTCGCGCGGCTGGCCACGGCCCGGCTCGGCAAAGACGTCGTCGACCTCGAAGGCGCCGGGGTCACCTACGACGCCCAGGTCGTGCTGCGTGATGTCACCTGGCGTATCGCTCCAGGGGAGCGCACTGCGGTGCTCGGGGTCAACGGGGCGGGCAAGTCCACGCTGCTCGCCTTGGTCGCCGGGACCCTCGCGCCGACGTCCGGGCGGGTCAAACGCGGGGTGACTGTCCGGGTCGGGGTGCTCGACCAGCGCCTGGGCGAGCTTGGCGACGTCATGGACGACCGGGTCCGTGACGTGCTGGCCCGCACCCGGACCAGTTTTGCCGTCGGCGGCAAAGAGCTGACACCCGCCCAGCTGCTCGAACGTCTCGGGTTCGCCTCACAGCACCTGTCAGCCCGGGTCCGCGAGCTGTCCGGCGGGCAGCAGCGGCGCCTGCAGCTGTTGCTCGTGCTCCTGGCCGGCCCGAACGTGCTCATCCTCGACGAGCCGACCAACGATGTCGACACTGACATGCTCACTGCCCTCGAAGACCTCCTCGACTCGTGGCCAGGCACCCTGCTCGTCGTCTCCCACGACCGCTACCTCGTCGAACGCGTCACCGACACCCAGCACGCGATCATCGACGGCACGTTGCGCCACCTGCCCGGCGGCGTCGACGAATACCTGCGCCTGCGCGCCGCCACTGTCTCGTCCCGGTCCACCGCGCCACCTGCCCCCGCCCCAGCCGCGCCAGATGCCATGTCACCAGCCGACCTGCGCACCGTCCGTAAACAGCTCGCGGCAACCGAACGCCAGCTGGACCGCGCCACCGCCCAGGTCGCCGACATCCACACCCGCATGGCCACCCACGACCCCGCCGACTACGTGGGCCTGACCGCCCTCGCCGACGAGCTGCGCACCGCCGAGCAGCTCGCCGCAACCCTAGAAACCCGCTGGCTAGAGCTCTGCGACCAGCTCTGACCCGATGAGCCGAGCCGAGTTTGACACGCGGCGCGCGCCCCCGTCTACACTGGAGCCATTCCGCCCCGTCGTCCCCTAGGACTGGCGGGGTTACTTCATGCCAAGGGGGCTTTCGTGGCACATACCAACCCATACCGGGTGGCCGTGTTTGTGGATTATCAAAATCTTCACGGGTGGGCGCGACGCCGATTTCTCCCGCATCGCGGTGCCGAGGCTGGGTCTGCCGCCAGGGCGCGAGCCTCATGGGCCGCCCGCGGTCCCTTGCCGGGCAGCAGCCGGGTTGGTCGAGCGCGCCACGATCTCGGCGACGAACAGCGCGAGGCAGCCGACTGCGTAGCACACGATGTCCGACAGGTCGAAGGTCGTGCCCAGCACAGCACGCGCCACGGCGACGTCGCCCAGCCCGAGCGTCTCGATGAGCCCAAGCTTCTGCGACAGCTCGACCCCAGCAGCGAAGACGAAGACGGCCAACGGCAGCACCCCCGTGCGGGCCCGCACGAAACACCGCACCACGCAGTAGACCAGCACGACGACGAGCACATCACCGACGTGTTCGCGGACGAACCCGCCCGTCAGCCCCACCGCGATCGCCGCCTCCACCCCCAGCAGCACGACCGCCCCCACCACGAACCCCCACGACGGCGCCCACCAGACCCAACCCCGCCGCCCCCGCCCCTGTTCGGCCGGGGCCCGGGACAACACGCCGGGGTGCCGCTGGGAGGTCATGCTCACCATGCTAGACGCGCAGATCGAGCAGATCGGTGAGGGACGAACCGGCCTTCAGGCCAACGCGACCGTCAGCCGCGTCCGCGCAGCACGCGGTTGCCGAACCTCAGCCAGCAGGGCGGTCCGGCTTCGGGCTCTCGTCGGCCACGAGGGCGACCTTTCCGCACACAGCACCGCAGGCGAGCTCGGCCAGGGCCTCGGCGGCCTTCGCCAGGGGGAACGTCGCGTGCACGTGCGGGACGAGCTGCCCGTCCCGGGCCGCCTGCGCGAGCCGTTCCAGGTCGTGACAGTCGTCCCGCTCGCTGAGCAGCACGAAGCGCTGACGCGCGAAGGCCATGCGTGCGAGACTGCGGACCGGACGTCCGAAGCCGCCCGTCCACACCTGGTCGGTCTCGTTGCCGACGAACACGATGGTGCCGGTGGGGGTCAGGACGCGGCGTAGACGCGACAGCGGGGTTCCACCCCCGAGGTCGAGCACAGCGTCGTAGAGCTGGTCAGGGCCAGCGCCGCCGAGCTCGACGACGCTGTGCTCGACCTCGGGGGTCTCGCACCCCACCGCGCCCAGGCCGTCCCCGCGCAGCCCGTCATCGGCGTTCTGGTCTCGGTAGTCGACCACCCGGGACGCACCCCACCCGGCGACCGTGGCGGCCTTGGCGCCGCTGCACACCGCGGTGACCTCAGCACCCCGGGCGACAGCCAGCTGCACAGCCATGCTGCCCACCCCGCCGGAGGCCCCAACGACCAGCACTCGCGTGCGGGCCGCGACCCTCGCGGCGTCGAGCGCCTGGAGAGCGGTCTGCCCAGACTCGGCCAGGACCGCCGCCTGAGGCGCGGACAGCGTCGGCGGGGCCAGAGCGAGCATGTCGGTGCTGGCGACGGCGTACTGCGCGAACGAGCCCCGGGCGATCCCGAAGACCTCCTGGCCTGTGGCGAACTGCTCCGCACCACGACCGACCTCCACGACGGTCCCGCACACGTCGAGCCCCGGGACGCCTTCGCGCGACCAGAACCCGCCCCGGCGCGGCCGACGGACACCTGTGGCCAGGCGCATCATCCTCGGAAGGCCCGTCACCAGGTGCAGCGTCCCCCGCGAAACCCCAGCCGCCCGCACCCGGACCAGCACCTGTCCGGGCCCCGGGACGGGCCGCTCCACCTCGGTCACACGCAGCGACCCCTCCAGGCCGTAGGAGTCCTGGACCACCGCGAGCATGGCACTCGACACAGCGCCCTGCGAGTTCGTCCTGGTCATCTGTCTCTCCTATCCTGCGCTTCACCGGTCGGTGGTGTCCCGACGGCCGCACCATGACGGTGTCCTTACATCGTAAGACACGATACGCTTACGCTGTAAGGCCGTCAAGGAGGTGCCCGTGCGCGGTGCTCAGCGACCGGTGTTGAGCCGGGACCTGATCGTGGCGACCGCGGTGCGCCTCGCCGACGACGAGGGCATCGGACGGCTGAGCATGCGCCGCCTCGGTGCCGAGCTTGGTGTGGAGGCCATGTCGCTGTACCACCACGTCCGCGACAAGAGCACGCTCCTGGACTCTATGGTCGACCTGGTCTTTGCGCAGATCGAGGACCCGCAGGGGCGGTCCTGGCGCGACGGGCTGACCCACCGGGCCACCTCCCAGCGCGCGACCCTGAACCGTCACCCCTGGGCCCTGGAGCTGGTCGAGTCTCGCGCCACACCGGGCATGACCACCCTGCGCCACCACGACGCCGTGCTCGGCTACCTGATATCAGCAGGGTTCAGCGTCCGCGCGGCCGGCCACGTGTTCTCCCTGGTCGACGCCTATGTCTACGGTTTCGTCCTCCAGGAGCGACAGCTGCCGTTCGACTCGACCGACGCACCCGACGTCGTCCACGCGATGTTCGACACCCACTCCTCGACCGACCTGCCCCACCTGCACAGGTTCACACGCGAGGTGGTGCTCGCCGGCGGCTACGACTACGCCGACGAGTTCGGCATCGGGCTCGCAGTCGTCCTCGACGCTGTCGACCGCCTGCGCGGCTGAACGAACGCCAGACGTCGAGGCTTCTCTCCGTGTACTAGTAGTCTGTCGCACCTAAAATGCCGGGTTCGCGACGCCATGCGGGGCCCCTGGCCGCGTTGTCGTCGTCGGACGCAGCGCTGCTGCGACGCTCCTCCTCCGCCTCGCCAGGCACCCCACCTGA
>Ga0123353_10018856_pt1 | contig 10224 bp, 5 predicted proteins | sample TergutLab28metaG_3_FD_92763 | JGI IMG/M metagenome (GOLD analysis project Ga0123353, IMG submission 92763) | Labiotermes labralis P3 segment gut microbial communities from Petit-Saut dam, French Guiana - Lab288 P3 | ecosystem: Host-associated > Arthropoda: Insects > Digestive system > Gut ...
CCAAAACATACCACACACAAAATGTTCAAGAACCACAGGACACCACACGCTTGCAGAAACACACTCACACAAAGCCACACACGACACATAATATAGGTATAGCACTTACCACTAGATAAATAAGCTAACACACAAAACCTCTATCATTACAGCCTACACAACACAATAAGTACTCGCTAGCTCCTGGAGATGGAAGTATTAACGTCTGAAACATGTTGAGCAATATATAATAAAGCAAGTGTCATCTAGCTGGTCAACCTTTATTCAAATACCAAGCTGTTAACATGTTTTGGCATCACTCATGCCATCCTCATGGATCTATACACCAAGATTTAAAACTTTACTAAAATATAATAGGTGACATATATTACAGTTTTCTTGCAGTTAATGAAGAGCATGTTGATTTCACAAAGACTGACATGCATTTCTGCATGCTTGAGCATTCATATCCTTCCTCTGCATGCACATTATGTCTGTTGTTGCCACACCATGAGAAGTCATCAGAGCTGGATGCATGATACAGGATTAACATCACACTGCACTCTATCCTGAAAATGTTGGTGCACTTACCTGCACTGCAAGGGATGAAATCAGGCTTAAATGATGCTGTGTGACTGGTGTCGTGTTCAGTAACAGTATAATGTACATGCACAGTTACTCGCCTCTCCCACATGTATGCACTCTGCACCTTCTCGTGGCGTGCACATAATGTGATTAGCACACATGCGCAGTTTATATCATGACTGTAGTGCTATTACTTTGGCAAACTGTTAAGAGTATGAAGCTTCCATTTTGAGCATGGGCTGTTAGTAGCTGATTGAAAAAATGTTGAAGATAAAAGTGATATTTGGTTATTAAGAGGAGATGAAATGTTATCTACTGTACCTAACAGATGTCTGTAACTAGTATTGCAGAATAAAGTGTAGGCTATCTTATCCATTTATAAAGTTTATTCTATTTGTAATTTAAATTATACAAATTCTAAGTGTGAAAGTTCTTTGAAACTTACATTATGCATATATTTCCAAATATTTTCATTATTTGTTTTGTGTTTTGAGTGTTGTTTTGAATACATTATACCAGTGGTGTGCTTGTTACATGCAGGTTCATTCAAGAGGAAGAAATCATCTTTTGCACAAGATCTGACAGATGTGAGCAAAAAGGGAGCAAAGAGGATGAGATATGAGTATGTATTCATCTGTTGTAATTATGGAATTATCTCATTTCCCTGCAGCAGAACTTCTTAGCCAAAGGTGCAGGGTTGTGAATGTTGTCAGATGAAAATTATCATTGTTGAAGCCTTCATCTGGAAAAATAACCAATGATGACTTTCCCAAACAGCCCTTCAGATAGCAATGAAAATGTAATTTGTGTTATGAGTATTCCTTCCTTCCTGTTACCTTTCAAGCAGCATATCAAATCTTGTACCCTGGTTGCTAGTTATTTCAGTACAGATTTTGTGATGTACAGCAACGCCTTGCTGTTGGCAGGGGCTACATTCTAGAAACTGTTTAGGAATTGTATGTTAAGGCATGTGTAATGAATTCAGCAGAAAGACGTTGTCCCAAGATTAGCAGCTTTTTTAAAACTACTGCTCTTTCTGCAAACACAGTAACTGATTGTGTGAATGACTCTGCTGGAGAATGGATGTGTTGCAGTGTTAAATTGTGTGCTTGTTCCAAACAACAGAGTTTAGAAATGCTGAATGTTAGTTCCAGACACACCAACTAAAAGGAGAACGTATATACAGGATGAAATGCTGTGAATTTGGTGGATTTGCATATCACAGATAATATATGTTTGCAGTATGGTATCTACAGGTTATATGTACATTGACTTCAAAAGTTGAAGTCCATCATGTTTCATCTATTGTACAGTAAAGGTAAAGCAGTCCCTTTACAGGCCCAGAGGGGCCCAGAGTGTTCCAGGAAGTTAAGGTTCCCAGATTTCGTGACAATGGCACTGGATGGTGGTAGGTTGTCAGCCTTATGCACCGGCCACCTTTACCCCCAGGAAATGCTCCTGGTTCTCATTTCTGTTAGAGGCTGAGTCGACCCTAGGGCCGTAGTGTGATTGGAAGGATTTTATGTCAATGAAAAATCCATTGACACCACCTGGGATCGAACCCATCTAGTGTATGTATTCTTGTTTTAAAAGGTGTGCCTGGAGTTAACCTTAGATCCAGTCAACCTTATCATTTTCATTAGTTTGATATTCTCTTTTTTTTGGAGCACACATGTAAGTTAACATTTTAGTCCGTCCTATAAACACAGTGGTTGCCTACTCTATTGCATTGCTAAATGATGACTTCACAAGTTCAAATGATGATGGTACAGCCATACACACACACACACACACAAACATGTGTGTTAGAGAATGTTGTATGTGACTGAAATGTAGGTGTAATTGTGACCAACATTTACAATGTGATGCATATCACATTTAACTTTTATCTGGTATTTTGATGTATGTTATTGGAATTTATTTGGATCAGTGCCATCATCGTAATGCATCTCATATTGTAGTAGGGAAAAGCTGTATTTTTATTTTACATGGTCACATTTTCATGTGTGGAGAAACGACTGGTTTGTTTTCAGCCCCTGTCCAGCATTCTAACTTCTTAATTATCTTCTGTCTGTACTAATTTCTATGGTTTTTTTCCTCTCCTTTATTTTAGTGCCAATGTTAAGCAGAAAATGGACAGAATGAACAGTACAAAGGTAGGAACTGGAAAGTCATTTGGCCAAAATATGACTGGACAGAAGGGTAAGGGAAGAGCTTTTGGTCAAAAGAAGAAGAAGAAAAATAATAAAAACAGATGACTCAGTTACTGAATTTTTTAAATCAAGTTGTGATGATTGCATATAGTATACTTATAAGTAAATAAAACATGAATATTCAATATTATATCACAGTCATTTTCTTTCTGAAAGTGTAAATAATTGAGCTGTTCATTTTCCTGGGATGTGATGCCATGTCACTGGGAATTGGTACCTAGTGGGGAAACAGCATGGTGGTGTCACCTTTCAACATTTGGCACCTGAAGAAGAGACCACCACACTCTTGAAATGGCAGGCACCAATTACCAGGTCATCTGGCACTGTGTTACGGAAGAAGGTACACATCATCCAAGATAGTTCTTTGCACTTGCCTGCAAATGACTCTAAATCATTATAATACTGAATGTTTACGTAAATCCAGAAACTCTGATAACTTGTGAATATAATGTTCAGCTACACAATTTACGCCGTATTGTCTCTGAACTATTCTCAAAGTACAACCAACAAAATGCAACGTTTTTAAAATTTATTTATTTCTGTAAGATGCTCTACATGTTTCAGACGGTTTTTCCATCAATCATCAGGAGCACAAAACTGCACATACAGTGTCAGGCATTTGTAGACCGTTACTGATACCTGCTGCAGTTTTGTGCTTCTGATGATGGACGGAAAAACTGTCTGAAACATGTAAAGCATCTTACAGAAATAAATAGATTTAAAAAGCGTTGCATCTTGTTGGTTGTACTCTGCGAACATATTAGCGATGCACGGACCTATGAATGTTAAATGTCTCTGAACTGTTGCGTTAGGAATGAATGTACCTATTATCACAGTGCATGCATGTCACTGGCAGGTGTATCCAAATGCCTTGTGTTACAACTGCAAAGCGAGCCATACCAGTTGTATTGTGGTGTTATAAAGGGGGAAAAATTTGCCGATCTGTTCTTGCATTAGCATGAAATACGTTTCCACTTTTTTGCCATTATAAATTTAAATTATAAGGACGGCAATAAACTGTGTAATGCACAACTGAAGCATGGTATTATTTGCACAGATGAAAGAGTAGGCCACAGACAAGACAGCTGAGCAACTGGAGCCAACAAGGGTATGTAGGAATGAAGTTTGCTAGCAGATGGCAGGGCATTCTGTAATTCTTGATGCATACGTCCTATGGTGCCAGGTTACAACTCCCATTCAATGTATGAAGCCTTTGTTTTTTATTTTAATATGATTGCCGTTTGTCACATACCCATTGCCTTGTTGAAACTCCCACACATTGAAACCTGAATTTTATGTTATATGACGTGTCTCTTAATTTTCAGATGTTACTGATATTTCCAGCTTACCAGTTCTGCATTATTTCAATGTTTTGATTAATAAATTTGAAAAAAAAAATTCCTCCCAGTTACTTTAACCAGCGGTCGTATACACTGGAAGCAGCTGACACTTCGCATTACTGAGGGTTTATCATTAGTATGCAATGCGACCCGGCATGGTGTGGCAGTTTATACATATATGTATGTATTGTGTTATGAGCCGTTTTGTTGACTCATGCTGACAAATCTGCAATCCGACGTCTATGGAGTGCAACTCGGATCCATGAAAACCGGGCCCAAGCGTCGTGGCGCATGGAGCTGACAAGTAATTTATGGGGAAACAAATGTTCTATATTTCTGGCATATATTCATCTACTCTGGAATATTTTCGCACGCAGTTTATTGCGAGTTAACAATCTAATGTCATGTACAGTAATACATTTCCGTACAACAATGTAATGCGGTACATGATCTTGCGATAGAGTGCAGCAGTAGTACCGTCGCAATGGAAATGCGGGTTGGGCAGATTTTTGAAGCGATGAAATGTCAATGGCAGTAATGTAGAAAGGTAGGAGTCAAAATGAGCTGGTGATTTGACGTCGTACGCAATAATTTCTCATTGAGACGAACTAAGTTAGTGTAACGAAACATAACCTAATGTAAACTGAAAAAAAACTAGTTACAGTTTTCACGAAATTCAACCTAACCTAAATCGAACATGAAAATTGAACGAGAGCTTGCATTAATGTGCCTATTGTGTAGTAGCTAATTTGAATGCAATGCATGTGATAGGATTTAAGGTGCTGAGTGTGCAGAAACGTATGTTTTTTTAAAGTCTGGCGTGTAGAAATAAGTTCCAAATTCTGGGTGGTTGATGAATGCGTCGGGAGGAATGCAAAGATAGGAGCATGTGTGAAATTGTAAGGAACAGTCATGGCAGTAGAAACTAAGAGTACGAAACCCCTAAAACCAAATACAACGAGAGGTGGTTGATACTTGAGAATTAAAGAAGTAAGTTCTACCGACTTCGTGCCTCACATAGCATAACAAAAGCTGATCTTGTTCGTCTAATCTCAACCAAGGAATGTTACTTTTAAAATTGTGAGAAGCCTCTTGTTACATTATTATGTTTTAAACGAAATGATTTATAAGCTACGTTTTTACACGCGTTTTGGTGAATGAAAATTGTGCTATGCTATAGTTGTACATTAATTGTGATGTTTCTGGACTAGACAGCCTGCAAGATTGTAAAACTCAGTTTTATCAACTTAACCTTTACGAGGAATTTTCAGTAATTTTGGGGCAGTGTTGTATTGGTCTTATAAACAACTTTATCATTAAGTTAGGTTATGTTACACTGGAAACAGTTCACATACTTTTTTTTTTCATTTGAATTAAGGTAACTTGTATACACTAAGACTTTCTGCAGTGCTTTTCACTGCAAAATGTCGACTATCGATCCTTTCAGAATCACTTTTTGCTTCTTATGAAGCTGCATACAGAATCATCCCATGCCAAAAACCTCAAACAACAGGAAGAAATTTAGTTCATGGAGCCAGTATTAATATTGTTATAGTTGTGCTGGGAGAAGCAAGTGTCAGAAAGCTTTCACGTATCCCTTTGTCTAATGGCACTGTTTGCTACCAAATTGGAGGTACAGGGAGGACTTAAAGGTGCAGCCAATTAAAAAAATAAGGTACTAACCATTTACTATTTAAGTATGATATGTTATGATATATTTGTTAACTGCAGTTGGGTAGCCAGCCGGTGGCAGTGGTGAGACAACAGATGCCATGAAGCCTGCTTATTTAATAAAATGTCTGAGTTTTTGATGAAAAAATAATGAGGATTTACTCATCTGTAAGGAAACATTCCTCTGAAATGTTGGTTCTTATTCACCAGAGTACACAGTGAGTGTCACAGCTCAGAAGACCTCAGTATTCATCTTCACTGCTGTGAAAATCTTAAGTTTTGTAATTAAAACTCCTACTAAATTTCAGCTTTGCAACTAATGACAGAACACTAGTGGTGTAGTGTGACTCAGGCACTGCTGTGGAAGATGACCACAGGTCTGCGTCACATTGCAACTGAACCAGCCAATCTTAGTAATAAATACTTCAGTATGGAAAAGAAACGAAGTCCTTTGCCTCGTAACAAGATTAAATCTATCCCAGGTGTAGCAGCATCTGATTCTGTAAGTAGAAAAACAACTTACAAATGTTATAAAGTGTTGTATGTTTCTTCATTGCTTTTTACGGGCATAGTGCAGTATAATTTTATGCTTTTCAAGTTTGGTTGAAGGGCTGAAGTTACTAAAAATGTGATCCCTCCCCCACAGTTTTGTGTATATAAATCTGCTGAACAGCATATCAAATACTTTCCTGCTCATTTCTGTTTTGCGTGCAATGTTTCAGTTGCATGTGTTAGAATTGTGTGTGGAGGTATCATATCTCATGCCATAGATAGCAGGCACCTGATTTATCTTTTATTGATTATATGAAGAGTTCAGGCTTCTTAGTAGAAGTGATCTAATTGTATTTATTGTAAGTGGAACTGTAAATTCTTCTGTAAAAAATTTGAACACAGGGGAATTTAGTCATTATTATATGAATACAGCATTTTTTCTAAACATTCACAGTTAATAGTGAACATTTTATGCATTGAGTGATTTGAGGACACAAATTGAATACACACACCAGGGACATATGTTTGGTAGAAAGAAGAGCTAGTGTAGCCACAGTGTTGCCAATTATTGCAGGTGAAAAACTGAACATAGGTGAAAATAATCACAATTATGTGGTTCACTCTCTTTGTACAGCGACTCTTCGGACATCTCATACGTATAATACAGCCTGAGTTTAGGTCACATTTAAAGTCATATATATTTGACTAACTCTCCATATATATCTCCTGAACCTCACTGAAGTTACCTCACTCTTTGGTGCTTTTGCTTTTTGCATGTAAACTGATAATCATTGTTGTTTGAAAATAAAAAAAGTGCAATGGTTACACTGAAAATGTGAGGCATCACCAGGTAGAGCTTAAGTAACGTGGGTGATTTTGTGTTAAGATTTGTACACCTCTTGATTAAACATGCATAGAAATCCTTATTGCTGTTCTGTACCAAACTCCATTTGAATGAGGGGTTTGATGGCACATATTCCCTCGCATTGTCCTACATTCCATTAGAAGCCAAACTGCAGAGTAGTCGCATGTACTCTTTTATACCCCAGCTGACAACACATGTAATTAGAGTTTCATAATTCTTCACTGTTTTTCCACTCCTGCATTTCCCATGTGTTGTGTAATATGGTTATGTTTTGTGTGTCACTAATTATTTGTCACCATTTTTAATTAAAAGTTTGCTGTTTGTTAAGACTATACACAAAATGCACGGAATGGAAACCTTCACGATAATTACTTAATCTCTGTTTTTTATTTTTTGTCACTGTGTTTTATGAAAGAATTGTTACTGACTGTCATGACACTCTTTGTATACAATTTAAATTCTCAGGTTTTGCAGTGTTGATTGTTCAGATTGTGGTCTTGGGTTATGGTAGCATGTTACCTGTAGGTGGATATTGGTGTTCTTCTGGAGTGTTGGTATCTACCTACGTGACAGAACAGTGTTACAACCTGAATGGAGAAGGATATTGCAAAGGCAGCAACTAAAACTTTTCCTCCATTATCAATTGGTTAGTAGCATTACTGTAGGATGTCATATCCTTCCACTTCATTCAAGTTGCAGGTTTTTGTACATGTAATTTATTTTTGTCTTGCATTTTAACACTGCAAAGTATCGTATGGTTAATGAAATAAGGTTATGTAGTGACAGTGAGAAATGAGTGAATGAGTTTGGAGCACCTGGTGGAATGACACTGACAGGGCAACACCAAAGTTGTCAGAAAGAAACCTTTTCCACTGCCACTTTGTGCACCACACATCCCACATGGACTGGCCTGAGATTGAACCTGGGCGTCCAGGTTGGGAGGCTGGTGACTAAATACCGCAGCCATAGCATGGTTCTTAAAATGTACCCCAACACACTGCCCATAGCAATGAAATAATGCAGACATTTGGGACCAGATTTGATGACACAAAGCTGTATGAATTAATTACAGATAAATTTCTTTTGCGTAATGTAATCTTGCTGCTGTACCCTACATTCTTGCATCCCTCCTGGTTACTGGCATTGTTCTGATGTTCACCACATGGTTTTGGTCATTTAGGAAGGCAGTTTGGAGAGTAACAACAGTCTGTCTGCAGAGTCAAACAATGGTCACTTGTCAAAACCACCATTGAAGGACATTGCAGGTAAGTTTGTTTTATGATTGGGATGTGTGGTTTTTTTTTATTACCGGACATAGGAGTGGAAGCACTGCTGGGCACATTAGTTTCAGAAGAGAGGTGTCTAGTTGTGTGTATGTAAGTGTAAGGTGCTGTGTGCATATCAATATTGGTTAGTTCAGTGTGAAGGTACATCTACTTTCAACTCTATTTCAATGTACTTGGATATTTAATGTGCTGCTTTTTTTTTAGGAGAAAATGTTTCTGCTTTGGTAATTCTGTTAATAGTAATCTATATTAACTGAAAGGTTAATGAAAGCCATGTAGAAGAGAGTGGATCATAAAATTTTACCACCTAATGAAATCAGTTCTCTTAAAAGTAGTCTTTTTCTTGAAGGAGTGCTTTGATTCTAGTGGCTAAGCCACATGTTTAAGTATGGTTGGTACTCTTCTTTTGGATTTTGTGCAGTTTCCGTATTACACTTTGGATGATCTATGATGTATCTTTCCCTTTTGGGTGCCCTTCATTTTGCAAAACAGAGTCAGTAGGTGCTAAATCTAGCATAAGTGGTGGCTGAGAACCATGTAGAATGTTGTACTTGGTCAAGAATTGATTGTGTTGCAATGTCTGTGAACTCAGCTTATTATTCTTTGGGCTGTTTCTCCCAAATTCCATGTCTCACACATTTCAGCACTGTGTATAAAACACCCATTCAACTCTCCTGTCATCGTAAATTTTGTCACCAACTTGAACAGTGATTGCCCCAGCGTGCTATAATGATGGACAGTCACGTGTGGGTCATTCATTGTTAATGACAGTTCTGTTTTATAAATCAATTTCTATAGTGATGCAAATGGTTCAGTGTTCTAGTAGAGATGATACAGAAAGTTTCTTTTATTGCTGGACTGAGCACTGCAGAGCGGACAACATGACTGCTGTGTAGTGACTGATGATGCCGCCCACTCCACAGTGTCCGATATGGTGATAAAAGAAATTCCCTGCAGATTCTTCTCAGAATACAGATTTAATATGTACTTTGCACTTTTCTGCTATGATCTGCTCAGTTTTCACACTGAACTTGATATGATATACATGTGATGTTTCATAATGTCACCTATGTTAGTAACAGTTAACCAGACAACACAACATGACATCCCAGAAGACTTGAATCTTCATTATTGTTTCTGTTTTACCTCCTTCATGAAAGCAAGTGGCATCTCACTTTCAGAGCTGGATTATCAGGTTCACTTGATGAAAACAGTGTAATATCATGCAGAAATGTTGACCTTTTTTTGTCAGATTCATTTTTGTCACATGATATATTTTGTGAACATTTTTATATAGGTTTTGAAAATGGATTACATTATTCATCAAAGACAAAAGAGAGAGCATGAAAAAATTTTCAGTGGTGTATGGAGAGCTAGTAATTATGCCTGATTTTTCAGTTAACAAGCGAAGTACCAGGCGTGGATCAGAGTGGGAGATCTTAGAAGGTCTGAAAGATGGACAGAGGTTTGACAAGAAACCAGATGTCTATAGTGGTTACCTGCACAAGAAAAGGAAATGGCCACTCAAGGGTTGGCACAAAGTAAGTTAAAAATGTGTTGCTGCTACTCATATTCTATTCATACTGCTCTTCATTAAAATTGGGAACTTTTAACACTGACATAAAGTAAAGAAACATTGAAAATTCCACGTTTCAGTCTTGTGTGTTATGTATACGAGGTCTGTTAGAAAAGTATCCGACCGTATTTTGTTATGCGAACACCTGATGGATTATAATCTAGCGCGCTTGCATGAGCCGACCTTGAACCTTAGTGCGCATGCGTGAATTTTTTCC
>Ga0123353_10018858_pt1 | contig 10223 bp, 10 predicted proteins | sample TergutLab28metaG_3_FD_92763 | JGI IMG/M metagenome (GOLD analysis project Ga0123353, IMG submission 92763) | Labiotermes labralis P3 segment gut microbial communities from Petit-Saut dam, French Guiana - Lab288 P3 | ecosystem: Host-associated > Arthropoda: Insects > Digestive system > Gut ...
GATAATTATTTTTTTTTTTTTTATGTTAGTGGGGGGGGGGGCGACATACCCATCTTATGGGGGGGGGGGGGGGGGGGGGGGCTCACCATTCGTTATTGGTGTTACCAGTATCCCATTCTTACCACAAAGTCTTTAACCAATACCGAATGATCTCTGTGATGTCCTGATACCTGACTGTAAATACATCCTAGGTTGTTTGTGGTACACATTCTTTGCAGTGTGCATGCATGTAGGCTACAGCCTGCCTTTTTATGTTATCTAATCTCATGAATAGGCTTTGATAAAATTTTGTTTAGTCTACAGTATTAATGAAGCAGGAATGTTTGTATGAATCAAACACAACCTCTTCTTTATGTGAAGCACAAGTTAAAATATGTTTGTCCAATCTTACAACAAAAATGGTACATTATCTCATGCTCTACACCATTTCCAATGTTTCTTTGATATAAAAATGATAAAAAATAATTTGTAACCATAGCATGAATAGCTTTTGAAGTGTTGGTCACTGTCAAAACAACTCTAGAAGTTCCAACATGGATTTCATTTGCAGTGCTTCCAAAAATACTGACTAGCTAATTCAGCTGACTCACAAGTTGCTGTATGGATGTACAAATGAGATGTGTAAAAGATGTACCAGCACTAATTAAGTACCATGCCATGAATGCTGATGGCACAGTTACCTATATCCATATGGTCAGCTTGATGCCCTGGCCAATGAGTGAGGCATGCAAAGTCTCAAAAATTAGACACATTTATAAAATGTTGGAATGCCAATTTCATATCTTACATGCATTAGCAACTTTTGTGCAGTCAGTACCTCTGAACTTCATGTTTCCATTAAGCTCAACAAATTGTTACTCATGTAGTACTTGTTTGTCTTAGGAACCTGGCAGAGTATACCAATTTGTAAAACGATGGCAGAAGTTTAGAGAACTGGTTCTGATACTGGGGGCTAATCTAAGAGACATTGATGACAGATGGGCTGATGGCAAGGGACCACTGGCACATGAATTTACACCTGAAGAACTTAAGCAGCTGATACGAGCTCTATTCCAGAACACAGACAGAAGATCAGCTATTCTTGCAAGAATAAAATAAAAACTGAGTTACTTCAAATGAATACCATAAACTTGTGAACATACTACAAGCATATACACATGTTGCATCTATACAAATGTTTATCTTAAAATAAAATGTAATTAGGTAGCTTTGTTAACAATGAGATGGGAAGGTTGCCACTTCCTGCTCCAGTATACCCACTCATTCTATTATTCTTAATTTTCATTTGCTTATAGCCTGTTTCCTCTCTCCCCTGTATCTGTACTATTTCTTCTTTTATAACTTGATCTACTTTTCTACTCTACAGATACTGCCAATCAGACTTGCCACTGCTTATGATTCTACAGCTAGGAGGTTCAAGGACTAACCACCACCCCACCATCTCATTTTTGTGCCCAGTGATTTCCTTCTTTTTTGACCCCTTACAACTGGCTGGCAATTTGCAACAGATGCCAGTGAAACGCAAGCTGTCACCTCCTGCCTAGACACGTCAGACTTTCTTACTGGGATCCAAAATGCTTAACAATGGCAGTGATTGCATGTAACATCTGCTACCCATGTGCCAGGTATACATTGGAGTCACCTTAGTTTTTGGCATCAGTGCTGCCCAATTTTTTTAAACTCATTTGTGTAGATTACTGTTACAGACCTTAAATGAACTGTTCACTATGGGCCCTGAAAATCTGAAAGCACAAAGATGCCTGGGGTCAGCTGAAAGCAGGTATATCCACAGATATGTCTTGTGAGGTGCTGCCATCAAAAATGCATAAAAGCTGACATTTGATGTGTCTCAGGGTGACAGATAAACCTCCAGTCACAATTTCCATCACCAATGTAGGGCATCAGCACTGAGGAAATATCTTGCAAGCCTGATGTCAGTAACATCTCTGTTTTGCCCTTAATAGGAATGATGGGGTGCACAAGGCACATAAGTAATGTGAAGAATCAGCAACTTGCTTTACCCCTCATCCTATCCAGGGTGGTCATTTAAATTTTAGTCCATGGTTTATGAAAAAAGTACTATTTGAAAAAAAAAGAAAAAAAATTATGGAATAAATGAAATTTTATGGAAAATGTGAGTAGTGTGTTAATATATACAAAGAGCTACACTATTACACTTTTAATCCATTGGATTCAACTAGATTATATTTTTAAAATAAATGTATGCATTTAGTAAGTTTATCAACAGCTACATAATAAGTTTCCATTTCCTTGATTTGATATTAATTTAAAATGGTCCCATAAAAAACAAAATCCAGTTTCCGTCCCATGCCAAAGCAAATTGTAAGACACCATTGAGCTTGACCTGCAAATACCTTCTGTATCTAGCAACACCACTGCAATACCAAACCTTATGCTTAACCCTTGCTGTACCTTTCCACTGTCTACAAATTCTGCTTGGAATTTATGAAGGTATAAAGTCTTACACCACGTCTTCCACCATCTAGCACTTACTTGGAATGACCTGCATATTCAGTCCTCTTGATGCAATAGGTCTTAAGGGCAAGAATTATTAAAGAAACAGACTGATATGGAACATGATTTATTCAAAGTCTACCTTCACATTCACCAGTGTAGGGGGGAGGAAGGAACAATCTGAGCTGAAAGATTTCATGAGCAACTGATGCTACTTTTGCTGAATTACAAAGTGTCACAACAACAATACTGAGTTGTTCTGTACTGAACCAATGTGCAGTAGTTATTTTTGTTATATCCTGCCACATGATGCAGCCAATCACATTTCCCTCCATATGATAAACAGAAATGAAGCTGAGATTACATATCTTGCCACACTATTCAAAAACATAAGCCATGCTAGTCTGTCCATTCCTTCCAGATAATACGTTAAGTTTCCACTTCTGAAGTCGCTGTACATGACATGAAACTTGTCCAGAAATGTTGCTATTATGTCTCCAGCTTTTGCAGCCATATATAACCATAAAACCCAAGCATAAACTATCTCTGACACCCTACACTCTGGAGTTTCACTGTTACTATGTCAGCGCATTTCTTCAGAAGGGTTCATCGCAACACCTGAACCAAGCCTTTTCACTCACTCTCTCATCCACACCCACCATTTCAAAAACACTTTGATTATTTTTTACTTCAATTATGAATATGTTCACCAGTACAACAAACAATTATCCTTGAAGTGGCTAGCATTACAACAACAAAAAAAATGTCCTCGATTCAGCATTCACTTTCTGAAACTGCAACCTAATTTTCAATGGAACCCAGTACTACTGAAAAAGATTACATGGAATCAAGTTCATTAGCTTGAAAATGACAAATGTTTAGAGAACTGATTCCAATTTTCCAAATTTTATCAGCAGACGTTTTCAAATAAAGCACGCACTTGTAAGAAATCACAATAAAAGTGAAGCTGATACCATACTATTCCAAGTACATGTAAAATGAGAGTTGCAATGTATGGGTTTTCACAATGCTTTGCCTTCACAGAGTGCATTAAATGTTACATTAATGTATTCCTCAATGCTGCATTCCCCCTCCCAAACAAGACTAAAAGGAAACGTTCATCTAATTCTTGGAGCTGTTGTGGAACAAACGGACATTAAGGTTTTGGCTTTACATACATTTAAATACAATGTGCAGAGCCAAGTCAAAACTTTTTTCACTGAAAGATCATGTTATTATGTAGTTCTTTCTAACATGAAATAGAAAAATACAAGCAAAGTAATTAAAATAACTGAATACCATTGAACATGTATGCCATCACCTTTTGATGACCATTCACAAATGGAGAGCACTATTTTTCACTGCAAATGGAAAGTAATCGACACATTTTTCATTATAAACTTATATGTTCGTAGAACTTGCCCTTTAGAACTTAGGTGAGCACGAAGACTTATAGGCTGTAGCTTACATCTCGAAGTTTTGACAACTCATGTGTAGAAATTGACCACATATGAACGTCGTATCGCTGAAACATTTTCCCCTCTTTCTCTTGTAGGTCAAATTTGTGGTCGTGAAGTTAGGGGACTGTAAACATTGGAACACAAACATACGTCTATCATTGCCGCAAGATGTATATGGACGACAAGATCAGAGAATTCTTTTACTGTTCTTTCATGCATTATAATTTCAGTAAGTAAAATGTGACGACAAGTTCTTTTGGCTCTGTTATGCAGAAAGGTAAAAATATTTCCACCATGCAGCAATTCCAGGGTTGTTGTAGTAGTAAAGTAGTAGTTTTAGCAAAACGTAGCAATTACATGGAGCAAGTCATGCTATGATGTCTATTTTATAATTGATTACATTTATCTTCTGGCTGTCCATTCCCCTCCAGTAACCAATATTATGAAAAGAGGGGCCCTGAGAAAAGTGAGTACATGGGAAACGAGTCGAAGTATTATTTGCCTTTCCAGAAATGAGAGGTTGGAAGTATGTCGTGAATGTCACTGCAGATATATATTAAAAGGTTCGTAGTACCTGAATCCTTTTCGTCGCATCACGCCCTGTTAGTACGTATCACCTGATCGCCTTGCACCGTAGCCAAACGAACCCTCAGAACTTCCATAGTCTCTGGAGCTGCAAATAGTTGTAGCAGTATTCGTAGAAAGGGACGAAAGTGGCATCTACATACTGAGGCACAGTAACATACACACACACACACACATATATACATATGTATCGAAGCACAATTTGGAGATTGCTGATAAACTTGCGATTTTTCAGCGTGCCACTTAATCGTGTCAAATATCGGTAGAAAATTATGCGAGGCACCCTTCCATTGAACACATACAGAATACACTAGGGTTCGTACAATTACTAGAGTCCACAAGAAAAAATGCCATGAGACGTCTGCCTAGTCCGAAGGAAGACCTACATGCCTTCAATGATGATTATCCCAGGTGACCGAGGAAAATTCATTACTGCAAGACATGTTACTTGTACTCGATGCTGTGGGTGCTTTCCACCCATCATGTATGCACTGTCATGTTTAATATGGACTGCAAATTGTCTCATGACAAACGGTGTTCTTTTTTCTTGCGAAGATTCATGTACGTAGTGTACGTAGAGTTTAACTTGATAAATACCTGCCACGCCCCACTGGTGATCGACTGCGATACCTTGAAGACCCAGAATCTCTGCCACCACTGTAGTAATCGCTTCCATAGCTGTCTCCTCGGCCACCATTCCGATCGTAGTCTCGGCCGCCTCCATAACCTCCGCGCCCGGAGCTGTAGTCGTCTCCGTAGCGCCCCCTACTACCCCGGGGACCCCCTCTACCACGGTTCCCACGGTAACCTCCCCTGTCACTACTATAACCACCCCTACTACCTCCTCTTGGAAAGAAACCCCTTCCACCACCACGGCTGCCCCGAAAGCTTCTACCGCCACCACGTCGACCCCGAGAAATCTCCACCCTCAATTTAGACCCCAACAAATCTGAGCCATTCAAGTTATCACAAGCTGTTTCTGCTTCATCTTCGTTGGCAAACTCGATGAAGGCAAAGCCAGGAGGATTAAATGCAACCCACACACTGTTCAACTTCCCATACTTCTCAAACTCGGACTCCAAATCCTCCTTCTTAATTACATCACTCAGACCACCCACATATACACGGGTCCCCCTTAACTGATAACCTGAACTCATATTTCAATCTGAAAGAAAAATGCAAAGATTCTTTTTCCTTCCACAAAATTTAACATTAAATTAAAACTTCGGCTTTAAAGCCAAACATTCACTTCCTAATAAAATTAATGAATAAACAACATGTAAAACCTGTATCTGTACACCAACAGACAAACCACAACCCTATCAACATGAAGAAAACTACACAATATCGAAACAACAATTCAGCCACCTCCACATTCAAGTATAATAGTGTCAACCATTTCCACATTAAAGCATAGAAGCATCAAAGTTTATTTTTGGTTCAATACCGAACCAGTTACATTTCTTTTATTCAGTATTGTTCAATAGACCATAACTTCTCTAACAAATTAATGTATAACCAAATATACAAATGTAATCATACTATAAGTGTTTCTACATCCTTTACATGTTATACAACATACACCATATTAGATAAAGGTCAGAGTTACCAACACAGACAAAAAAATTATCCACTACATACCTGATTATTACACTTCCAGTCTGTGTATAAACAAGGTTGAAGTTGGATATTTTTGTATAAAATAAAGTTAGGCTTTGGGTTTATGCATTTTGGAAGCCACAACTTCTGTAACCATCATACAGTTACTGTGACCATTGCTATTCACACTGCATTTCAAAAAATGATTCCCTCTGCCAAGATGCGAATAGCTGGGCACATTCGTGTACACATTATTGTATTGGCATTTCACTCATAAATATGGTTTCCATTACACAAGGATCCTTCAAGGTGTTAGTGAATAAGCTGCCAACAGTTCAGGAACAGTACATAAAGAAAGTGTGACACTATTATACACTACTCGTTTGAAGATTTAATCAGGGATGCCACATCATCTTGGCTTCAAACAGATCTGTACCTTACTTACTTGATCATAATTAACCGTTCAGAGCCTACCGGTTATGTGAAGCACCAACAGGTTTAACGTTCAACAACTGTATGCTCTGCCCACACTGTGTTAGTGTGTTTTGTATTCATCTGAGAACAAACATCAACGTGTGCCACTTACATCATAAACTGGTACTTTTTATAACCGAGATAAAAAGTATTTACTGGGCAGTATGAACTGGGTCTTTAAATAAAGCAGTCTGTTCTTCATCTTAAAAGGGTTAAGGACCATAAGTCACTGATATAAAAAAATAAAATCGAAAAACTGGTGCTACACCAGAATTACTAAACTGTAGGCATAATAATGAACATACAAATTGTATACATACAATTTCTATGAAAAATACAATGTATTTCAGTTTATTTCACCTAAATGTTTTACTAACAAGACAATCTTACCAAGACATCTCAGTATTTCACACAGAAGCATGGATATTGTTATTAACCACCACCTTCATTTCTTGCTGAATAATATTACCTTCAAGAACCAGCATCAGCCACAAGACCCCCATGGCCTATCCTCAACAATCACTATACACCCAACTGATTATACCCATGAGAAAATGTAGCCAGTTAACAGAATGTGTGGCAATTACAACAAAGGTCCATATCAATAACGATCTGTTGAATGACACCCTGCAGAAAACCATAATAAAAAGAATTTGAGACCTTTCTGTGAGTTACAAATGATGGCTGTGGCATTGCAACACACAATGCATATCATGTCACACCTATCATCATCTAGTCAAACAAATCACCTATTAGCATATTGCCAACACCCATACAAACAAATGACCACAGTGTTCTGAGTACCTTTATCACATTACACCTGTCACAGGGAAACCTTACTCTTACTGAAAAAACTAAAATATTTTGGCCTAATAGGCATTCAATGAAATGTACAAAAATCTCACATAAACAGGTAAAAATTGCAAAACATAATAGAGCTCCAGGCGTCAAGGCTTCTCCAGCATCTCGTAAAGAAAACTTCAATATCGAAGAAAATAATTACATGATGAACGTTCTAAAAACCACTTCAATTATAGTGCTTAGACAACAGACACTTTCTAGAAGAAATCATTGATTATCGGTTTCGCGCGACGAGAGGTCTACCTCATACCGTAAATTCCGAATCGTGCCTCTCCAACCTAAACTTCTACGCATTTTAATACGTTTCATCATGCCACGGATGAACACAAAATCTTCCCAGATGAAATGTCTGCAAGATATGTTACCCAAAGGCATAACAGAATGGCAAACATTTGAAAACGTTCATTCGAAACGTCGGACGCAACCTTCCCAAACGCAGGCCTCGCAGTCCACAAGTCTCCCACCCGCCAATTATCTGGATGTTCCACATAAAACCGTCTTCCTCTGCAACAAGCGCAAATTTCGTGTACCAAGACGCTAACACGCCAAACTTATATTTTAAGCATCAGCCATTGACAATCCGATGCGTACTACAACTGCCGCTATTAAAATGGCGACTAACGAAGTATTTACTTTTCAACATTCTCCCTCTTTATTACATCGTTGCTGTACAGTACCTCATGTCAAAGAACCTATTACCACCTTCGACAAGATTTCGTTTACCTCTAAGATCTTCTGTATGTATGCACAATACGGCACCTCAAATGCTTCGATTCCCACACACGCTACCGACACAAGGAAGACAAATCCTATGACCGCAACCAACGCGCGCTTCCGAATCGATAGTGTTTGGGGTCTACACAAAGTTAGGAAATGGACACTGGTAGCCTCTACACCAGTTGCTCAGAAAAGTAATTCGTTTCAGTTATCAGATGTTTGATATCTACCATAATTTGTATTAACTGTGTTTTACAAAATTAGCTACAACAGTATAAGCCGTTTCTTTTGCTGGGTATTACCAGTTTAATAAATACGAAACTCCATTAACCAATAGTTGACTAGCCAGCCCTGTCAAGAAACCTCGAACCGCAGTAACAGGATTACCAAAACACTCCGAAATGGACTTGACTTTGTACCATAAACGAAAGCATGAAATGACAGTCATGACTCTTACGTTCCTGTTTGATTTATGAACGCAACTTAACTTGGGGCACATCACTATTTCATATCTCAAAATAATGCGTGATCAGAGTAGCGCATATTTTTTAGATTTTTTTCTTGTGTAAAATTACGACATAGAACATTGTCATTATGTTACGATTTCTGTTACTATATATTTCTCAACTGAAACGTCTATTTCAAATGTACACATTTGGGCGTCTGTAATTGCAACGATCTGCATACATTTAGCAAATTTAATATAGTATTGCACGATTAGATCATTCACGGATTACAAGATCATTTCAGTGTATCCAACAGAACAACAACATAGGTACAAGAGGAATGAAAACAAAAGGATCTTCGTTTGAAGTTTGAGTGTAAAATTTTTATAATTCGGAAACAAGGTATCACGTTTTTAATTCTGGTTTGTAAAGAAACGACATTTGATAATGTACATGGTTGGAGTTGATGTTGGTGTGTATCGCATATTGTATTTAAGAATTTGTGGAATGAATAGGTACAGTGAGTTCAAATTCATTGTTTGTAATGTACTTGTCACACGGTCTTTTCCTTCAGCTTCGCGTTATAAAACCAAATTATTTCCTGTTATGTGTGAAGAAGGATTAACAATTGGAAAAACTGGTTAGGAGCTGGAAATAACTGTCATCAGGAATGTGGCGCCGTGTTGTCTGGTGTTTGTTCGATGTGTATCGACGTTTCAGAGGAACCTGCATCTTCCATCATCTGGGTACACGATAGAGTGAGCGGGCCTCTTCGAAACATCGGTACTTTCTACCGGACTACGTGGTATCACATTCTAGGAAGTGACAGAATCACAAGGTTCCCCTGAAATACCTGTATGTCAGCAACTCTGCACATACATAATACAGCTGTCCTAGTCCGTGCCATGAGAACCAAACGTGTCTTAGCTGAGGGTACTTTGGCTACTGTTGTTGATGTGGTTGTTGTGTTTTTTGTGGTTGTGGCTGTTGTTATTTTTGTGGATGGTTGTGGCTATTGTTATTTTTGTGGAGGATGCTAAGGGGAAGTTTTTTATCAGAAATTCTTTTTTAAGTTATTACCTCATGTTTTGTAGCCTTAGCTTATGCACACAAATTATTTTGTAATTTTTTTCTTCTACAAAGGTAAACTTAAATTTCAGGATGCACAAATGAAGATTTGGGAAATGTGTGGTGCCTTCTCCTTCTTTCGTTCCCTATTGATTACCCATTAGTATCTCCTTCCTTATCATTCCACTTGCATGAACTACAAAAAACTGCAGTGTTGTCATTTGTTCATCATCATCATGATGTTCGTGAAGGGTTAGGTGTGTTTCCTGTTGATCCTCAAGATGAAGTTGGTCCCTCCATCTCTTCCTCAGTCGTCCTATGTTCCTTCGTCCTTTTGGTTTATATTGTAGTGCTTGTTTTGGTAGTCTGTTTATGTCCATCCTCTGTACGTGTTGTAGCCACTTTTTCTGGTACTGTTGTATTTCCTTTACTATGTTCTGTACTCCCGTTTTTTGCCTAATACATTGATTCTTTTCTTTATCTAGTTTTGTTATTCCAAGTAAGTGTCTCAAAAATTTCATCTGTGCTGCTTCTAAAC
>Ga0123353_10018859_pt1 | contig 10223 bp, 2 predicted proteins | sample TergutLab28metaG_3_FD_92763 | JGI IMG/M metagenome (GOLD analysis project Ga0123353, IMG submission 92763) | Labiotermes labralis P3 segment gut microbial communities from Petit-Saut dam, French Guiana - Lab288 P3 | ecosystem: Host-associated > Arthropoda: Insects > Digestive system > Gut ...
TGGCCCAGGATGGTGGTAAGGTTGTCAGCCTTACGCATCGGCCGCTTTTACCCCCTGGAAATACTCCTGGTATTCATTTCTGCTAAAGGCTGAGTCGATCGCAGGGCCATAGTGCGATCGGAAGGATTATGTCAATGAAGAATTCCAATGATACCATCTGGAATCGAACCAGCGACCTTCCGATTCGTAGTACAGCGGAATGGACAGACTACAGGAGGAGAATATACAAGTAAATTAACGCTGAAGAACGGCGGGTGGTGCGATCCACGTGACTTTATTCCTAACAATCACATACTGAAAGGTAAAGTTATGCGTAAATTATATCCTTACGATCGCCGTAACTATTTGCCTGGAAACAGAAAATTTAGGATAATTTCATGGTGTACAGCGACAATTATACACAGACCAAAAAAATTCGTTTCTGTTTTCCAACACCACATGAAAAAGACGTACTGCGAAAAGGCGATAATACACCTCGCATATTCAAAATTCACATCACGTTAAGGTCAGTGGCAAGGTCCGCTTCCTAACCGCTTTATACCTATGAAAATAACTTCTGTACTGATGGGATGACAGAAGGCTGGATGAACCGCAAAACCGGTCTGAACACCCTGTGTTTTGCATTTATTTGTCATACACATAACGACGCTGCCAGTACTGCAAATTATAATGAGGCAAATAGAAGGCTATTTAATAAATGGCGACCTAGGAAGAAGCGATTGCGGTCTATTTCAAGGTACTGGGTCTATTTTTGCCTAGATGGAATGAGGAAAAAACCACTAGATTTAAAATAATCAGTACCTGGTCTAGATTCGAAATGCACTTCTAATTATTCTGTTCCTAGCCATTTACATCACTAATTAAAATATAAAGGCTAATTAGTCAAATATAACATCGTTGTATGAGGAAACGTCTGGGTAATTTGACAGAAATGCGTAGGCCTACAAAATTCTACATAAAAACCCCTCAGAAAGAGAAAACTCTTATAAGTAACAATAATTGTCTATGTGCATGTCACAAGGGCATATGAGGGACTGCAGTAGAGCTGCGATCATTCCCAACTTGGGCATTAGATTGTGGTTTCACGCCCTGGCCACTTTAACCATGCAAGACTAGCCACCGGTACCCGTTGAATATGAGAGTGAATTGGGCACACGGTCGGTCTGAAAGCTTAGGAGAAGAGACAAACCTCATTCCCACGTTGGAGATCGAACAACCACTTCTCTTTGCTCCAGCCCACAGCCCTCTCTCTACAACGACTACGCCACCCTGGCTCAACCAATTGTAATAACTAGGCATTAACATAATAATATCGCAAACGTGTCTTAAGGATACAGGGCGAAATCTTGTGGACGGGATTGGTCTGTCTGAGAACAATACACAGTAGTCTGCTCTTGTTACAACTTAATGAGCACTAGAAATTCATAAATGGCGGGGACTTATCAGGATTTGATGCACTTAAGAACTCAGTCCCATTCAATTAGGTTACCACAAGAATTTGTGCCTTTACTTAATGATTGCATAAGCATCAACATAAAAGAAAATTGTAGATTTCAGATAAAATTTCAAACAAAATTTCCAAAATATCATAGGTGCTCGTGCATCTTCGACAGAGTGATATGGGGGGGGGGGGTTTCAAATTGTGAAGCTGTGAAAATGTTCTTGAAAGTAAGCAGACCTAGACGGATTCAGTACTGACGGTGGGATTACGAAGAGCCAATAATGAAAACTCAAAACACAAAAGAAACAAACTTCTCATTGAGGGTCTCGCATAGAACTTCAGGTTGATAACTGTTGAACCTCGTGCATTTAAACCACTAGCTATACCCTCATTTCAGGCTCGCAGTACTTTCCAACTGCAATTCAGAACGGGGGACGCAGTAACATTGGCATTCCGAAAGTTAGAACAGCTGTAAAATCGTTGCAGTTGACCACGCTCATTGTTGCAGCCAGAATACTAACTACGCTGCGTACTGTTCATTGAATGTTGCCCCCCCCCTCCCCCTATCATCGTACGTATTGATTGAGGAGCTACCACTAATTTTTTTTTATTTCGCGGCTGGTTAGAACTGCCAACCTCATTAAACAAAACCGAGTCTAAAAGCTAGTAAATTTATAATTTGGAAAGCGGAGTACAACCTTCAAGCGAGTGGATTTTAATGGACTTCCTTACCAAGCTAAATCTCCGAGTTGGTGAAGATTCGCGTTGCGATATTCTTTTATACGACACTGTGTACTCTCGTAGGTGGGTACCAACTCTACAGGGGAATACTTCCCTCCATATTCAAAATGACATACCATATTCCACTGCACGATGCATAAGAGAGATAACTACGGCGTGGAATTCCTTAGGTACTTATAGTTCATGTTGTCTGCGTTGTTCACAAAATTAACATGTTTACAATTTTTTAAAGTCTATAAATAAGAGCACCTGTGTAAATATATATGTATATAGTTATATAAACATACGTAGGTACGCACACATCATACATACATACAGTACATAAACAAAAGTGACTACATTCAAGTAAACAATCAAATGTTAATTAATTAATTTGTTCGCACAAGTAACTTATAAAATACTGTATATTCAGCTGCAGGAGAGGGTATTTATGCCTTTTCAGCATGCAGAGGCAAACTGTCCTTTTTACGACATGAAGGCGCATGGAGTGTGGAGGTATCGTACCACCTCATTCTCCACTTTGGAAATAACGTTAATGGCAAACTTCACGCGCCGACCGCCTTAACCTCACGGGAAGGAGTCCCTTGTATCCATTTACTAGGACACCGAGTAGGCCCTAGGGTAGGTCTCAACATCTACGAGAAAAGAAAAATCTCTTTCCCTTGACGGGAATCGAACCACAATTTCTAGGTCGTCCAGGTTACAGTTTAGACACTATACCTATTACGCTATCACTACATGCATACACACCCATACAGAGAGAAAACAAACCACTACATAGTCTGTTTCCTTGTTCCAAAGTAAGTCAACAGTGAATACAAAGTATGTGCTGAAACGTTTTGTTCTAGAGATACACGTCACCGTCAAGCGGCACAAAATAGCAAATGATCAAACTATGGGCGCGTTGTCATTACAAATAAAATACGTGCAGAGGGCGACCATACAGAAAGAGATGTGCATTACGAGACAAGTATAACGGACTCAACCCATCTTCAAGAAGAATTTCAAGGAACCTCGAATATGACATTCCCAATTCTCGCGCGATATCTCGTGAACTACCCCGCGGCCCTCGTTCCACAGCTGCAATTATGGCATCTTAATTGGCTCGTGTTCGTATAGTCCGCAGACGACCTGAATTCACAAGTGCCGTAGGTGTTACACGTCCTGTGTCAATGAGATGCTGCTCCAGTGTGAAACACATTAGCCTCTAGACCAACTGTACTAGGGAAATGCAGTGCACATTCTCGTGCATGTTTCAGTAGTTTCCGTGTGTGCATTCTACGATCATTTGACCACAAATGAGTCCTGGTGTATACACTGTGTCTTGACTACACATAAGGAAGCGCTTTATCGTAGTGAAATATGACGCTGCTCAGACATGTTAGCCAATTTCATAGTAAAGTATACCTCGAGAACTAACGTCTTAGACCATGTACCGTATAATGTGTATTGTGTTTAGCAAGGAATCGGAACATACATTATTGTACTTTTCATAAAATCAGTGGAGTTACTGAAACAAAGAGAGTCAGATGGATTAAAGTATAAAGGTAATGCCTTAAGGTTCGTCATCCCCGTTGTGTTTATAATTAAACTAGATTGGAGTGTATATACTTGTCTAACACAACTATATGTTGGTAGAGAAATGTATAGAATTTATTACATAAGGAACAACTACATGCGAGATCTCGTACCCACTTCAACTCTTACCTCCCCACTGTATATAACCCACATAAGTCAAGTATAGTTGCTTACTAAGTTTTTTCATTTTTCAACGTGAAGATGGCCAAAGTAAAGTGCCGAAACATGTAGTTGTTCTTTATGTAATAAATTCTATACATATATCTACAATCATATAGTTGTGTGAGACAAGTACATACACTCCAATCTAGTTTAAGGTAATGCCACATTAGAGGTTCTTGTGATTATGACACCGAACTTGCAGGTTCTAGGAAATGATGGACAAGTGTAGACCTTATGAGCAGCTTCCAGCTTCCTACGAACAGTCTGTTTCATGGAGTTAGTTGCACGGTCACGTTGAGATCACGATGGGCGAAGAGACAGCAACCAGTATTTAGTATGCCACGAATCCATCGCCACGGATATTGTACAACGCGTGAGATATGTCGACAAACATGGGGCTCGACCGATATAATTAGGCCGTGTAATTGCACCGGTGTGGAGTAGCAGAACCCTAGCCAACTGCTTCGCGGAAGTGGAGTTGTTTCAAATGATCCGAATTCCACCACTCCGGTGTCTAGTCACTGCTTTGTTCAATTGACAGTCACTGTTCTGATACATCGGACATACTGTATTTCAGACAACGGGATGATAGGCAGAATAATTAACAGTGGGAATATGAAGTAATGAAACGTGTTTCCAATTTCATATTTACATCCCAAGTACCTTGTTACGTGATATGACTGAACGCATGTATTCGCCGCAGCATATGTGTGTTAGTGCCGGTTGCTTTTACACAAGCTATTATCGCACTACTTTTATATGCCGTATAAGTACATGTAATTACACTCATTCTTGTCAGTCCTGTTCCACGTCACACTTCACTTTTTTTCTCTTAGTCTCCCTACTTTTCCTTCCCGTTTATTTCCACAACTTAGCAGACGTTGCGCAAGAGTATGTTGGTCGCTGCGCATCGTCTCAAAATAGCGAACAACTCTGCTAAGTACATACTAAGACCCGCAACCATCATCAAAAACACACTGGGGGGTCACTGAAATCTTTTCGGAAAGCAGTGATCAAAACCACAACCTTCCACTGAGGCGTGGAGTTCGGCTTTGCAAAAAGACAGACAATTGGATTCGTTACATTATAAAGTTCTTGAACAAGACTTTTTAAGTCACAATGGTATCTGCTGCATATTTACTCCCGACTTTTCAGTACAGAAGTTTGAATTTTCTCCATGCAATGTGTTTCTGTTTTTCAATCAATTATCACAACAAACAGCAATAAATTTTCTGAAGTATATAAACCCCGTGTGCATTGGCAGCGGAGACGTAATACATTTTTTGAGACGTAGAAAATAAAATTAAAAAAAAGACAGAAGAATGACAGGCTTCAGAGTGTGAAACAGTGTGATTACTATATGATGGTTACAGAATCTATCAAAGTTAAAGAAAAGCACATATTCTCAAAATTGAAGACATTTATCGACTCATTTTTCGAAAGCAGCAACCATATACATTTTTGACGTTTTGTTGATCGTGCATCTCAGTATATTTATCTCAGTATTTAACCAACTTGATGCAGAAAATTTTGTTTCACAATAAGTTTTATTTCATGCCTCTACATGTTTCGAGCACACGTGCTCATCATCAGGAGGTCAAAATTGCATTACACAGCCTCTGGTAACATCACACTGAAACAAATGAGTGGTCTAAAATTACTAAAATATAATTCTATAAATATGAGCAAATAGTAGTAAAATTTTAATACTATTTGCTCATATTTATAGAATTGTATTTTAGTAATTTTAGATCACTCACTTGTTTCAGTGTGATGTTACCAGAGGCTGTGTAATGCACTTTTGACCTCCTGATGATGAGCAAATGTGCTCGAAACATGTAGAAGCATGAAATAAAACTTATTGTGAAACAAATTTTGTGCATGAAATTGGTTAAATACTGAGATAAACATATATTTTATGTTAGATTCAGAATAGAACTTTATTAGTATTGGCACATTATATGCAACACCGACAAAAGTGTATGCACTTTAAAATTTGTACATATAAAAATTCAGGTTTCAATAGTTTAACTTTATTTTATTTGCATAACTAAGCCATATAATGATTAAAGCTCACTTGTGAACACAAACCCACATTTCGAATTCTATGCACGAAGCATACAACTTGAACTCCGTCCGGCACGGCCCACTGTCTTGTAGTCGACTCGACTTCACTGTTCTTGCCAAATTCAAGGTCCCACGAGGAATGAATTTATAAAAAAAAAAAAATGCATCGCGGTGGTGTGAGGCGGGCGATTTTTCGAACTTTGAAAATGTGTCACCATAGCCAATCTTGCTGCCAGCAGTTACTTCCGTTTACAATTTGATGTCAGAACTGAATACGAACGAAGCTAAAATAAGTGCAGGAATAACCAAAGAAATCCACTTGCCTAATTTGTTCAGACAGACCACGTTATTCTTAAGCATAGTTTTCACTATTTCGTAAACAACGCTGCATTTCTTTTCTTTCTGTCAGGGTCAACATAGGCTGAGGGGTTTGCAGATCTTAACGCGGAACAGATGACAGAAGGAAGGACGGAAATACATAGACTGTGAAGACCTCCACACATTTTCATCATTATGAGATACTAATAGCAGGTCACACCAAGGAAACTGGGATGGGCAGAAATGTGACTCACATCATACATGAAAAACTCATTCACAGTTTAAGTCGATAAATATGACGGAAAAAGGCACTTCGAAGAACTAGATGTAGATGGGAGGACAATATCGAAACAAATCAGATATGGGGTGTGGGGATGTAGACTGGATTAATCTGACTCTTGACAGGGAACATTCGTGTTCCCTCGTGAATATCGTAATGAACCACACAATTCCTCAAAAGCAGGGCAATTCCTTAATTGTCTGAGCTACCAGCAGCTTCTTAAGAGGTAGTCACCCTTATAATTTGCCTTGATTCACAGTACCATACTCTGGTGGTTACTAAAACACGATGTAAATGTAATTTTATGGAGTTAAAATATTTACTAGACTCAGGTAACAAACGAATACAGACCCCCGAACCATCCATCTCCATTATAGTTCTTGTTCTGAATCTTGAAAGCGGATGGAGGCATAGAGTGTGACAACAGAATTTCCTACTAGTTCGGCGAAAATTGAAATTTATCTTTTGTCCTAAAAATGTTCGTTATGATGATGACGATGATGATGATGATGATGACGACGACGACGATGAGAAAGATTGGAACGTGTTTTTGTAAATTCTCTATCTGCGAAGCTTTATTTGTAAAGAACAGCGACTAGCAACAATCGTCAGGACGAATATTGTCAAACAGGTAATTACACACTAAGAATACATCCTGGCTTTTATTCCGACTGCAGACCCTCTTTCTGCCACTTACTCTGTCTTTTTTTTCGTCGCTGTTGACATACAGGTTTGTTATGGAGTTTCGGGGGAAGAACACTGGAAGACCTACTATCAGTATTCATTCTTTCCCTGACCCGTATGTAGTAACTTCAAATCGACACGAGTCACCCCTGAATCTGCGCGACAAAGTACGAAGTACGTGGGCTCATTTCATGGACAGTTTTCAATGCGTGTTGAATCTAACCTCTTACTTCCGGATGCGCATCGACAGACTGACTAATGAAAGGCATTTTCATTTCTTACTTTTGATCTATTTTAACGAACTGGTTAATATTTATCATTGGCTTCAGATGCTAATGAGCGTAAATTTTCTGTAAAATTTTAAAAGACTTAGGATCCTGTGAGAGTAAGAATTAAGATTACCGTCTTGTGGAATGCGATGAAACCTTTCCTTGTAGACAGGTACTAACGCGTCGGGGACAAGTGGTGCTTCGATTTTCCGCGTGGAAGAGTTACCAACATTTCAGAAGATAATACTGGTACAATCTGCAGGTGCAAGTGTGAAACTGTCATACCAAATTATATATTTCATCCGTCTTTAGGGGGAAAATTCTGCCAAATTTTTCGGAGGAAACTGCCGAATTTTTCAAGATAGTCTTTTTTACTATGAAGAGAAAGGTAGGAAATCTAAAATCTGTAGGGCACAATATACTGAAATAATTATATCTTAAATTTATACAAAATAATGCTTCCTTAAGTACGCTAAGGAAAGGAATGTCCTTTCTTCCTTCCTTTATTTTTTAACGCCGTTATTGATAGTCAGTAGCGTCAAATGATACGACGCTCGTGAATAATGAAAGGAAGCCGTCGTGGCCTCACTGGAAGTACCAACTCAGTATTTGCCTATCGGAAGTGAGGAAAGCCTGAAAACTCAGTCTGGTAGTCACTGCCTCGCCCAAGCTTCAAACCAGGCACCTCCCGATATGTCAGCAGCGCTATAACCTCAGAATCGAATATTACACAGTGAAGTCGCATCCAGTATGCCGCTTCGCTATAGGCTCGCAACTACACAGACTGTTCGTCGAACGAGATTAGCACTGTCATCAGGCTTACAATGGCCAATACAATAATGAACATTTTTTGTTGTGTAAATTGTCAGTTAACTATTCATTTTCTGTGCCTCTCCATAAAAATTCACGTCAGTTTAAGTTATCAGCAACCCATTTTCTCTCTCATCAATTCAATTCAATTTTTCCCTCCCTAGAGTTCATATCCCCAACACAATTACACAAAGTGTCCCCGTCCTTAATAAAAAAAAAGTTTCCCCTCATGTTTGCTTGTTTTTTATTAGGAGAGTGTTCGGTTTTTATTATTGGCATTTATTTACTTCGTGTGCCTGTGGACAATACATTCAATTAAAAGAACTACAGTTTATCGTACGTGTATCAGTCAACACAGCCTTATGAATTCGCGCGCTTCCAGTGACGTCTTGATAAGGTTAGGGGTGCATTCGTCAACAGACCAACAACACAACAAGGGACGAACATAGTACAGCCTTTGAAATACTGAATTCATGCATGCGCAGCGGTACTGTAATAAAGACAGACGGGAATATAAACATTTAAGAATAATATTTAGGCTTGCCCCAGGAAATTAAGCTATCAAGTACCATTTAAATTATAGATGTTAATTGTATAGCGGGAGGGGGGAGGGGGGTCGGCGGTGTATCGTCCCCCAGTCTCAGAAAGTTTTTTTTTCATTCATGCAGGCCAAATATGGGGACCGCGGTAGCACAGCAGTTAAGGTGATATGCTACAATTCGGAAAGTCGCTGGTTCGATCCCAGCTGCTGTCACTGGATTTTTCATTGACATAAAATTCTTCCGATCGCGCTATGGCCTCGGGGTCGACTCACCCTCTAACAGAAATGAGTACCAGGATTATATCACGGGGGTAAAGGCTGCCGGTGCGTAAGGCTGACAACCTACCACAATCCTGTGCCGCTGTCGTGAAATCTGGGAACCTTAACTTCCTGGAAACCTCTGGGCATGTCCAGACCTGTAATGGGACTGATTTACCTTTGCAGGCCAAACATGGCTGTAATTATTATTAGTCTAATTTTACAGCTAGTGTTTGTACACATTTTACTCCCCATGGAGCAATAGCCCCTAGTAGGCCAGGGCTTCCTCATTACCGGGGTTTCACGATCACACGCAGACAAACCACACTCGGTAGGACTGCTCTGGACGGGTGATCAGCCCGACGCAGAGGCCTCTACCTTACAACACAAAACAGAAAACAGACAGACAGCCAAGCACTTGGTAAGTTTCGAACTTACAATCCCAGAAATCGAGAGGCTTAAAACCAAAACCTTAGACTGAGCGGCCACTGGGACCGGCTTTTGGTACAATACGTACCTCAAATTTCACACCACTGTCCGGGGTTGTTTCACACTTCTTGCGTTAATTACATAACTTACCTAATAATACTCTCTTTTCATTGCCAGACAGTTGCGACTTTGGGAAACCAGAATAAATACAGAAAGATTTTGGAAATTATATTACCACGAACAGAGATGTGAGGCCTGCGGTGTTTTGGTTTTCGCTGAGTGGCAAGTGGAGGGTCTTTCACTACAGTCGTGTGAGGAATAACCAAGTAGAAAGTAGAAATTCTTTAGCGGAACCAGGAACCTAGTTACGATATACATGAAAATGCACTGTTTCAACTACATGATAAATGCTATGACAGAGACATCCAGCGGTCAATTTGCCATTGGATGTAATTCTGAGATATTTCCATCTGTCTCCCACCGTCAGAAAATACAGACATAATGTGTGACTTAATCTTTCTTTCTCATCTGTCCACTGTCCTCCAAATGCATGTCTCTCAAGAGGCCTTACACTGTGCACCTTTCCACCTATCTCTCTCATCTGTCCACTGTCCTCCAAATGCATTTCTCTCAAGAGGCCTTACA
>Ga0123353_10018863_pt1 | contig 10222 bp, 10 predicted proteins | sample TergutLab28metaG_3_FD_92763 | JGI IMG/M metagenome (GOLD analysis project Ga0123353, IMG submission 92763) | Labiotermes labralis P3 segment gut microbial communities from Petit-Saut dam, French Guiana - Lab288 P3 | ecosystem: Host-associated > Arthropoda: Insects > Digestive system > Gut ...
CTGGTTGACATACACATACCTTTCAGTTGAACCTGCTGCCTCCATCATCAGGGCTGTCAGGAAGGTTGTTATAACTTCATGTACACTGCTCTGTGAACCTTGAATCACATATATTGTCTTACTCTTTTCAGCCAAAATATATACAGAGGCTAAAAGCTATAAAAGCAACATTAGAAGTGTCAGATTTCTTTACAACACATGAGGTAAGTTGCCATAAACAAAGAATGGACAAGCTACAACTAGTTAAGATTGGAGGTTGAGGTTAATGTTAAAATGGGTTTGCATTAATGATGCTAAGACATCATCATTTGATGTGGTGTGTGTCCCCTGCCAACTCTTTAGTCTTGTAGCAGGGTTTGCACTTGAATTGCACTACTTTGCCTAATGAAGTTTTATGGCATTCATTGGTTTCATGAAGTAGATCTGCAGATGATTAATAACTGATGTACCTGTGGTCTCTTAGTTGCACAGGACATTAACATCCCCTAGTTATGATGCCTTCCACAGTTGGGTGTCATATATCAGGTGCTTGTTTTCTCTTATACTTTTCTGCCTGTACCTGATGAGATGGATTTGTGAAGAAGTTGAAACTGGTGGGAAACAAAAGATATCTGAAAATGCAGTTGTGATTGAAGGTCTGATTGTTTGTGTATTTATCAAACATGTCAGATGTCGTACCCTAAGAGTTGGGTGTATTTGCCATTCCCAGACTGGGCAAGTATCTGTTACATTAGCAGAGGCATGGCATGTCTGTTGTGTCAGTTGGTTCATGTTTCTTAATGGAGGGTTTTTAGAATGTTTTTGCCTATGCAGTATTTCTGGTGGAAATGGTATGTAGTCAAACACAGCTGTATCACTTAAGGTGTATTTAGTGGCTATACTAGACAACTATATGTTTCAGCTTGTATTTACCATCTTCAGGTTGCCTTAAGAGAACTTAACTTAAGGTTCTACAATATACATATATAACCTTAAGTTAAGTTCTCTTAAGGCAACCTGAAGATGGTAAATACAGGCTGAAACATATAGTTGTCTAGTATAGCCACTAAATACACCTTAAGTGATACAGTTATGTTTGACTACATACCATTTCCAATTTTCCCACACACAACGGGGATGACACACTTCATCTCCTGTTGGCCCAGTTGGGAAACTGTGTTCAGCATATTACATGCTGATTTATGGAATAGACACCTGTGGGGAAGTTTACAGTCACTTAGCTAGTCAAGTAATCTATACTGTAGGAATTCAAACACTAATTACTGTATTATCAAGAGGCTGCTACAGGACTTAGTTTTGAGCCATATGAATTTAGTGAGGCATAAACTTGGCACTTACTGTCATCACAGGTTCTAAGTTCTGTATGTAAATTTATTTTATAACTTTTAATAAGAAATTGCATTGAAGTGCAAGTTGTATGTGTACTGTGAAATTAGCATTCATATGGCACTGAAGTGAGCAGAGTGGTATTGTGTCTTATACCAAAAGTCAAGTACAAGTTGCTTTAAAATTCTTACTAATGGCTTATTACACAATTTGAGCATTATCAGTTCTGTGTTTCAATTCCAGGTCATTGGCAGTTCACTGCTGTTTGTTCACGACAAGATGAATGCCAATGTATGGCTAATAGATTTTGCCAAGACGTTAGTTCTGCCAAATGGTATGTCCATTACACACTCATCAAAATGGGTTGTGGGTAACCATGAAGATGGCTATCTGATTGGACTGAACAATCTCATCAGCATATTTACTGAAATGCATGAAACAGTTAGGGAGCCTGCATCATCGCTTCTTCCTGCACCACCAGTAACAACCATTGTCACTGCAGCCAGTGATGTTTCAGAAGATGAAAAAGCAACAAGTGCTGAAAATACATGACCTAGTTAGCTTTATGTTCAGTTATGACTGTGCCAGTTGTTGGTGTAAATCGTGGCCCCATCTAGTGGCTGATGGGCAGAAAGTACCATTTGCAGGTTCACTTGGTGCTGTGAAGTTGAATGCAAGAACCACTGATATGCTTGGTGGACTGGAAGAGAAAATTGTTGAGACTCGGCCATGCTGTGAAGTGTTGTCAGATATAATTGAAGAGTTTGAGGGAAGTTTAAAATTCTTATAGTGGTTCCTGAGGATTGTAAATTATAAAATGACTTGTGGACATGTTTTGAAGCTAAAATCTTTGAACTCAGTTGTTTGAAACAGTATTGCTTGAATCACACATGCATGGTTTTAGATTGTCATATATATTTTTGTTGTGATGTGGCTGTCTTATATTTGTGTCACCTTAAAATTCTTTAGAAGTACACCACCACAAATATTCTGTTTACCTTGTGGAACTTCCCTAACTAGGGTGTGCACTTTATTCCACTAACTCATGTTGTGGCCTTGAATGCTTCATTTTCATTCCAGACAGTTTAATAATCTGTCAGTGCACTGGTACCAGTTACAGTTATCATCTGAAATGTAAACAGAAATGAATCTTTTGTCTTAATTATAAGTTCTGTGAATCATGTAATATGGCAGTGGATTCTAACTTGGAATTACAGGAGGTGACAGAATGAATTCTTTGTTAAAGTCAAAGAAGTAAGTATGCATAACCAGGACATGAATCAGAGTATGTTTACACTGTGTGCCAGGAATTCTTGTGTGTTCACTACTTACCTTTCTTCAAGCTGAGAGCTAATCTTCGAATTGCTGTACAGCATCATTCAGGGTATGGAATCGGTTTTACATTATTTTGAAGGGCCATGTTCGTTCTTTGATTAGACTGATTATGTTAAGTAAATGAAGTTTCGTATGTTGATCAGGAATGCAGCGAAGAAACTTACGATGTCTGATGTCTTGAGCTTGTTATTTATTAAAGTGTCGGATGAAGTTATTTTCAATAAAATGAACAGTATTAGTGAGTGACCGGAAGTGTATATATTTTGTGAACTGTAACACTCTGATACAACTGAATGCAACAGTGAATGGGGAAAGAACATAGATAATAATATAATACTGATGTACAGAGCAGAGAGAATTCTGGCTGATCAAGCTCAGAGGTGCTAAAACTGTTGGGAATACACTGGAAATAGATAGGGATCTGTTAAAATATTTTTTTTAAGAATCAGAACTAATTTTTTCCCCTAACTGATTTGCGGAGAGGGAAAGAGAGGTGAGGTGTAAAATAATGAGCACTAGTGGACAGATTATATGTTATAATTACAATTTTGTGAAGAGTACAAATAAATAAATAAAATAACTTGTAATATTAATTAATAACACTCGTTTGACATTCAGAGTACCATGCAATGTGATATATTCTTATAATAAAAGCCAACGAGATGCACTATTTGTCAAGTTTATTTTCATAAAGAACTCTACATGTTTCGGACAGATCTACTGTCCATCATCAGGAGTCTCAACACTGTATACACACGAATAGGTATTTGTCATACTGTCTGCTAGCTCGCTAGCAGACTGTCAACATAACTGGCATGACAGTTACCTACTGCTGTGTATTCAGTGTTGAGACTTCTGATGATGGACAGTAGATCTGTCCGAAACATGTAGAGTTCTTTATAAAAATAAACTTGAGAAATAGTGCAACTTGTTGGCTTTTATTAGAATAATAACACACCATCTCTGTACCATGCAGGACTATCAAACCTCCCCTTATTTGTATACAATGTTCTGTATGACATGTTTCAACCTCTTTTTGGTTTTCATCATGTAAATAATCCCTATACAACTTTGGAAATTATTGATAGATATACATTTGTATCATACATACCTTAATAGTGTGATACTGTATCAATTAAGACTACTTTTTTATGTGTTCAGAAAAGTTGCCAAAGGACATGTCTTTCTCAATTTTGAAAAGACTTGACTCTTGGAGGCATGAGGAAGATAAGTAGTGATTCTCAGAGGTTGAAAAATGTACACAAAAATTTAGTTTTCTATGGCCAATGACTCCTACTTGTTACCTGAAGAAGAGGTGTCCTGTGGAAATTGCTCCTGAACAAACAAAACAGTGGTTGCAGGAAAAAGGGTGAAATCTTCACCAGCAGTACAAAGGGAAGATGGATGAGTTGTGGAAACACATTTGTGAATAAACATCCTACAAGGGAAAATCTGTCAGCATGTTGTATCTGGAACATTTACATTTTATTCTTCTCCACAGCAGACCATACAAATAGCTCTTGCATCATGAAAGAGTGGAGGTAATTGGAAATTTGGTGGAATAAAAGGGGGGGGGGGATGTGGATGTTCTATTACCTAGACTGGGAGAAAAACCTAGTGGCATTTAATTTACCATGGTACTTACAATGAAAGCAGAATATTGTTTTATGGTGAATGGTACAGGTATTGAAATCTACATAGTGACTGAGGTTTGTTTCCAACGTCCAGGTAATTCCCAGAACCTGTTACAAGTGCACGGTTTTAATGCTATAAAGATTTATCGTAACATAGGCCTAACATTGAACTGTTCCATGTACTGAACCAACCGTAGTTCGTGATTATAACATCTGATATAATATTGATTGATTTGCATTTTGGTTCAAGCCCATTCTGTCCTGATGCACCTAGACCTCAATTAATGGGTCCTTTGTGCCCCATATCAATTCATGGGAGCTCTGTTCCTTTACTAAAGCTCCAGTTGGCCCCCAGACTTATACTTGTAATGTCCTCTGGAACCAAAAAGAAGGAGCCCAGATACGTGTGGGTGAAGCCAAAGCTTCACATTCACAAAGAATGTGGGCCGAGGTTTCATCCTCTGTTCCACAGCTCCTACATAATGGGCAGCCCCATTAAGTGAAGGTATTTTCTGAGGGTGTCATGTCCAGTAAGAAGGCCAATAATGACCCTGGATTATGTCCTATTAAAGGACAATAATCTAGTCCTGGCTCCTGGACAGAGTCCTGAAGTTAATTCTTGAGCCTGTCTCTGAGTATTACCAAGAACTTGCCATCATGCCTAATGCTGGTTAATCAACCAGCGACTAATCTTTCTTCTTATATACTGTCTAGAGACTCCCAAGGCTGGCTCAGGTCCAACAAACTTTTGAACAGAACTGTCTCTTGTGAGTTTGTCGGTGATTTCGTTTCTGTGTACCCCAGCATGTCCAGGTACCCAATACAGCCCCACAGCATGTGGGGAAGAGACATCACTCATCGCCTTTTGACACTATTGGACCAATGGTGTGCCAATAGAGACGTTCTGGCAGCCTGCAGAGCTTTCAGAGCCGCCTGGCTGTCAGACTGAATACTCACGTGATTCTCTGGTCTACCATGCAATTGAATTTCATGAGCACAGTGTAAGATAGCATATATCTCAGCCTGAAAACTGTAGCATACCTTCATAGAGAGATACTGAGTCTTATTCCCACAGATTGTTCATAGACTCCAGCCCCAGTCTCCTCCTTCATTCTGGACCCATCTGTAAAGTAGATGAGCCCTTTGACTACAGGAGGAGTCCCAGTTCCTCTATTCCATTCTTCTGTAGTCAACATGGTAACCCTATATTTGGGTTCAAAGTAGAATGCTGACCTCGTAACATCTACCCCCATATTAAATATGGAGTCTGACTGCTGAAGCCAGACTCCAGAGGCGATGGGCAGGTGACCTCTCCTTACTCTCTACCACTAACTCTAGGGGATAAATGCTTCCACATCATTGGCAGGAGTAGTGCATATCGCTCCTGTTGTCCTTAAGCATGCAAGTCTCTGAAATATGCTTAGTTTTTTCATGGCACTAGCCATCTGACAGCCAGGCCACCATGCTAAGGATGCAAAAGTAATGGATGGCCTAACAATAGAGACATAGAGCCAGTGAACCACCTTTGGCCTCAGGCCGCACGTCACACCATAGACCCTCCTACAGGTCCACAGCAGATTGTGAGCCTTCCTCACTCATAACTTGTATGTGCTCCTTCCAGGTCAGCCGAGAATCCAGGACTACCCCAAGATACTTGACCAACATAGAGTGGTATAAAGCCATCCCAAAAAGGTGTGGTTCAAAGAACCGTTGGAGTTACCTTCTCCTCGTGAATGCAACAAGTCCAGTTTTGTGGGTATTAACTGAAAGCCTGATATCGTCACACCGCATCTCTACAGAATGGAGGGCCCTGATACCGTATTTTGGAATTTCCCCACTGCTAGAAAACAAATGTCATCTGTATATCCATGAGTATAAACTCCACCCTCTTTGAGCCTTGCTATCAGATCAACAGCAACAAGGCACCATAGGAGCGATGACAAGACACCTCCCTGTGGGCAGCCTCTAGATACTTCGATGCTCCTGGAAGATCTGCCAAGCATCACCATAGATAGCCAGCCCTCCAGGGTAGCTCTAATCCGCCATACAATGGTGTAATGGATCCCATGTTTAGCAAGAGCAGCACACATGGAGTCATAGGAGATGTTATTAAGTGCCCCTTTTGTGTCTAGGAAAACACCCAGAGCTGTCTGCTATTGGTCAAGCGTCTTCTCAACCCAAACCATGAGCTTATGAAGGGCTGTGTCCACAGAATTCCCAGCCTGGTATGTGTGTTGATTGGGATGTAACGATATGAACGCCAAAAATCTATCTACCAGCCTGTCGATGGTCTTAAGTAAGAATGATGTGAGACTGATAAGTCTGAAGTCCTTAGGTCCACCAGAGGAGTTCCTGTCTGGCTTAGGAATGAACACTACCTTAACCTGGCACAATATGGCTGAAAATGTAGCCAGTCACCAGACAGGCATGAAAAATCATGAAGAGGGAAGGGACAAGGACCCCCCATCCCTCTTGCAACAGGGCCGGGAATATCCCATCCATTCCTGGACTTTTGTATGGGGCAAATGAATCAATTGCCCATACCACTCCCATAGGTGACAACCCTCGCAACCACCCACCAGTCCAAATGTTTGGCATGGCAGCAGCAGCAGGGCCTGCCTCCCTCTCTAGCCACTGAGTTAGGAAAGTGAATAGCAAGCAAGAGGTCTAAGGTTTCCGCCCTCGGATGGTGCATGCCTTCCTGACGGAGCCACCATAGATCACAGCTTGATCTTATGGTCCCTAGATAGAGCCCTGTGTAACCTAACTTGTCAGAGGTAGGTCATTAGTGGAACTACTGGAAGTCCTCCAAGCATCTTTAGAAGCTTCTTACTTCCTTCCTATAACTCTGCTGAGCTTCTCTATAGAGTTTCCAACTGCAGGTTCCTATCTGACAGCACTTATTACACAGTCATCTTACTCCTTTTCTGAGGGAATCCAGCTCTGATGTGCACTTCAGAGAGTATCTGCCTGTTTTAACAGGTCTAAGAGGACAATTATCCTCATACGCCAAGATTAGGGCCTGCTGAACCCAGAGAATGAGCCCCAATCCAGCCTCAACTTTCGTGTTCATCTCAGGGTGCCTCCCCAGTCTGTCCCTCAGGTCCTCCTGAAAGGAGGCCCATTTGGTGCCCCTGGTGTTCCTGATTTGACATACCCGTAAGGAGCCCTGTACAGTAAACATAATATGTCTGTGGTCCAACAAGGAGGGTTCTGATGAAACCTTCCAGCTCTTGACTCTTCCCAGAAGCCCAAGGACCTCAGGGCAATATCAATCACCTTAAGCCTAAGGCCATTACAAAAGGTGGGATCATTGCTCTGATTTAGAATTTCCAAATTTGTAGAGTTTAGAAATTCCACCAGGGCCATTCCTGTATCATTACAATTGGTGCTACCCTGATATAATATTACAGTGTCAACACTTGCATGATTCTATTGTAAAGCTAGAGTTGTATGGAAATGATTTCCCTGATTATGGTCAAGGACAGGCTGAATCATGTCAGAAACAACACTATAAAGTAATAAAGGAAGGTTCAGTACAGTGCCATAGGATACAGGTATGGTGATTTGTTCATTAACATTGTAAGTTTTTACACAGTAAATATGAGGAATTGCAAAATAAACTTTTTTTTATTGTAACAATTGTAAAGAAGAATTTGACGTTCAGGTGACCGTGCATCGTGATAAATTCTTATAATAAAACCAGCTAGATGCATTAATTTCTCAAAATTTTTTTGGAATAAAATGCTACATATTTTGGACAGTTCTTCTGTCCATCTTCAGGAGTTTTTCACTGTACACACAGCAATGGTATATGTCATACAGGTTGGCTGACAGCTTGTGAGCAAGCTGTCAGCCAACCTGTATGATGTGTACCATTGCTGTGTGTACAGTGAAAAACTCCTGATGATGGAAAGAGGAACTGTCTGAAACATGTAGAGTTTTATTACAAAAATAAATTTGAGAAATTAGTGCGTCTAGTTGGTTTTATTATACGAATTAAAGAAGGATATTCTGGATGATGAAACTTGGTGCAAAGACCTTACAAACAAGTTCAGATTTGCAAAATGTCGGTTTAGCATATGACATACTGCTACAATCTCTCTAATCTTTGGTCTGTAATTGCCTATTGGGGCATGTAAATCCTTACCCTTGATAATATCGGTCTACAGAAATGGGAATCTGGATTTGTCAAATGGACAGAAGGTATTGTATGATATGCAACAATATATGCAACATGTTTTGAATTAAGAAAGGACATTCAACCAAATATATTATAGAATGCAGGGCAGAGTGTATTTTTTTAAATAACCAGAGACCCCATATTTTTACAGTAGTTAAATTTTACCAAAAACTTGGTACTTATCCCTCTGTATATGCCTGCTTTTAGAGATGCAGGGTTTATTTCTGTGAATACAGTACAAGAGGGAGATATGATTTTGTCTCTGTAAGAAGTTTAATGAGTATTATTTTAATTACCTTTGTAGTCAGTGTGGTAAAAGTTGTGGAGGCATGTGTATGGCCAGTGCATATGTTGTAATGGTAGTGCTGAGACAGTGAGTGTCTTCTGCAGTTATAGAGATATTTATATAGCCAGCATGTTCTGCAGTTGTACAGATAAATATATTGCCACTGTGTTCTACAACAAGAGGGTATTTATATAGTCATTTTGTTCTTCAGTTTTAGAGATACCTGTGTAGCCACTGGGCTGTGCAGTTACAGAGGTATCATTATAGCCAGGTGTTCTGCAACAAGAGGGTATTTATACAGCCCATGTGTTCTGCACTGAGAGAGGTATCTTTTTATATCCAATGTTTGTTGCACGTTTGGAGATATCTATACAGCCAGTGTGCTCTGCAGCAAGAGAGTTTTTATATAGTAAATGTGTTCTGCAGTCAAAGAGATATCTGTCTAGCCAGTGAGGTATTTACATAACGTATGCATTCTGCAATGACAGAGGTATCCATGTTGCCAGTGTGTTCTGCAGCTAGAGGATACCTATATAGCCAGTGTGTTCTGCAGTTATAGAGGTCTATATGTAGTTGGTGTCACCATTTATTGACCAACATCTCTGCACCATATTACTGGAAGATGGTGTCAGTAGACACAGAAACATGTCAGAGCAGTAACTAGTATATGATAAGTGAACATAGTGTGATGTATAAGTGTTATGTTTATGAATGGTGATGTGAACGTGATGCATGGCATGTATGACATTGAGATGTAGTTGGTGCAGTCTGCAATGTGTGGAGCTACCTGTATAGCCAGTGTGTTCTGCAGTTATTTCTATAGCCCATGCACCATCTGGTGACAGTGTCTGTACTATACAGTAGTGAATTCTGAAGTTATAGCAATGTCCCCAGCCAATACAGTATGTTGTTTTGAGGTGTATATACTGTATAGCTGTGTGCTAAGCAGTTCAGTAGTAGTCTGTAGTCTGAATGTTAACAAGGTTGTGGCAGCATCTGTATGGCCAGTGCACTGTGTTGTTAGGAAGGCATCTGTAAACACAGGACTGTAGGCCATTATGTAGCGAGGGATCTGCGCAATCGTAGACTTCATCTGCGCAGTCGCAGACTTCATTTGCGCAGTCGCAAACTTCATAGTTGGAGCACATTGCAGGTGTGGAGGTCTCTGTGAACTGTGCTTACTGTGAGGTGTCTATGTTGGTAGTGTATTATGCAGTGTTTAAGATATGTTGCCAGTGTTATATGCAGTCAAGTATACATGTGCATTGACGATTCAATATACTGGTAATGAACAGATATGCACATATATTTACATTGAGCAGTTGTGAAGGCATCTATATAGTGAGGGCATTATGTATTTAGGAAGACATAAATAGAGTGCATACTGCAGTTGCAAAGCAATATCATTTCAAATTTGACATTCAGAGGACTGTGCATCATGATATATTCTTATAATAA
>Ga0123353_10018864_pt1 | contig 10221 bp, 7 predicted proteins | sample TergutLab28metaG_3_FD_92763 | JGI IMG/M metagenome (GOLD analysis project Ga0123353, IMG submission 92763) | Labiotermes labralis P3 segment gut microbial communities from Petit-Saut dam, French Guiana - Lab288 P3 | ecosystem: Host-associated > Arthropoda: Insects > Digestive system > Gut ...
CGGCAGGCCGCTCTTGGTTCCGACAAGCTGGCGGCCTTTTTTGTAGTACATCGCCAGCACGTCGGGCCCTTCTATTTCGGCGCAGGCCGCCACGCAACGACCGCAGGAAATACATTTATTATGGTCGCGCGAGATGAACGGGTGGTCGTTGACCAGCGGCAGATTGGGACGCGCGTGAATAGGCTTCTGGTATTCCACGCCGTGAGTGCTCGCTTCTTTGCGCAGGGTGCAGTTGTAACGTTCGCTGCAGCCGCATTTAAGGCAGCGCTGAGCCTCCCGGCGCGCGTCTTCTTCCGTATACCCAAGTTCGACTTCCCTGAAGCCTTCCAACCGCTCTTCGTTTGCGATTGAACGCATAGGAGAACGCGGGATGCGCGGAATTTCCTCAAATTCCCAGCGCGGAAGATCCTCAAGCGTACCGCGGTTGCAGCTATAGTCGTCGTTTTCCTCAGGGACGTATCCATTGGTAATAAACGAATGCATGGCTTCGGCCGCCCGCCGCCCGGCGGCGACGCCCTGGATCACGGTCGACGGGCCGGTCACGCAATCGCCGCCCGCGAAAATCTTTTCCGCCGAGCATTGAAGCGTTTTGGAGTTTACATCTATGTCGCCCCATTTGTTGAGGCGCACGGGAAGGTCGTTATAAAGGAAATGAACATTTGTGCTCTGGCCGATGGCGCCGATCACCGTGTCGGCTTCGAGAATAAATTCCGAACCGTCAATCGGAACGGGCTTCCGGCGGCCTGAACGGTCTTTCTCTCCCAGTTCCATTCTAAGGAAATGCACTTCCTTGCGGCCGGCGGCGTTTAACGCTATACACACGGGAGAAGCGAGAAATACCATTTCGACGCCTTCATGCAGCGCTTCTCTGACCTCGAATTCCTCGGCAGGCATCTGTTTGTGAGTTCGTCGATAAACCAGCCGGACTTTTTTCGCGCCGCGGCGCAACGCCGTGCGCGCGCAGTCGATTGCCGTATTGCCGCCGCCCAGCACCACAACGGCGTTTCCGGGATGCGCGTCGATGCCTTTGGCCACCTGTTCAAGATAATTGATTCCCAGCCGCACTCCGTCGAGGTTTTCGCCCTCGATATGTAGCGGCGTGGCAAGCCAGGAGCCTATGGCGAGATATACCGCGTCGAAATCCCTTTGAAGGTTCTCAAGGCGCAGATGAGTACCGAGCGCTTTGCCTGTGACAATCCGCACGCCCAGGTTCCGGATGACGTCGATTTCTTTTTCCATTGTCACCTTGGGCAGCCTGTATTCGGGAATGCCGTACCGCATCATGCCGCCTGCCTGGGGCTGCCGTTCAAAAACCGTTACTTCGTGCCCGTGCAGCGCCGAATAATACGCTGCCGAAAGCCCTGAAGGGCCTGCGCCGACCACGGCTATTTTCCTGTCGCTCGGCTCGCTTTTCCTGGGAATCCACGGTGTTTCCCTGAACATATCCCAATCGGCGGCGAACCGTTTGACATGGTTGATGGCGACCGGCGTGTCCACAAGATTACGGCGGCAGGCAGCCTCGCAGGGGTGCGGGCAAACGCGGCCGCACACCACGGGAAACGGGTTGCGGTCTTTAATGATCTTTATCGCCGTTTCATAATTTCCGTTGCTTACCTGCGTAAGATATCTTTGTATGTCTATGTGCGCCGGACATGTATTCACGCATGGCGCGACGCAGTCCGCGTTGTGGTCCGAAAGCAGTTGCTCAAGGCGGATCTTACGGTACATCTCCAGCTTTGAACTGTTTGTCGTTATGATCATTCCCGGAAGAATCGGAGTCTGACAAGCCTTGACTTCGCGCTTATCGTCAAGCTCCACATCAACCACGCATAGCCCGCAACTGCCGTTTGACCGCTCGACGCGGATGTCGTAACAAAGATGGGGTACGTAGATATTTTCCTGGAGAAGCGCCTGCAGGATAGTCAGTCCCTGGTATACCTGGATTTTCCGGTCATTGACAGTTACTTCGATTCTGACGTCTGTTTCGAGTGTTTCCATCTTTCCTCCGGTTTCCTATGAAGCGCCTCGCGGCAATGTCGACTGCGTGGCGGTCAGATGCCAATAATTATAAAATGTAGCTCAAAAAACGCCGGCGAGCAACCATAGGTGTAATATTAGGGATGCGTCAAAAAACAGCCGCCCGATTTTCAACCGGCAGGCCGTTCACGGATTCACAGGCATTTGTTTACCGTTCCTTTCCTATAGCGGCCGCTCCAGTCGCGCCGCCAAAGATCGCGTCATCCGGAACTACAAAGTCGATTCCGGAACGCGCTGAAAGCGCGTTCACAAAAGCCCTGTTCAGCGCAACCCCGCCGATAAGCACGGTCGTTTTCGGCGCGGGTGCGATCTTGTCGTTTAACACCATGTTTGCGCGCACCGCCATGGCTTCCACCACGGCGGCTGCGACTTCTTCCTTTGGCACGCCGCGATTCAGCAATTCCAGCGCGTCAAGTTCGGCGAATACGACGCACCCGTCGTTGACAAGCAAATCCTTCGCCGCCCCGGGCGCAAGCGCGGACAGCTCTTCCAAAGTCATTTCAAATCTGCGCGCCGTATATTTCAGGAGCGTGCCTATTCCGGCGGCACATTTCTGATTAAGCGCTATCTCCACGATCCTGTCGCCTTCGCCGAGCGTTACCACGCGCAGTTGATCTGCGCCGATGTCCACAACGGACGTGGCATCCGCAAGGAAATACCGCGCCGCTTTCGCGTCCGCGATCGGTTCGGTGACCATGCCGCTTGCAAAAGGGACATCATATTTCCCGGCGCCGGTTGCGATTACCTTTTCCACGTCGTCCGCCGTAAGCCCGGCGTTTGCCAGCGTCGCTTCCCACAGCGTTTTTATCGCGACGGGCCGCCCCGCTCCGCCGGATGGCCCCGTGCTTTTGCCGACAACCGCCCCGTCCTTCAGGATTACGATCTTTATGGATTCCAAACCTGCGTCTATTCCGGCTGTTATCATTGTCCCTGTCCCCCGTCCTGTGCGATTTTCCGCAAACCCTGTTTTTCCATCCAGACGTCAAGCCTGTCAAGGAAGGCGTGTTCGTCCAGGTCGGTACGATCGCCCGGCTGCGCCCCCTCGATGTGGAGAACATTGACGCCCGCCTTGCTCAGCATAAGTCCCTGCTCCTTTCGGAACATGGTGCAGCCGACGCCGCTGCGCCAGATCGGCAGTATCGCGCCGTCGCACCTGTACAGTTCCGCGAACTCTACCAGCGAACCGGGACGCAGGTATTCGTCGATCTTGAAATGGTGCGGCGCCCTTGCGTCTTTTGTGATGACGGCGCGCACGCAGTCTTCGCGCGTCCGCAGCGGCATATCCTCGGGGTATTCCAGCCGTTCCCTCGGCGCCCATGTTCCGTCTTCCTTCTTCTCGTAATAGCTGCCGCCGATAGCGTGCGTGTAGGGCGATCCGAGGCATACCGCGCCGTATTGCTCCATGTACCTGTAGTAGCGCAGATAGTGCCAGGCGGGCGGATGCACCTCCATCCAGCGATAACGCTCGTTGCCGACGGCGGCGATTTGATTGTCCGCACGCCATTTTATTTCGTCGCGCAGTGAACGCCAGAAATCCATCGTCGTTTCCGGATCGAGCTTCGTTAAAAATCCCATCGTATAGAACGAGTACATATCCTTTACGGAGATGGGCGTCGGGATATTCGTCATCAGCATCAGGATCTCCTGCATATATCCTTGAAGCTTCGAACGGTTGCGGATTTCCGCAGCATAGCGTTCATCGTCGAACTTTTGTCCGAATACGCGTTCGATGTCGTTTATCTCCTTGAGCAGCCCGTAAACACGGTGATCGACCAGCTCCTTGTCGCGTTTTTCGTCGCGCGGCCCGATATACATCGGATAGTCGCCCTGCCAGCGCGGAATCGGTGAAAAGTCCATCGCCTGCTGGCCGCGCTTCGCGTGCTGGTCGCAGACGTCCGGAAAAGGCACGACGAAATCGCGCCGCGGAAACTCGCTGCCGTCCATCTGGTAACCCAGAAACTGCGACCCCCAGCAGTTGAGGTGATAGCCGCAGATTTCGCGCCCCCAGCCGCGGCATTCCATCGCAAGGCGGCATTTGCGCGAAAACTCGTCGCTCATGCTTGCCAGTTTGGCGCCGACGGGGTTGTCCTCGATGACGTTCACATGCGGAAAGCACGCGGCCCAGTCGACTTCGCCGGTCTGACCCTGCCCGACAATCGCCTTCTTGTCCTCAATGGAATGATCCCACTGCGCCCTGAGTTCCTTGGCTCGACGCCACATTTCAAGCGGCCTGGTCTCCCATAATTGCTTAGCCATTTTTCTCCTGTACCTCAGACTCAATTATTTTCGAGAATTCGCCTGTTTGATTCATGCCCGCAAGGCGATTAACGCCCGGTTTGACCATTGCCAGCAGCGCGTCGATCCGCGCCGCTGTTTCCGTGGGAGGCAGTGTCGTGTCGCGCTCGAAGTAGTGAAAAGGTATCTGACGCTCACGCAGCAGTTTCCAGACAGCGTAGTTGTCCGTGCCGTGCGGATGGCAATAGATCTGTTTGGCGATAATCACGGCGTCGGCCTGCCAGTCCTCGTACAGGCGGAAAATGTGCTCAGGCCGCCTGCGCCAGTTATTGTCCTTTATCGCATGATGCGGGCGCTCAAGGTAGCGGTGCGCGATGGCAAGCAGGATGTCTTTTTGCGGGATCACTTCGTTTAATATATACGAGGCGCCGTTGTCCAGTTCGTCGATTACTACATTTGCGCCGGCTGTCTCGATCAGCTTTTCAAGTCCGGCGTCCCAGGTCTCGCTGCCGATAAGCATGAGACGGATGCGATCTTCATACGGTTCGCGATTTTCAAGTTCGGCGAGGAATGCCTCAAGCAAATTGTTCGCCTCGGCCTTGTCCATAACCTGGCACGCAAGCATAACCTCCATCGCTTCGGAACCGAGTATGGGAGGCGTGTCGGACTTCCTGAGTTCGTATATCCTGCGGAGCAGACGGCGGTTTGTGTTGTAAACGTCTACCGCATACAGGATAGTTTCGTCGGTAATCTCGCTGCCGGTCCACGCTTCGATGTGCTCCCTGAAAACCTGGAGTTCCGACCGCAGCGCCGTTTTGGAGGTTCTTGCGTCCGGATAATCCGGCACGAAGACGTAGTGATCGAAGAAATCAGGCCGAATATTGATGATGTTCTGATGGCAGTGGAAAGCCCATTGGCAGCCCTCCGCGTGCACAAGTCCGTCGATATAGTCGTATCCGCCTTTTGCGAACTCGCGCAGAATATCCTTTGTGGCGTAGCAGTTGCCGTACATTTGCCGGTCGGTATAGTCGTCGGGTTCGTGTTTTGCCAGGAGGCGAACGGGCAGGATCCCGGCCGCGTATACGATCTCTTCGGGCATATATGTCTCAATATAGCCGAAGACTTTGCCGCCCTTGCGCGACTTCCACGTCCTGGCGTATTCATGTCTGTTTTCGAGTATTTCCTGAAATTTATTCATTGCAATACCTCATACTGATAGAAACCCTGAGTAATTGTCTGTGCGGGATGAAGCACAAGGCGCATGGCGCGCAGTAACCGCGACATACCAAAGAGGGTAGTCGAGATTGCGATCACCGCGCAACGCAGTGATTCGCCCGCACAGGCAATTACTCAGGGTTTCCTAAGAGTGCGGCGCCGATAGCGCCTGCAAGCATAGGATCGTATTCGCTCGTAAGCGCCCTGCAGCCGAGCTGCCGTTCGATGCGCTGTGTAATGCCACTGTTTTTGGCGAGACCGCCGGTAAAAGCCAATTCCCTTTCGACGGAGATGTCGCCGGTGTCGAGCGGCGCGAGCTTGCCGATAACGCCGAGCGCGCGCCAGGCGATTGCAAGGATGTGCGACGCGATTATCTCGTTTTCACCCAGCTTTTCCTCCTTGTATCCCGTGCGGAAAAGTCCGATGGTTTCGGGATTTGCAAAGGACCAGCACGTCGTACTGACCGGCTCCGGATCCTTTTCCATGTCCAGCGATTTTTCGCCGAGTTCGGCAATATGCACATGCAGCAGATCCGCAATCAACTCTATATTTCGGCCGAAGCCCGTGGCGCATTTGTCGTTCATCATGAAATCGCGCACGCGGTCCCAGTCATAGAGCCGTATTGCGGCCGTCGTCTGTCCGCCGAGGTCTACGACCGTCTTTACGGCAGATCCATACATGAAACGCGCTCCTTTTGCATGACAGCTCACTTCGTCAAACTTTTTTGTAGCAAAAACGGCGTTTCGCGCTCCAAAACCGGTAGCGCCGATTTTCCCGATATCGTTAACGCCGGGCCCGGCCGCGCCGGCCGCCATTGCAATAACGGCCGCGGCCGCGCCGGCAAAATTGACGCCTGTATGGATATTGGCATATCCGATAAGTTCGCCGTCGGCGAAAATCACGGCTTGAGAGCTCGTCGTGCCGATATCGACGCCCGCCGTAACCTGATCCGCCTTGCGCCAGTCAGTCTTGTCGGACGTCCAGACAGCTTCCGGCCATTTCCAATATTTCTGCGTCATATTCCCTTCCTAAAATTAACCCGGATTCCAAAGTTGGGGATTCTGCAGGGACGACCGCCCTCGGTCGCCCCTGCAAAAACGTGTTTTTATCGCTCATCTTCAATCAAAAATGCCCATCCGCCCGGGGGTGAATATCCTCGCGTCCATCACCTTCAAGTCATCCGCAACCAGCGGCCTGAAGCCCATATTCGACAGCACGTCTTTTTCAAGATCGACGCCGGGCGCGATTTCCGTCAGCATTACGCCGTCCCTGGTCAATTTAAACACCGCGCGCTCGGTGATATAGGTGGCCTCCCGGCCTTCATCCGCCGCAATCCTGCCGTTGTAGGTGATCTGTGCGACCTTATCCACAAGCTTGGGTATTTTTCCTTCCTGTTCAATTTTCAGCTTTCCGTCCGCAACGGAAGCCTTAAGCCCCTTCGCGGAAAAATACGATACGAAGACGGTCTTTTTGCTCGTCGTGCTAATGTCTATAAAGCCGCCCTGTCCCGCGTTGCGTCCGTTCATTTTACTGGCATTGACGTTGCCGTCCCTGTCGATTTCCGCCGATCCAAGAAAAGCGATGTCGAGGCTGCCCGTATGATAATAGTCAAACATATTTGGGTGCGAGATAAATGAAGTGGGGCACACGGCGGCCCCGAAATCCGGCAATTTTGTCGGAACGCCGCCGAATGTGCCGAGCTCCAGCGTAAAAGTCATCCTGTCGATAAAACCCTCGATTTCCGCTACGGTGGGTATGCCCGATCCGATTCCGACGCCGATATTGACGATACAGCCTGGATAGAGTTCCATTACGGCGCGGCGGCATATGACGTCGTCCGTATCGATGACGGTTTTGGGCTTGGCCTCCGCCGCAAGGGGCTTTTTCAGCTCTCCGCTGAAATACGGGCTGTAATAAGTCATATTGGTCTGCATGTGATACTTTTCCATATCCTGCACAACGACCACGGCGTTGACGATTTCGCCCGGTACGACTATATCTTTTGCCCTGAGGGAACCGTTCCTCGCAAGCTTTTTCACCTGCGCAATGACGACGCCCTTCTGCGCCTTTGCCGCGAGCGCAGTTTCGAGTATCTCCAACTTAAGCGCTTCGTCCTCAATTGTCAGGTTGCCGTTTTCGTCCGCCGTCGTAGCGCGGATCAGGGCGACATTTACCGGAAAAGTTTTGTAATAGAGCCATTCTTCGCCGTCTATCTCGACAAGTTTGACGATCTCTCTCTGCGACTTTTTATTGAGCCGCCCTCCTTCCTGCCTCGGATCGACATAGGTGCCCATTCCGATCCTGGAAAGCAGCCCCGGCTGTTTCGCGGCGCTCGCCCTGTAGAGCTGATTGTGGATGCCCTGCGGGATGCAATAACCTTCGATCTCCTCATTCACGATCATATCCATAATGGGTATCGCAGTTGTCGGGTGGGATGCGTAGTAACACTTTATTAAGCCTTTTTTTGCGAATTTGGGATCTCCGCGCTCCAGGTTGTAAGGGTTAGCGTGCCCGCAACCCGCCGTAATTGTCAGATCCCTTGGGTGACCGGTCTCCTCAAAACGTTCCACAAGGCCTGTTGCGAGGTATTCCGGATATCCGACCAGACCGGCGGACACGGTAGCTACGGTATCTCCGTCCCGGATCAGCGCAACAGCTTCCTTTAACGACATCACTTTTCCACTCATGATAAAACCCTCCATGCCGTAACCACCCATTATTATTATTTTGCCGATTCACGCAAGATTTTTAACTCTGCCGACCGGGCATGTTATCCTTATCGTGTCTTCCCAATAAAAACGAGAGCCCGGCGCCGACAAGCAGGCTCAGAACAGAAAGCAGGATCTCGGCGCCGCTTCCGAATCCTCCTGGAAAAAGAACCGGCACAGATCCTGCCACAAGTCCCAAAACCGCTCCGTTTGTTTCTCCGGGAGCTTTCCGCAATAAAAATCGGACAAACGCGGCGCCGGCTAAAATTCCCGCGACCGCGCCCAGCCCCACCGGTGCAAGAAGCGTTATATTCAATTCCGAAACGGCTTGAACAATAGTGTGATAAAAACCGATAACAAGGAGCAAAAATGAGCCGGAAATTCCCGGAATAATCATCGCAACTGCCGCAAGCGCGCCGGCGCCGACGAGAACGAGGAAAAGTGGCGGTGTAAGGGTTGTATAAAAAACCGCTTCTCCCGAGGGTTTTAGCACCGCCATAACCACCATCATCGCCAGGGCAAGAACAGCGCTTATGGTTGATGAAGCCGCAGGAAACGCAGAACCTGGCCGCCGCGCCCTTTGGTAAATAATGGGCAGACTGCCAACAATAATGCCAATAAAAAACCAGTTGGTAGAAACAAAGTGATTTTTAAACAGAAAGGTAATAACCTTACTGAAGAAGAAAATACCCGAAACTCCGCCAATAACCAGGGGAAGCCAGAATTTCCAGACAGTGAGAATTTTCTTGACATCCGGAGTGATTATATCGATGAGACGGTAGAATACATTAAACACCACCGCGATTGTTGCGGTAGAAAGGCCGGGAATTACGGTGGTAATTCCCAAGGTAAGTCCAACTCCGGCCAGTTTAATAAATTCCATGGTATTAACAAGTATATATATTCTTTGTGGCATTTGGGACGTTTCTTTTATTTCTCAATTCTTTCACGAAGAATCTTTGCCATATACAAGGTCGCAACCGTTCAACATAGTTCGATGTTGCGACCTTGCGATCTTCGGTAAACCATATTACCCATTCACAACATCGTGCCTACCGGTCATTTCTCGTTATATAGCAGTGCGCCGAAATATGTGACTGTGTTAGCGCCGTTGTTGTACCGAATTCCTGCCTGTGTCGCGAGCCTGCTCACGAAAATCCCATATCCTTCAATGGAACCGTGAACCTTGTCGGGAAAACGGCACGGTTTATCAGGGTATGTGCAAGTCTCGCACGTACCGCACCCTTCATTTGAGAGGATGAGAAAACTATCAAGCACCGGGCGTACTTCATCGGCGAGCCGTTTGGAGATTTCCTTAAAACCTTTCATCGCCTCAATCATGCCCTCAAAATCGTAGGAATCCTCTAAGTCGAATTTGCCCGAAAACACAAGCATTGTATTGAAACGCCAGGCGCGTTCCCGGCATTCGTCAATCGTTCCCACGGCGGGCGGGCAAGCCCACGTTGTACCGTAACGGCGGCATTTATTTTCTTTGCAAAGCGCGCGAATTTCCTCTGAAAATTCCACCTCGCACGGATCGACAATGCCGTATTCATATACGCCCGCATTAACGAGCTTTTCACGTAAATCAATCATCCGCCTTCACCCTGACTGTTGCCCACAGTTGACGCTGTAGCATTTTACGGCTTTTCAGACTGTGCTCTGGAGTTTGTGCATTTGGACGCCCCGGAGGGGCGGCTCGCTTTGTAGCCATCGGCATGTTTTTTCATATCCCGACTGAGAATCTTACGAACGGCACTATACGACAATGCCATCTTATACCCGCGAACGAAAACATTTTCCGCGTCTGCGCGGTCTTTTTGCCGTAATGCTGCGTCAGGCCCGACCTTACGTACCGCTACGAGTACGCAGCGGTCAATCCTTCCTTGCCTTACGGTAATAATCCTCGCGCATACACAGAAAATGTTTTCGTTCGCGGGTATAACAAATTTTACATCAGGAATGAATAGTATGAAACCCGAAGAAAATACTGAAATTACCGAAGAAGGAAGCGCCGAACAGAACC
>Ga0123353_10018865_pt1 | contig 10221 bp, 6 predicted proteins | sample TergutLab28metaG_3_FD_92763 | JGI IMG/M metagenome (GOLD analysis project Ga0123353, IMG submission 92763) | Labiotermes labralis P3 segment gut microbial communities from Petit-Saut dam, French Guiana - Lab288 P3 | ecosystem: Host-associated > Arthropoda: Insects > Digestive system > Gut ...
CAACCATACAAAACAACAGGAAAAACTACAGTTCTATATATCTTGATCTTTAAATTTTTTGATAGCAACCTGGAAGACAAAAGATTCTGCACCGAATGATAGCAAGCATTTCCTGACCTCAATCTGCTCTTAATATCTTCCGGAATAGAATTTTGATGTGTTAAAATTTTTCCCAAATATTTAAACTCTTCCACCCTCTCGAAGGTACTATTATCAGTCCTCACACTGTGAATTCGTCCTGCATTCTGATCTCGAGACTAGAAACTACCTGTCCGAAACTAGGATGTACTCGGAGATTCTGATATACCCAATCTCTTTACTTGAGACCAGTTTATTACAAGCAAACCCAAAGCAAGAAATGGCCAGTTTTGCTAATTTCCTTTTTGGTAAAAAGGAAACTATTTGCTACGAGCCGCACGACTGACAACGGCAAACAGGTGTTGGGCTGAAATTCGAAGTTTCGCAGGCCTGCTCTATCTCCGCCATCACTGCGCGTGTGTTCTTCAGTACTGCCATAACAGCCGAAGCAATCTCTTTATATTTACGAAAAAGATCGGCAGAAAGACTGGCGCATTTGTTAACAGCCCATTTCAACGTGTCGGGGTGTTTAGCTGTAAAGATTTCTAAACAAATACCAACGGTTCTGAGTCAGTAACGATTAATCTCTGGACGGTGTAACATCTCAGAATATCTGAAATGTGATCAACGGCACTGTAAAAACCTTAAATGTTGCAAACGCGATGGTTTTAGGCGGTAAATGTGTCTTTTAATACTGGGGTATTCTAGGATGCAACGCTGTGTATGCTGGTAGGTATGCCGGCTGCTGAGTTCTGGATGGAACCTACTTTCAGGATAGAAGCAGTCACTTCTAATAAATTATTAGTCGAGTTTCGGAGAAAAATGTTGCCCCTATCTCAAGAATAGAAATAATGGCATGTGGAAGATAAGTGTCAGCGTTTCAGAGAAACATTCTCCGTTCTTCTTCGTGGTAACTGAAATTACGATGGGCAGATACGCAACAATATTTCGGAGACATTTGCTGTCTTCGTCTTCAGGGTGGAAAATGCATTTATCATAAAATATACGAAGCGTATTTCTCCGAGACTTTCGTAACCTTCCCAGACTACATGGCATCACAACCCACAGTACCCAACACTGTATTTTTAGGCTTAATCCCGTGTTCCGCCTCTAGATGAATGCCTGATCTATACTGATAATGCAGCCGATTATGCTAGTCATATCCAGCTAAACAAATCATTATACTTTAACTCGGTTTCCACCTTCGTCTTTCCAATTTAACTGCTTTTATTATGCACTTATTTTGTTACAAAATATTTTATGCATAACGTTTATAATGAAGAATATATATAAATAAATATACATATATATACACCCTTAAAGAATAACATGTTCAAAACATATTTTCCCTCTTATTAAATTTCTGCTGAGTCTGTCTCCATGAATAATAAAAATGAAAGTTTCTCAAGTCTTAATTTCTACCCCATAGAGAGAGAGAGAGAGAGAGTGGGGAGAGAGAAAGAGAGAACATCTGATGTGTTCGTCAAATATTTTACTGTAAGGAAGGTATTTACGAAACCCGTTGCAGAAAAAATTTGAAGGTACCTTTACTCTCTCTCTCTCTCTCTCTCACACACTCACACAAACACACACAATTTCATAATTTAGATATAAGAAAACTGCTAAAATGTAGTTCCAAGTTCTCTGAGATGTTACGTCTTGTCGACCGGTAAGAATCCGTCGATGTTCAGCAGAGAAGCGTGTTTTCTGCACATTCAACAATTCCACATTGAGAATCTCAAGTTCAATTCCATCTCCCTCGGACCATCCCCTTCCCCTCCCCCTCCCAAAATTGTCTTGAAGGTACGCCTAACCGCCAAACTATGCATCTCTTCATAACACGAGAAATTTAACACGTAATTCAATTCGGTATTTGCTTCAGCCTTCAGTCCCACTTGCCCAAGGAAAGTGGTTTTGATATGCAAAGATTATGTGACTAGGTAAGAATCACGGCCGTGTTGCATTTCGGACTGCTAGCCTCTTGTTCGTGAACTGCTGTTTTACACTGTGATACGAGACTGGTTCCCAATGGAGAAAAGTTGGCACAAAAATTAAAATTACACTGAAGATTTTTAGACAAAGGAAGAAGAACCATGTGGATTAGGAAACCCTGATATTTACACAGATATTATTTCAACTTAAAACTGTCATTCTTCACTTCCCGTCGGCTTGATTGCCTTATAAAACTTCGATTGCAATGGATGTGCTTCTCTACGTATGACGAGCAAATTCTAATATTAACTGCAAGACATTCAACTGAAACGCCTGTACACCGGCTCAAGGCAAAATGAAAGAGCGTCGGACGCTGCGGTTTCGAATGAAGAGCGACGTAAATTGGCAGATAAATCACTGTCCGTCTATAGTCGAACGGCACTACATTATTTTGAAAGTAAGAACACCCACGGTATATTGGGCTTAAAAATTGTCAGTTGATAAGATATTCTTGTTCCATTACATTCATACGCAATCAGTGAGTGCTGAAGTTATTACCCATACTGAAGACAGGGAGGAAAGAATGGTTTCTGTAAAACGTGGCAGAATATGAGTGAAGATTTCCTTTTGGCATAAACTGGTGTCTTCCTGTAGTGTTTTCTACCATACTACACTAAGACACATCTCTGAAGACAAATTTTGTAAGTAGAAAATTTTAATATGGCTTTCCAACAGTCAACTTTATAATAATCATGTGAAACACATATGAGCTCTGAATGAAATTCAGGTTTCGGCCTGCAGACAGGCTATGCAGGTGAAGTTTTCGTGATTTTCGTCTGTACGTCCAGGTATACACCAAAGTTACACCCCAAATTAGGGTGGGAATGCTTGCTTCCATATTATTTCCAGTTTGTTATCCAAAGTCATTCCATCATCTGACACTACATAATATGCTCAGATGAAGTCGTTGACAAACCAAAACTAACGAAATATGCAGTGTGTTCATTATTAAAGCAAAGAACACATATGTTATCACTGTGCTTCAAAGGTTTTGAGAACGAAGTCTACTCACCCGAGTGATTTTCCTGTAGGTGTACTGGCTGGTGTTGGCCTCTTGTCGTCACGCATGTTGCTGATGTGCATCTTGGATGTGAGTCTTTTTAGCACGTCATCCATCGTTCTCTTAACCGGGTGCGAACTACTAGTGCTGTTATTATTATGGTTATTATTATGAGTCGTGCTATTATTATTGTTATTATTATTATTAATAACACCGCCTGACTTCATCATAACGTCCAATGTCGGCGAACTACAGTCTGAGGAACTTCTTCGTCTGCTGCCACTGTCCAGAACTTCTGGCTGAAGGTGGATGGCTGACAGAGCTGGAAGTAACGAAGAAGGAGGTGGAACCAAATTGCTTTTGCTATTATTATGATATTCCGTGTCGTGTGATTGTTGTGTTGGACAAAGAAGACGCTGTTTCTTGTTAGGTGGGGAAGGCTCGTGGCTATCACCTGGACAGTCCTCAGGTTCGCTTCCTGTCGCTGGTGATGATGAAGATGCATCGGACAATTTATAAAGCGGCCCCGCAGTTGCCGTCTGAGGTTCCTCGTCCCCTGTCTCGCTTAGATTGTTACTACTGCTATCGTCCATGTCCGTTAAACCACCGCCATCACTACCACCACATCCTACTGATGACAATGTGTTCGGAACGCTTATTGTGGCTGGCAGAATTGTCGAAATATTCTCCTCTGCTGTGACCAAACCGCCGCTTTCTTGAAATTTAGTCGGCGGAGATTTCCGCTTCGACGACATATTTCTGGAAAAAAAAATTAAAGACTATTAACAAACTAAACATTCCAAACCCCATCTTTTTATAATCAAACGTTATAAAATAACACTGTTCAAAATAACTGTCATTATACCGCACTGAAGGCAAATACTTTTTTTGAATTAAAAATTTAACCCAGCTTTGAATGTATCTTCAATTTTTAATACACTCTTATCCTTATAATAAAACCAACTGGACGCACTAATTTATCAAATTTATTTTGGAATAGAACTCTGTATGTTTCGGACAGGTTTTCTGTCTATCATCAAGAGTCTAGCACTGTACACACAGCAATAGGTATATGCCATACGGGTTATGCTGACAGCTTGCTAGCCAGCAACCTGTATGACATATACCACTGTTGTGTGTATTGTGCTAGACTCCTGATGATGGACAGAAAACCTATCCGAAACATGTAGTGTTTTATTCCAAAAATAAATGAGAAATTAGCGCATCTAGTTGGTTTTATTATAAGAATATATCACGATGCACGGTCCTCTGAATGTAAAAAAAAAATTAATATACTCTTAGAGTTACCCAGTAGTTTATATGTACAACGTGTATATAGACCGATGTACTTGGGTTATATCTGAAATTAATTTTGGAACCTTCAGCCAAGAAGTCCAGAACTTAATAATTTCTAAAGTTTATTCCTACGTTCACGTTAGCTCACCAGTTTAATCTTTCGCACATCCCGCCACCTATGTGGAAGTTTCTAACCATCAGACTTTCAGACTAAGAACTCGTAATGTATGCAACTGTCACCTCCAAGTCTCTTTCTGTCTGTGAGAAGTAGATAAAACATTACCAGACAGAGCCTTCAGGAGAGAGTCTACTTCGAGAAACTAGGCTTAGATGGGAGGTTATTCTTAGAATGTATCACGGAAAAGTGCACTCAGTATGTGGAGTGCATTAATCTGTCGCAGGTTACGGGGCCACTGTCGGGCTTCTGTGGACATCAATGGGGTATCGAGTTCAGTAAGGGATTATTTACTTCCTTACGACGGATTCTGCTCCAATCAGCAAGCTTGTTATTTTGTTGTTTGGTTAATATTATCCTTTCAGGTATCCACAGAAGTTTATAATGGCAAGCCTAACAGCAATAAAATCCGTAGCTTTCGTCCTCAAAACGTCGTTTTATGATTCGAAGGTGTGTCATCTCCGTTGTGTGTAGAAAAGACTAATAGTGCGGTAAATATCAGTCATGAAATCACAACTATGGTTAAACCATCATAAATCCTTACAACCATAGTTGTGGTTTCATGACTGATATTTACTGCATTATTAGTCGTTTTATGCATTTCAAAACTGTCTTGCTCTCCGTTGTACTTTCAATTGTTTCTTATATATTTACCCCATACATGTCTTTGTTCATTTCTGTATAACTATCATGTGTAATGTAGAAAATTATTTAGAAAAGAGGGATGTGATCATAATTCTTAGACTGAATTACTTTTCTAAAAGTCAAAGCGAGAATAAAAATATGGTTACACCTACGAGTATGTATGAGTGTGGATCATCAAGGGATAGAGGGCATGGGGGGTGACGTAAGGTGATGCCCATGATTTGTACGCTGTTACTTTGGAGGAAGAATAATGAAAAGAAGAAAGTAATGTTTTTCTGGATGACTCTCCACGCGGTCTCAATACATGTGCTTGTAGATGCTGTTATAATAAACTAGTGGCGGCTTGCTGGGCACCTGCATGCTACACAATAAGTCATTACTAGATGTATTGATTACTTAAAATTGAAAAAGAATTCATGCACTTGACCCAAACTGTGTGCAGAATAAACATCTATCACTTACCTACGAAACATTAACTGGTCGGTCTTTGTAATGGAAAAGAAGTGTGTTTCCTCCGAAGCATGGACCGGATTTTTATACATTATTTTCATCACTCTTATGATTCAGAGAACTAATGCTCCTAGAGATGCTGCATTTCAGAACCCCCCCCCACCCTCCACCCTTCTTATTCTTACCCCATGCTGGGAGGTGGTTCCGCCGTCTCTGTGTTAATACGTTAATTTCCGTCAGTAAATCGTAAACTAATTTCATTATAAATGATCGGCAACATCTTTTCCTTTCCATGTTCGCGTATGCCAGGAGTCCGCCCCACTATGTGTGACGTCAAAAGGCCCTGTACTTACCATGCACGATACCTTACGATAAGTGGAAGGCAACTGATAATAGGTAGGCATTTTAAGCCGTGGGAAATGAAACTGCGATCCGAATCGATGTGTCAGGAAATTAGAGATTTCTCTATTTAAATACTTCGAGTTCTGATCTGTTTGGAACATAATATAAATGGCTGTTTTTCAAATTATCTTGCAGGTGATGTGGGAGACTATTTACAGAACCAAACAATGCGAGAATGCGTGTACTTTGTCACTGTGATATGCCAAGTTTCTACTGTAGTTTTCGACAGGCTTTTTACAACCCCAATACAAACTTTCATTTTACACCCTCAAACGTTTCTCTACACCAAGACACTTAAATCGCGTAAGATAATGTAAAGCGAAACAGGAAGTTACTTTGTAACAAACTCTTGGAGCGTTGGCTTTATTGAAGGGAAAAATGGCGAAATTGTATACAACAATTGCACATACCCATATTTATCTCCGCTTCTCTACACTTTGTAGGCCCAATCGCAACAAGCACGGCCTCGCGCCCAACTGAGCAAAGGTTAATTTAAAGTAAATTTTTTCCCTCAAAAGCTGGTTACCATAAGAGACATGTAAACTGCATTTCAACGTGAAGCTCATACTGAATATTAGGTGATACAGCTGGTCATTTTAGAGGCCCACAAAGAATAATTTGTTTGCAATAAAAATATCTGTAAAGAAAAGAGATTTTTAGATCAAATCGTCGGCAAACAACAAACAAGCAAAACAGAGGCGAAGTCAGGTAACTTGGGAGCCTTTGGGATATGTCCCCATGTTTAATCCATTTACCGTCAAATGATTATGAAGGAAACGGTTCCCTGAACATGACTGCACCACGTTGCAACCACACGGAAATATGCGGTAACTGTTTGGGGATTACAACTTCGCTTTAGTAAAGGCTACAAATATTCTTATAATAAAACCAGCTAGATGCACTACTTTATCAAATTTATTTTTGGAATAAAACTACATGTTTGAGACAGTTCCTCTGTTCATCATGAGTTTTTCACTGTACACACAGCAATAGGTAAATGCCATACATATTTGCTGACAGCTTGCGAGCAGGATCAGGATGGAACTGCGTTCCATCCTGATCCTGCTCGCATTCATTGCTGTGTGTACAGTGAAAAACTCCTGTTGATGAACAGATTAACCGTCCGAAACACGCAGAGTTTTATTCCAAAAATAAATTTGAGAAATTAAGTGCATCTAGGTGGTTTTATTATAAGACTTTATCACGATGCACGGTCACCTGAACGTCAAATTCGCTATAAAATATGTCGAAGTTCTTATGCCTGAGTCTAATAAGAGTATTAAACTTTCTCTTGAATTTCTCTCGCTCTTATATCAATAAGCAAAGTCACATTTGTTGAATGTAAGCCAACTCCAACTGATAGGATATAAAGGAATTCGCATTAGCACGTCTTTTGTTCTAGTTCTGTTTGTTGGTGACTGGCATCTTTTTTATTGCCCGCTTTTTTTGTTCCTACTCAATGCTATTTGTTATCACGCGGTGAGGGGATGGGGCTAGGAGTGATCGGCTGATCGAGGTTCATACGCCAGCTGATGAAGATAGCCAGACTTACTGTGCCACTGTGCTCTGTTCACAGACACAACGAAATGCACCTATAGAATTCAGACCCACTTAAAATGTTCTTGTATTTAATGTAAAGCAGAAGCTGATCACATGGGCTGTGACAAAATTGGAAAATAATTTAAAATACAGATACTGAAGGTACGCGATTTGGTAAATAATAAAAGTGGTATATGAAATGCTGTGCAGTATTATGCACAGATACTAACGACTGGCTAGAACTGGCTACCTCCTTCTTCAGTACATGAAATCACAAACCGACGCACCGCAGAAAATAGCATTCTCCATTGCCACCACCATGAAAACTTCAATCTAACGATGCCAAAAGTCACCAACAGCTTTAAGCGTGAATTTCCCTTGTGCTGTAAAGTGATGATAAGAACTTCGTTAGACAAGCAAAAAACAGCAGCCCAAATATCTACCTCCAATTACTATTCCACACTTTATCTGAAGACACATTTAATTATCCAAACCACGAAATATCCAGTATCTCTTTTTTTCGCACACCACACCAAGTGAATCAGACGATGCCAAAGTTTCGAAATAGTTTAACCTTTATTTTCTCGTCAATTAGAACAGTAATTTGCGGCAAGGTGCCTTCGGGGAGTAAGATGAACCAAATCGTCTTCTTGCCTTGTGATTTCAAGAACCCCTGGCAAGCAGGCGCATTAGCGAACGGAAATGGAGCTCATCTCCTGTGCATCCGTGTCTTGAGGAAATTAGAGACTGGAGGGTACACATATTATCGGTATTGTAAGCCTCATGTTGGTCCTTGTCCCAAGGATCAAGCAAGAGTTCCAGGTTTAAATTCGTAGCTCTATTATCTCGTTTTCTTTAAAACGGAAAAAAAATCAATGTAACTGAATGGAAACATAAAGAACAAACATAAATTAGTCAGCTAAACGAATTACATTACTATTCAACACAGCTGGGAAAGGAATACACAGAAATATATGCAGTAGAACATTTTAAAAAATTTTGAAGATTTAAATTATCTGAAAGAGAAGAGCAAATGATAAATAAGAAAAGAACTGAACATCAGTTCGCGTTGACATTAAATATGTTATTGTCCGTACACTGTGTCTAATTAGTGAAAAATTTAAATAATAATAATAATACTTCATCACTACCACCACCACCACCACCACCACAATAATAATAATAATAATAATAATAATAGAAAATACTGTACTCGTAACTGAAACTGTGAATTAGTATCAAACATGGCGTAAAAGTCCTTGTGGGTTCCTTCACTGATACGTTATTAACCAGAAACGATGACGTTTTAGAAGAAAGTGTGATACAGTGCATGAAATAAGCGTCTCAAATCTCTTTCCAACTTCCGTCTTCATGTAAGGTGTCTGTTATTGTTACTGAACTTCAACGTAATCAAATTTTAGTATTTCGAAGAATTTCAGCGTTAAGTCCCCCATTATGATAATTTGTTCAGAGACTCTCTAGTGCAGTGTTTCCCAAACATTTTGCTCGCGGACCCCTTTCCGTTTCGCAAAATAGTCATGTATTCTCACCACCTTGCTCACGTAAATATTAAGTGTCCGGATGATGGGCAACTAAAATTAAGAACTTATATCTCAGAACTGATTTTAGATAACTACGAATACGCACCAGCAGTGTCAATAACAATGCACTGCATGATTTGATCTGAATGAAACTGACGTCTCTCGCCTCGTGGGTACAGGAAGTTGCTTACTTAAATATTCTAAAGGTCACACGAAATAAGCACTTTGCCAATTAAAGAAGTTCCGCGATTATTCTTAAAGCAACATTATTACTTTAATTAAAACAATAAGCAAATTTCAAAGCAGCAATTACGGAAATGTATCCATGGATCCCTTGGGAACAGGTTGTGGATCTCAAGAGATCCACGGAACCCACTTTGGGAACCACTGCTCTAGTCGCTACATTAGACCAGACGGACGGAAAGAAGGCACAGCGTGGTTAGCATTAGCATTTCGAAACTCCCGGCTGCTCAGACCCCAAGACCTACCACTACAGCGGCACAATATTTCATACCGCTAACATGATAACGTCATTTCCTGCTTGTCGCAATCTCCATACCATCTTAGCATTAAATTGTTTCCCACCTCCTGTCTGCCAAGTACAAATTTTAAAGGGCGGTTATACAGCAAAATATCCACTTTTCTACTTACTTACCCAGCCTAACGCAACCTTTTGCATTTCATTATTCTAACACACTAAATGTCTAGCATATATATACCTTTTCGTGATTTGTACACGTCACCCAATATTGTGCGGGTGATAACATCGAGAAGAATGAGATGGGCTGGGCATGTGGCGCGTATGGATAAGGAGAGGGGGTGTATAGGGCCTTGGTGGGGAAACAGGAGGGAAAGAGACCACTGGTGAGACCTAGGCGTAGATGGGTGGATAATATTAGGATGGATCTCCAGGAGGTGGGATGTGGGTATATGGACTGGATTGGGCTGGCCAAGGATAGAGACAGATGGCGGACGCTTGTGAGTGCAGTAATGAACCTTCGGGTTCCATGAAATGCGGGGAATTTCTTGACTAGCTGCAAACCAGTTAGCTGCTCAAGAAGGACTCTGCACCATGGAGTAAGTAAGTAAGTAAGTATATATAC
>Ga0123353_10018866_pt1 | contig 10221 bp, 18 predicted proteins | sample TergutLab28metaG_3_FD_92763 | JGI IMG/M metagenome (GOLD analysis project Ga0123353, IMG submission 92763) | Labiotermes labralis P3 segment gut microbial communities from Petit-Saut dam, French Guiana - Lab288 P3 | ecosystem: Host-associated > Arthropoda: Insects > Digestive system > Gut ...
GGACCGGGGAAAACTATGCGCGGGCGGGCTTTCGATGCTGGTGGCGCAGGCAAAAAAGTCAGCGGAACAATTTACGCGCTCGCCCATCCCCGATGAACGAATCGAGTCGATAACAGCGAAAATAGCCAGGCAGACCCGGAACATCGTGCTGGTAGGCATGCCCGGCTGCGGCAAATCAAGCATCGGCGCGGCGCTCTCAAGGAGGACGGGCCGGGAATTTGCAGACACGGACGAATGGGTCGCGAAATCTGCCGGGAAGCCCATCCCCGAGATTTTCGCTGAAAATGGCGAGGCGGCGTTTCGCGAAATGGAAAAGGATGCGCTTGTAGCATTGTGCAAGCGCAGCGGATTGGTCATCGCTACGGGCGGGGGGATTGTAAAGTCGCAGGAAAACCGGAATATCATAAGGCAAAATGGGGTCGTTGTGTTTTTGGACAGGGACGTCGCCGAATTGCCGATACTGGGCAGGCCGCTGTCCGAAAGCGAGGGCGTAGCTGCATTGGCGGCTGCTCGCCTGCCGCTTTATTCGCAGTGGAGCGACTGCACCATCCCGGTTCGCGGCATCGAGCAGACAGCGGCGGACATCTGCGAACACAGGGGGACGGTTCTCTTGTGTTAACACAATAGAACCGTCCCCCTGTGTTTTAACACAATAGAACCGTCCCCCTGTGTCCTGTTCTAAAAACAAAAAAAGTTGTTGACAAGCGGGGCAACTTTTGATATCCTACCTGAGCGCCCTGTTTCGCGTCGGGGTTTCTTTTCCCGACCTTCGGGGCGCAAGGCGCGATGAACCGGGAGATTGCAGGCATAGCGCAGCAAGGATAACGCCGCTGCGGAGCTGACCAGCCTGGTAACTTCCGGGGAGCATGTCCGGCGCTGATTGAGTGCCGGGATGCCGAACTAAGCACAGTTCGGCGCCCGCCACCTGCAACCGGCGTGTAATCGGGCGGCTGAGAAAATGTTGTATGGGGCGAAACGCAACCGACCGGAAAAACATGAGTATCCGGTTTGATTTCCGGGCAAGAATGATACGCACGGCAGTGTGTACAGAAATTATTTCAGACATTTCCGCATTCCAAGCCCGAACGAGCGAAGTCCCGGCAACAACTATCTCTTCCGTAACTGACAGCATAATGCATAAGGGAGGAAATCAAAAAAATGGCAGTCAGCAAGAAAATGATACGAATCAGGCTCAAAGCGTATGACCATCAGCTGATCGACCAGGCGGCGTCGCAAATCGTCGAAACAGCCAAGAGGACAGACGCAAGAGTCTCGGGGCCAATACCGCTTCCCACAAAAAAAGAAGTGGTGACCATCCTGCGCGCCGTCCACAAATACAAGGACAGCCGCGAACAGTTTGAGCGCCTGACGCACAAAAGGCTCATTGACATCATCGGCCCGACCCAAAAAACGGTCGAGGCGCTGATGTCGCTCGAACTCCCCGCAGGCGTCGAGATTGAGATCAAACTGTAACAAGGGGCAGTTTCCGGGCGCGACCCTATAGGGGAGGGATTTGCAAGCGCCCAGGGGTCATGTTGGAGGCTTTGCGTAAATACGCGGTTCCAACCAATAACCAAACGAGGAGGAAAGCATAATGGTCAAAGCGATCATCGGGAAGAAAGCGGGAATGACGCAGATATTCGACGAGAACGGCAAAGTAGTGCCGGTCACCGTCATTGAAGCCGGCCCCTGTGTCGTCGTCCAGAAGAAAACGGAAGAAAATGATGGATACGAAGCGGTACAGCTAGGGTTTCAGGATGTCAAGGAACGCAAGCTCACCAAGCCGGAGCTGGGCCACCTGAAGAAAGCGGACGTCCCGGCAAAGAAGCATCTCAAGGAATTCAGGCTGGACGACATATCAACGCTCAAAGTTGGCGACGAACTGAAGGCCGACGTCTTCGCGATAGGCGACAAGGTCGACGTGACAGGTACATCGCGCGGCAAAGGCTTCGCGGGCGTCATCAAGCGCCACGGCGCCGGCAGGACTCCGACTTCGCATGGCGGCGGCCCGGTCCACAGGCACGCAGGGTCGATGGGTTCCGGAACAGACCCTTCCCGCATTTTCAAAGGCAAGATGGGTGCGGGTCAGATGGGCGCAGAGCAAGTGACGGTCCAGAACCTCGACGTTGTGAAGGTCGACGCGGTATTGAACATGATAGCCGTGAGAGGAGCGATCCCCGGCCCCAGGGGCGGTATCGTATACCTCAAGGACACGGTCAAGAATAATTAGGGGAAGGAGAGAGAGCTAGATGCCAGCAAGTAAACTATACAATATGCGAGGCGAGGTCATCGGCGAAGTGACGCTCTCCGAGTCTGTATTCGGTGTGGAGCCGAATATCACGGCGATTCACGCGGTGGTAAAGAACCATCTGGCCAATAAGCGCCAGGGCACACAGTCTGCGCTGACACGCGCGGAGGTCCGTGGCGGCGGCGCAAAGCCATACCGCCAAAAAGGCACGGGCCGGGCGCGCCAGGGTTCGACAAGCGTCCCGCATTATACGCACGGCGGCGTAGCGTTTGCTCCTAAGCCGCGCAGCTACAGCTATACGCTCAACAAGAAGCTGAGGAGGCTCGCCCTCAAATCCGCGCTGTCATTGAAAGCAGCCGAAGATTCGATCATTGTGGTCGACGGCATCGAAATGACGGAAATAAAGACAAAAACCTTCAAGGCATTCCTGGACGCCGTTGGCGTCGAGGGAAAAGCGCTTGTCGTGACCCCTGCGGTCAATGAAAATGTCATCCTGAGCGCGAGGAACATCCCCGGCATAACGACGACATTTGGAACGCTGCTTAACACTTACGATATCATGAACGCGCGGACATTCGTAATAGACAAGGCGGCGCTCCCGATGATCGAGGAGGTGTATGCGTAATGAGGACGTCGTATGATATCATCCTGCGCCCGATCATCACTGAGCAGTCGACCGAACACGTTGATATTAAAAAGTATGTTTTTGAAGTCGCACCCGACGCCAATAAGATCGAGATAAAAAAAGCTGTCGAAGAGATTTTCGGAGTCGAAGTCCTGAAGGTGACGACGCTTAATATGAAGGGCAAGATAAAGCGCACGGGCCGCTACCCCGAAGGTAGCAGGAAAGACTGGAAAAAAGCCGTGGTGAAACTGACGGACGGTTCGAAGACGATCGAGTTCTTCGAAGGGCTGATGTAGGCAGTTGACAATTAACAATTAACAATTAACAATTAACAATTGACGATTGACGATTATCGGCAAGGAGCCTGGGGTAGTTGATTGTTCTAGAGTTTGGGAGGAAATACAGTGTCTGTAAAGTATTACAAACCAACTACTCCGTCGAGAAGGCACATGTCCGTGTCCGGGTTCGACGGGATAGATAAAAAAGCAAGGCCTGAACGCAGCCTGACCCAGGTGCTCAAGAAGCATTCGGGGCGCAACAGCTATGGGCGCATAACAGTCCGCCACAAGGGCGGCGGCAACCGCAGGAAGTACAGGATCATCGACTTCAAGCGCAACAAGATCGATGTACCGGGCAATGTAGTTCGGCTTGAGTATGATCCGAACCGCTCGGCGAACATCGCTCTGATAGAATACCCGGACAAGGAGCGGCGCTATATCCTCGCCCCGGTAGGCCTGTCTCAGGGAGATACGGTCCTCTCGTCAAAGAGCGCGGACATAAAGCCCGGCAACGCCCTCCCCATCACCTCCATCCCTGTCGGCACAGTCATCCACAACATCGAGCTGCATCCCGGCAAAGGCGCGCAGCTTGTCCGCAGCGCGGGGACCCAGGCCCAGTTGATGGCAAGAGAGGGCACGATGGCCCAGATTAGGATGCCATCCGGCGAATACAGGCTTGTGAGGAGCAACTGCATTGCCACCATCGGACAGGTCGGAAACGTGGACCATGCCAACATCCACATCGGCAAGGCCGGGCGAAAGCGCCACATGGGCATCCGCCCGACGGTCCGCGGCTCAGTCATGAACCCTGTAGACCACCCGCACGGCGGCGGCGAGGGCAAGAGCCCGATAGGGCGCCCAGGACCTGTCACCCCGTGGGGCAAACCGACGCTCGGTTACAAGACGCGCAAGGCAAAGAACACAAACGACAAATACATCATAAAGCGCCGCGGCAAGAAATGATTTAGCGCGCGGGCGGCCAGGATCGACCCGGCCTGCGCATTCGTTTTGCTCCCGGCTTGAGCCGGAACCGCAAACATGATTATGGAGGGATAATATGAGCAGAAGTGTTAAGAAGGGGCCATTTGCAGCACCGGAGCTTATTAAGAGGGTCGGGGAACTCAATGCATCGGGCGAAAAGAAGGTGCTCAAGACATGGTCCCGAGCCAGCACGATATTCCCGTCATTCGTCGGGCATACGATAGCGGTACACGACGGCCGCCGGCATGTACCGGTATATATCACAGAAGACATGGTCGGACATAAGCTCGGCGAATTCGCTCCCACTCGCACTTATCGCGGCCATGCCGGCAGCAAAACGTCAAGATAAGGAGGCGGACTATTTATGGAAGCCAAAGCACACGCAAAGTACGTTCGGATATCACCGCGCAAGGTCAAAATCGTCTGCGACCTTATCAGGGGCAAGGACACCGTTATGGCCAAGGCAATACTGGCACAAACCCCTAAGGCTGCCGCTGAGTTGATGCTCAAGCTGCTCAACAGCGCGGTGGCAAACGCGGAGAACAACCACGACATGGATCCCGACAACCTCTATGTATCCGAAACATTCGCAAACCCAGGCCCGATACTCAAGAGGATAAGGCCTCAAGCGCGGGGCCGGGCTTACCGGATTAACAAGAGAACGTCGCACATCACCATCGTCGTGGCGGAAAAGGAATAGGGAGAGGTTGCTATGGGACAGAAAGTTAACCCGCACGGATTCAGGGTCGGCGTCATAAAGGACTGGGATTCCCGCTGGTACGCCCGCGCGGACAAAGTGGGCGACCTCATTGTCGAAGACTATAATATCCGTAAATACCTGAAAGAGCTGCTGTTTTCGGCAGGCGTCCCCAGGATAGAGATCGAGCGCGACAACGCGAAGGTCAGGATATTCATCCACTGCTCCCGTCCCGGCGTCGTCATCGGGAAGGGTGGCACGGAGATTGAGAGGCTGCGGCAGGACATCGAGAAACGGATCGGCAAGCCGGTAGCGCTCTCGATCGTTGAAGTCAAGAACCCCGATACAAACGCCCAACTGATTGCGGAAGGCATTGCCGCAAAGCTGGAAAAGCGCATTGGGTTCCGCCGCGCGATGAAGAACGCGATGAGCAGGGCCATGCGGCTCGGCGTGAGGGGCATTAAGGTCATGGTATCAGGCCGCCTCGGTGGCGCGGAAATCGCGAGGAGCGAGACTTACCACGAGGGGACGATCCCGCTGCAGACGCTCAGGGCCGATATCGAATATGGATTCGCAGAAGCAGCGACCACATACGGGCGCATCGGCGTCAAAGTATGGGTGTATAACGGCGAGATACTGAGCCAGACGCTCCGCACGACGCCAAGGACGATGGACACGTCACGCCCGCCAAGGGAGCGGCGCGATCGCGGAGACCGCACAGACCGCGGCGGACGCGGCGGCGACCGTGGAGGGCGCGGCCCGCAGGGTGGTTCGGGTCCCTCAGGCGGATATAACCGCGGCCCGCAAGGAGGGGGCGGATATGGCTCGCAAGGCGGCGGCGGATACGGCTCGCAAGGCGGGGGAGGCTACAACCGCTCTCCGCAGGGGGGCGGTAGGCCTCCGGCGCCGCACACTCCGAGAGAAGGAGGCGCTAACTGATGCTAATGCCTAAGAGGGTCAAGCACCGAAAGGTGCAAAGGGGCCGCATGAAGGGAAGGGCCACACGCGGGAACACCGTGACCTATGGCGAATACGCCATGCAGGCGATGGAACCCGCTTGGATAACGTCAAACCAGATAGAGGCCGCGCGTATCGCGATGACGCGCTACTCGAAGCGCGGAGGCAAGGTCTGGATCAAGATTTTCCCGGACAAGCCGGTGACGTCGAAACCGGCAGAGACCCGGATGGGTTCCGGCAAAGGCTCGCCCGAATACTGGGTGGCCGTCGTGAAGCCGGGCAGGGTGCTCTTTGAGATAGCCGGGGTAACTGAGGAAGTCGCTCGCGAGGCGATCCGGCTTGCGGGGCACAAGCTGCCCTGCAAGGTCAAGTTCATCAAGCGCGAGGAAGTAATCGGAACAGGTGGTGAATAAGATGAAGGCAAGCGAGGTAGTAATGCTCAGCCCCGCAGAACTCGAGGAAAAGCTGACGGGACTAAAGAAAGACCTCTTCTTTTTGAGAATGCAGCATGCGACGAACCAGCTTGACAACCCTATCAGGATAGCCCAGGTCAGGAAAGACATTGCCAGAGTCAAGACAGTTATTCGCCAGAAGCAGCTTGAGAGCGCGGGAGGTTAAGACAGATGAGTGAGATTAGGACGTCCAGGAGAAAGACAAGGGTCGGCAAGGTCATATCGGACAAAATGGACAAAACCATCGTTGTCGCGGTTGAGAACCGTGTGCCGCACCCGCTCTATAAAAAGATTATCAAAAGGACCTATAAACTCAAGGCGCACGACGAGAACAACGATTGCAGAACCGGCGACAGGGTACGCGTCATGGAGACGCGCCCGCTGTCGAAGGATAAGCGCTGGAGGCTTGTCGAGATCATCGAGAAGGCGAAGTAGGGGAGGGGCAGCAGTATGATTCAACAGGAAACATTTCTCAAGGTTGCCGACAATACCGGCGCCAAGGAAATAAAATGTATCCGCGTGCTTGGCGGCTCCGGGAGAAAATACGGAAGCGTCGGCGACGTCATCGTGGCTTCGGTCCGCAAAGCCGCGCCGGGCAGCGCCGTAAGGAAGGGCGAAGTCATCAGGGCCGTCATAGTCCGCACCGCCAAGGGCGTGCATAGGGCCGACGGCACATACGTAAGGTTTGACGAGAATGCCGCAGTCCTCATCAAGGAGGACAAGAACCCGAGAGGCACGCGCATATTCGGCCCCGTGGCCCGCGAGCTCCGCGACAGGGACTATATGAAAATACTGTCACTGGCGCCCGAAGTTATTTAGGGAGGGGTAGGACATGCACATAAAAACAAACGACACCGTCGCCGTCCTGTCCGGCAGGGACAAGGGCAAGCGCGGCAAGGTAATGAGCGTCGACCCCAAGGGCGCAAAGGCCGTTGTACAAGGCGTCAACCTGGCAAAGCGACACATGAAGCCGCGCAAGCAGGGCGAACCGGGCGGCATCATTTCAAAGGAAACACCGATCTACACCAGCAAGCTAATGCGAATCTGCCCGAAATGCGACAAACCCACAAAACCTGCCCACATCTTTGACGACGAGGGAAAGAAGTTCCGCGTCTGCAAGAAGTGCGGCGCAAAAATCTGAGAAAGGAGTGGCCGAAATGACGAGAATGAAAGAAAAATACCAGAAAGAAGCCGCTCCCGCCCTGATGAAGAAGTTCGGGTACAAGAGCATTATGCAAGTGCCAAAGGTCGAGAAAATCGTCGTCAACGTCGGGTGCGGCGACGCGCGCGACAACGTGAAGGCCATCGAAGCTGTCGTCAGGGACATATCGACGATCACCGGCCAGAAGGCTGTCGTCACGAGGGCAAAGAAATCTGTCGCGAACTTCAAGCTCCGTACAGGCATGCCGGTCGGCGTGAAAGTAACGCTCAGGCAGGACAGGATGTGGGAGTTCCTCGACAGGCTCCTCAACGTCGCACTGCCGCGCGTGCGCGACTTTCGCGGCATCAGCGGCAACTCGTTCGACGGGCGCGGCAACTATGCGCTCGGTCTCAAGGAACAGCTTGTTTTCCCGGAGATAGACTACGATAAGATCGAGAAGATCCGCGGCATGGATATTGTGATATGCACGAGCGCGGGTACCGATGAGGAGGCCCGGGAACTGCTGACATACCTGGGCGCCCCGTTCATTCAATCGTAGGGAGGACATGTAAATGGCTAAGAAAGCAATGATACTGAAACAGCAAAGGGAGGCGAAGTTCTCATCCCGGCGCTATAATCGCTGTAAAATCTGCGGCCGCCCGCACGCCTACCTTCGCGACTTTGGCGTCTGCCGCATTTGCTTCCGCAACCTGGCGTACAAAGGGCAGATCCCCGGAGTCCGCAAAGCCTCGTGGTAGCAATGCACAATGCACAATGCACAATGCACAATGCACAATTGAAAATCCATGCTGAATGATTGTGAATCATTATTCAATGAAGCAGTATTTTACAGAATTTCGCAGATATCTCAATCGACACCGAAAGGTCAGTATAAGATGACAATTACGAGTTACGAATTACAAGTTACGGTCTATGAGTTGTAAATCAAGAACAACGAGATATGAGTCATAATTGTGAATTGTGAATTGTGAATTGTGAATTATCCTGAAACCTCGGTGCGAAAACAGGCGCCGCCTGTAACTCTTAAATAGGAGGATAGCAACATGCAAATCACAGACCCCATTGCCGACATGCTCACGCGCATCAGAAACGCGAGTTCGGCAAAGCACGCCACAGTTGACGTCCCCGCGTCGAACATGAAAAAAGCGATCGCGGAGATACTGCTGCAAGAGGGTTACATCAAGAACTTCCAGTTAGTCAATGATGGGGTTCAGGGCGTCATCAAGGTAACGCTAAAGTATAGCGGGACCGAGAAAGCCATTACAGGGTTGCGCCGCGTCTCAAAGCCCGGCCTGCGAGTCTACGCGGGCGCGGACGAACTGCCCTACGTTCTTCGCGGGCTTGGAGTAGCCATCATCTCTACATCCAAGGGCGTCATGACCGACAAAAAGGCCAGGGCGGCCAATGTCGGCGGCGAAGTCCTTGCGTTCGTGTGGTAAGGGGGGCGGAGCGATATGTCACGAATTGGAAGAACCCCGATCGCCATTCCCGCCGGAGTGGAGATCGATGTGTCGGAAACGAACGTCGTCACGATAAAAGGCCCCAAGGGGACGCTCAAGAGGGCGATCTGCCCGGACATCAGCGTAAATGTTGACGGCGCGTTCATAAACGTTGCCCGCCCGTCGGATATGCCGCGTCACAGGAGCCTGCATGGGCTTTCGCGGTCGCTCGTGAACAACATGGTCATAGGCGTGACCGATGGGTTCAAAAAAGAGCTTGAAATAAACGGCGTCGGGTTCAGGGCTGTGAAAGAAGGAAAGAAACTCGTCATGAACCTCGGATTTTCCCATCAGGTGATTATCGAGGAGACGGACAGCATTGCCATCGACGTGCCTGCGCCGAACAGGGTCATAGTCAGCGGAATCGACAAGCAGGAGGTCGGGCAGTTTGCGGCCGACATACGGAAGAAAAGGCCGCCCGAACCATACAAGGGCAAGGGCGTCAAATACTCATACGAGGTCGTTCGCCGCAAAGAAGGCAAGACCGGCGCCAAATAAAGGGAGGTGTGCCTAAATGATAAAGAGACCTGATACGAACGAGCAACGCAAAAAGCGCCACAGGAGAGTCCGGAGCAAGATTTCGGGCACGCCGGAGCGGCCCAGGCTCAATGTGTTCCGCAGCGAAAAACACATATACGCCCAGATCATCGACGACATCAACGGGACGACGCTGTGTTCGGCATCGTCGCTTGAGAAGGGCTTCAAAGGCTCTGGCGCCAACAAGGAAGCCTCGCGCAAGGTTGGGAAAATGGTCGCCGAGCGAGCAGTCAAGAAGGGCATCGAAACCGTCGTGTTCGACCGCGGCGGATATATCTACCACGGACGAGTCAAAGAGCTTGCGGAAGCCGCCCGCGAGGGCGGGCTGACATTCTAACGGGGAGGAGGAAACAACAATGGCTTTCAACAACAGCAGGAGAGACAACAGGAGAGACAACCGAAAGGAAGAAGTCCAGTCAGAGTTCACGGAAAAAGTCGTTTCCCTCAACCGTGTGTCGAAGACGGTAAAAGGCGGGCGCATATTCAAGTTCGCGGCACTGTGCGTCGTCGGGGACGGCGCAGGCAGGGTCGGGTTCGGGCTCGGCAAAGCCGGCGAGGTGTCAGAGGCTATCCGCAAGGGCATCGAGGATGCGAAGAAGAACGTAACGACCGTCACGATTTCCGGGAGCACCATCCCGCACGAGGTAATAGGCGTGTTCGGCGCCGGCAGGGTCCTCTTGAAACCCGCCCCTCCGGGCACCGGCGTCATAGCCGGGGGCGCAGTCCGCGCCGTGGTCGAGGCGGCGGGGATATCCGACATCAGGACAAAATGCCTGCGTTCAAAC
>Ga0123353_10018867_pt1 | contig 10220 bp, 6 predicted proteins | sample TergutLab28metaG_3_FD_92763 | JGI IMG/M metagenome (GOLD analysis project Ga0123353, IMG submission 92763) | Labiotermes labralis P3 segment gut microbial communities from Petit-Saut dam, French Guiana - Lab288 P3 | ecosystem: Host-associated > Arthropoda: Insects > Digestive system > Gut ...
CTGGACAGAGCGGCGGATATGGAAGCCGCGGCCGACGCGTTTGCCGGCGGCAAAATCGTGTTGCTGCGCTTGGGTTCGATTTACAGCCTGATAATAAATCCGCAGGTAAAGGATCTGGCCGACAAATTAAATTTATTGAAGGAGCGGCGCGGCGACCAAATAATGAGCGTGGTTTGCACAAGCCCGCAGGCGAAAAAAAACGCGGACAAAAGCCGCGTAAACGGCGACTTTTATAATTTGCCCGATGATTTTGCGGGCAGGGTGATCGTGCGGATACCCGTCGCCGCGGACGGGCCGCTACCCTTCCCTTATCACATTGAAAAAGGCACGATGCAGTACCTCAGCTTTGAGGGGACGCATCCGCTGCGCGAAACATTCGGCAGAAAAATTGCGGAGCGCGGCTGCGATTACGCAGCTATCACGAGCGCCAACATCGGAGGCGCGCCAACCATTGAAGACATCGCGCCGGCAAAGAAGCTGGCGCTGCTGTTTAACATAAAGTCGGAGTTCGCATGTCTAAACGCGCAAACCGTCGTGGCCGAAATTCCCGGCGACGCGGGCGGACACAGGGGTTCGCTCGCCATCGTCAGCTTTTGCAATAAAGACGCGATCGAGGTTAAACGCCTCGCAGACAAAAACGACCGGCGTTTGACGGAAAAATATTTGGCGGACCTTTTTGCAAACATTAAAACCGAAACGCCGCTCGTTTACGCGCTGTAAAAAATAATTTTTTATTGGTTCGTAACAATTTTTATGAACCTGTCGATGCTTTCGGCGGGCACGTCGTCGGTTATCGCCTGCGACGGCCCGACTATGTAGCCGCCGTTTTTGCCGAGCAACTTCATCTTTTCTTTGGTTTCGCGTTCGACGTCGTCCGGCGTGCCCTGAGCCATAACCTTCTGCTCGCTAACCCCGCCGCTGAACGTGATATATTTGCCGAACTCCTTTTTTATTTCGTAAACGTCCATCGCCTCCGGCTGAAACGGGTTTAATATGTCGAACCCGATTTCGACGAGATCCGGCATGATTTCGCGGAGGTCGCCGCAGCTGTGAAGCTGCGCGTATTTGCCGCCGCTTTTTATTTTTGCGACAGCTTCCTTTAAATAAGGCTTAAAAAATTTCCGCCAGCACACCGGGCCCATGATGAGGCCCGTCTGCATCCCGTAGTCGTCGTTTATATGAACGCAGTCGATGTCGAATTTTACAATCTGCCCGATCATGTTGAGGTAGTGCTCGTGTATCCTGTCCATAATTTTATAGACAAATTTTTCGTTGCCCGCCATGTCCGCCATAAGGTTCTGCATCCCATAAAGCCCCCACGCAGTTTCGAAATACGACGTGCCGGCAATTATAATGAAGCTGTCTTTGTTTTCTTCCGCAAATTTTGCGAGCCAGTCGTACCTTTCATTTGAGTCCTGCATAAAAATTTCGCAATCGTCAAAAGTTTGCTCGGTAAACCATTTGTCGGGCAGCCTGCTTGCCACGCCCGCCGAAACAAGGTACCTGTCGAGCCCTTTCATAAAATCCGGGTCGTTGTAAAATTCCGCCATTTTGTCGTGCGCGCCCTTCGTCATCGAAATGCTGTACGGCATGACATCCGGCTCGTTATGGCCAAGCGATGTTATTACCCTGTCTTTTAGCGTGATTTTTTTGTTTTGCGGCATGTGCGTTCCCCTTATTTTTTATTTTATTATACAACATTTCCGTATTGGGCATCGCGGGTTAAAAGCATATGTGTATCTTTATAAACACCGAAAAAAAACACCTTCGGTGTTTCTTCCTTGCACAGAAAAACCTTCGGTGTTTCTTCCTCACAGTTTATAATGGTTCCCATAAAAAAAATTTAGGGGACGAAACAATGTCATTTCAAATTAACAGGCAGCTCGCACATTTGCATGACTGCGATGTTTTGGTCATAGGCGGCGGGCCCGCGGGAACAGCCGCGGCAATTTCCGCGGCGAGGATGGGCAAGGACGCGGCGCTTGTCGAGCGCAGCGGGCAGCTCGGCGGCATGATGACGCTTGGCAACGTGGCGATATTCATGCCGGTGGGTCGTGTGACGGGGCTGTACGCGGAACTTGTTGCGACGCATTGCAAAGAATTTTACACATGGGGCAAAAGCTACCCACGGTGCCAGTTTAACGCGGTCAACATGAGGTACGACTGCCTGCGCCGAGCGGCGGAGGCCGGAGTAAAAATTTTTTTTCACACGGAATTTTTATCCGTGTTAAAAAACGGCGCGGGAGAGCCCTGCGGGATCGCGGCGCACACGCGCGAGGGGCTCGGCGCGATCACGGGCAAAATTCTCGTCGACTGCACGGGCGACGCGCACGCCGCGATAGACGCGGGCGCGGCATACTCTACGGGGCGTCCCGGCGACGGCGCGACCCAGCCCATGACGCTTATGTTCGAAATGCAGGATACAGGAAAAGCCGCCGAGCCGTATATTCCGGAGGGCGCGTACCGCTACGGCTCCGTTGACGAGCTGCCGCAGGGGCGCGTTTTATATTTCGACCGCAACAACGAGGGCAGGGTTTTGGTAAACATGACGCGGGTGCGCGGAAACGGGACCGACTTTTTTAACGCCGCGAACGCGGAGCTTGAAGCCATGAAGCAAATGTACGGCGTCGCCGAATACCTGCAAAAAAATATTTTTCCCAACCACTGCATTTCATCCGCCGCGCCGCAGGTCGGCGTGAGGCAAACGCGCCAAATCGAGGGCGAATATAAGTTGACGGCTGACGATTTGATTAACGGGAGCAAATTTTCCGACGTTGTGACGCAAACGAATTATGAAGTGGACATACACAACCCGACGGGCAAGGGCGGCACGGAAGAGTATCCCGTAAAATTTTACGACATACCTTACCGCTGCATGCTGCCCAAAAACGTGACGAAGCTGCTCGTCGCGGGGCGGTGCATATCCGCCGACCACACGGCGATGTCGTCGCTGCGGACAATTCCTACATGCTTGGGTCTCGGGCAGGCGGCGGGAGTTGCGGCAAGCGCCGCCATAGACGACGGCTGCGCGTTAAAGGACGTGAACATCGAAAAGCTGCACGCCGGGCTTAAATCTCAAGGCGTGCAATTTTTTGATGACGCGCAGTGACAGGCCGATACTGCGCTTATAAAAAATACAATGAAGCTTCAACAGGGTCGTCGGCTTTTTTTATATCTCTACGGGAGATTTAATATGTCGGCGCATTTTCCCACTGCTTTGTCTATCCAGTCGTTATAGTTGTCCACGGCTTGGAACATAGAAATTTTTTCGCCTTCGGCCTTACCTTCCGCATTGGTTTTAAACACCTCGACGGCTGTTTTTAATCTAAGCAGTTCTTCCTGAAGCTTGCGGATCATGCCGTGGTCGGTATCGCTCGACAATTTATTTACCATTAAAGGCAAAAAGTATATGCGGTTTGCGGCGGTTTGGTCGAGCCAAGTCAACGCGGATTTGGCGCTGATTATTTCTGTTTGGATACTTTGGATATTTTGGATTGCTTTTACAACGTTCAACTGGTTGTTTAAAAATTCGTATTTGTCTGTATACAGCGTTTCCGCCTCTTTATATGCTTTTTCCGCATTTACAACTACTGCCTGCGCGCTTACCGCCGCAGTTTTCGCATTGTCCGCCGCGGTTTTTGATTTTTTTACATTTTTATAACCCTTGCCCGCAAAAACAGCGCACAGCCCGACTAAGGTCGCGCTCAAAACGCTGAACAAAAATGCCATGATGTCATTTGTTGCTGCGGATCGCTGCACGTTTTGCAATCTTTCCAAATACTCTATGGAAATTTTCGCTTCTTCCGTGCGCTTGGGCGCAAAACAAGCGATTGCCTCCGCCGCTTCGCTGTATAATTCGGTAAACTTAAATTGGTTGTATATAAACGAATACAAGCTTGCCGCAATACTGAACATGCACGCTGTCAAGACAGCGATTAGAAAGATACTTATAACCGCCGTAAAAAATTTTTCCATTTTTTCCATTTTTCCCATTTTTTCCATTCCGCCGCCTCCTTGATAACCGTTATATTTTCGGTATTTTTAACCGAAAAAATTTACGGGTTGATATTTAATTTAACGAGCGCGTTCTGCAATCCCGAAAAACCTTCGTCCTCTCTGCTGCCTTTACCCACGCGCAGTATATGATATTTATTAAGCAGCGACATTTTACGTTCTTCGTTCAGTTTTTCTTCTAAATATGAAATATAACCGGAATAAATTATCGTAGGCATCGTCGGGGTTACCGTATAAATATATTCCTGCAGCATAATCCAGCCGGATATCATTTTTCCTTTCGACTTATGCTGGTGTTCGTTAAGCCATTCGTCAGGCATATTTAAGTCGGTTATAATGCAAGCGATTTCGTTAAAATGTTCAGTAAAAAATTCTTTCACCTGATCGATCCGTTTAAAATCTTCGACGATCCATCCCCGCGCCCTGAGTTGATTGGACGTAAACTCCCTAAGAGCGTCGTCGTCTTCCAAATAAAGTACAATATGCATAAAAAATCCGCCTCCGTGTTTTGTTTTACTTTTTTTTTGACGCTTATTAAAAGCCGCCGAATGTTTTAAACCATGCTCTTCGGCACGGTTATTGTGAACGTAGTCAGCCATGTCCCCCTGTTTATTCTTTTGTTAAGGTATTCTTTCGTTAAGTCTTTCTTCCGGTCTATATACCTCGTCAGTTCTTCCCTGGGTATGTCGGTTACACGTTCGATCCGCGTCCTTAGTCCGTCGTTTAAAATGTCTGTCCAGTTAATGTCTGTTCGCTCTTCTTTAAATTTTTGAAGCTCCGTTTGCAAATTTTTGCTTTCGGCGTCGATGAACTTCTCTTTGATATACCAGTCCACCAAAGGCAAATGATAACGTTCTTCAATCGGGACGCATGTAAAATAAACCTTGTTAAAGCCAAGCAGTTTCCGGGATCGGCTGACGACATACAACCCGATGCCGTCTCCGTCTACAAGCGTAAGGTCGGGCGAATTTCCCCGCACATACAAATCGAAAATATTTTCTCCCGCCTGTATTTCGGGGCCGAAGCTTGACACTTTTAATTCGTAGCATGACTTGTCGCTCGACTTCAGCCAGCTCAAATAAATAATGCTTCCCCTGTGAGCATACTTAACCGCGTTATCGACAAGATTATATATAAGAAGATCAAACAAGGGATGGTATGACTTGATATAGCTCGGTGCTTCCTCAGAATTGTCATGAACAAAATACGGCAGGTTTTCAAGGCTGCGGCGTATCACGATAATATCCAAATTTCTGCCGCGCAGTTTCGCCCTGAACATGATCCTCCATTTATACAGTAAATTAAAAACGTCAATCGTGCTTTCGTTTGACTTTACAAAAGCGTCTTTTATTGAGCCGGTGATAAGCCCTATGCTGTCCGACATATATGAAATCAAATGAACCGCGTTTTTTATGTCCGCCGATATTAATTTCCGTTTGTCAAAAGACAAATTAATAAAATTTTGCCCGCCGGATTCAAAATACATACGCATATGGTCGCCCACCAGGGTGGATATGTGAGCGCCTTCGTGCCGGTTCATGCGCAGCGTGAGAATATGGTGCTCTTTCATATAATTAGCGGCGTAAAGGGCTATATATGAACGAATGTGCGTAACATACTCGCCGAGTATGTCTATCATCTTACCGTACAGCTCGTTATTTTTTTTAACGTTTTCAACATGCAGTAATACCGCAATATCATGACAAACAATTAAGATTATGCTGTTACGGTCAATTTCGGAATTAATAAATAAACCATCCAGAATATCCGGATGGTTAAGGCTGCTCAAATAATCAAACTTGTCGTCGTTTTTATTGTTGGCGATAGAAAAATCATATCTCCAATCGTTACGGTTGTCGTTTTCGCCGGGCGTAGGGTATAAAGACTTGGACTTGTTCTCTTCCGCTTCCAAACGCATGCCGTCGCCGAACAGTAAAACCTCTTTAAAGGCGAACTGGTTATTTATTTCGATTGAAAACTGCAAAAATAAATCCCATGCAGTTTTAAGCTCGATTTTATGCTCCTCGCGTTTTTCCTGCGGTTTATTTTTTTTGATGCGTTCCTCAAAACCGCTGTGATAGTTATTAACCGCTTCGGTAATCATATGCTTAAACAACTTTTTCTGCTTTTCGAGCACGCCGTCTTTTAGCTTTTCCTCAATATCTTTCAATTGATTGCAGGCGTCTTCGATAAATTTGTCATATTCGCCGATATCGTTGAACACCATTCTCTCCGGTCTGCCCGAGTTGTTATCGTTAACCTCTTTTTTTATCCGCAAATATTTATTAATGGGTTCGTCAAGATCGTCCGCCTTTAATATAAGGTCCCTTATCTTGCCCGCTTCAATATCTAAATTGCCGGGGTTTTTTAAAATGTTATTGTCTAATAAAAAACCTTTGAACAAATCAGACGGTTTATTTTTTTCGAAAAAGTCGGACGCTATTTTTAATCTTATTTCATTGTCTGTTTTTTTTCCGCCGGATTCCCGCACCATGGTCTGCCCTATAAAAAGCACTGCGATTACTTTTTTATTATAGTAAATAGGGAAAAGCAATTCTCGGTAACCAAGTATGGGGCAATAATACTCGACAACAACCCTGTTAAACTTCGGCCGCTCATATACTTTGGGCGGATTGATTTTATATTCGTCGTAAAAGAAGGAGTGCATCTTATGCAAATCGACTTCAATTTGTTTTTTCATGTCATTTATGTTTTCTTCAAGCGTATCTTTTTGAACGGATTCTTTAAAAAATTTTGCATGAAATTCGTCGCATTTATAGCATTTGTCCGCTCCTGCGCAATGTCTGAATAAACGGCATGATCCGCGCATGGCAAAATGCGAAATGTCTGAATCAATACGAAACTTGCATGGGTCTTCGTTATTATTGACGCGGTTTATATCAATAATCGTTACAGGATGGCGAAGCTCATTGCAAATTGTCACTGCGAAGTTTTTGACGGTGTTTCTGTTTGTAAGCACAGTAAAATCGGAATTGTCGGCAACTTCATCCGGGAGAGGTGCGAGCCATTTCGGCTCTTGCAAATAATTTATCATCCGAGGATTCCTTTCGCGGCAAAATTTTTATTCGCTGCTGCTAATTAAACTCTATATTCAATATACCTTTTATATAATTAAGTCCGCAATGCCTTTAACGTTTTTACACATTTTCGCCGAAATTATAAACTACGGATCCGGCGCTTCTTAGCCGCGCTCGTTCCGCCGCCTTGAAAGATACAAATTTTTTTTGTAGTATTGTTTAAATTTTATGAGGCGGTAATTAAATGAAAAAGATAAAAATTTTGAAAGGCGCGGACGGTTTTTTTTGCGTTTTAAATTCGGCGCGGACGGTTGATATATGAAATATATGACCGTAAACGAAATCCGCGAGACGTACCTTTCTTTTTTTGAGGGCAAAAACCATTTGAGGATGCCGAGCTTTCCGCTCGTGCCGCAAAACGACAACAGCCTGCTGCTTATCAACTCCGGCATGGCGCCGCTTAAGCCTTACTTCACCGGGCGCGAAACGCCGCCCAGTGTCCGCGTGACCACATGCCAAAAATGCGTGCGCACGACGGACATCGAAGACGTGGGGCTTGACGTGCGCCATTTTTCGTTTTTTGAGATGCTCGGAAATTTTTCGTTCGGAGATTATTTTAAGCGCGAGGCGATCGGCTGGGCGTGGGAGTTTGTCACTCAGGTTTTGCGGATACCGGAAGACAGGCTGTTTATAACTGTGTTTGAGGCAGACGGCGACAAGGAAGCGATCATTTGCGCGGGCGAACCCGAAGCGGTTACGTTGGACGAAGAAGCGGAAAAAATATGGCTTGACGAAATCGGCATAAAAAAAGACAGGCTGTTCCGCCTGGGCAAAAAAGAAAATTTTTGGGAGCACGGCACGGGCCCGTGCGGACCTTGTTCTGAAATCCATTTCGACAGGGGAAGCGAATTTTGCGCGGGGCTTGCAAACTGTGCAAACTGTCGGTTCGGCAGCCCGGAAAACAAAGGCCCCTGCGAGGCGTGCGACCGTTACATTGAAATTTGGAACCTCGTGTTCACGCAGTTTAATTCGGAGGGCGGCGGCGTCTACTCGCGGCTCGCCTCACGCAACATCGACACGGGCATGGGGCTCGACCGCACGAGCATGGTCATGCAGAACGCGCCGTCGCTGTACGACATCGACACGGTAACGGCGGTCAAAAATAAAATATGCGAAATTTTTAATATACAGAACGAATGGAACAAGTCGCTTATGATCATCACCGACCACGCCCGCAACATCACGTTTTTGGCGTCGGACGGGGTGCTGCCTTCTAACGAGGGGCGCGGGTACGTGTTCCGCCGCCTGCTTCGCCGCGCCGTACGGCACGGCAGGCTGCTCGGCAGGGGCGAACCTTTTTTGGCGTCCGTCTGCGAAACGGTAATCGATTCGTCAAGGGGCGAATACCTCAATCTGTTCGAAAAACGCGGGCATATTCTGCGCGTGATAACCGCGGAGGAGGAAAAGTTTTTTGCCACGCTCGATTTCGGCACGGAGATGCTGTCCGCAAAAATGGCGGAGGTTAAAGACGGCGTCTTGCCGGGTGCGGACGCTTTTAAGCTGTACGACACATACGGCTTCCCGCCTGAATTGATGAGCGAAATTTTAGCGGAGCAGGGTTTGACATACGACGAAGAAGGTTTTCAAAACGAAATGGAACGGCAAAAGGAACGCGGCCGCGCGGCGCGTGGAACCTACTCGTTTTCCGGCTCGGACGAAACCGTTTACAGCTTGCTCGTACCGGGCATCGCAAGCAAATTTACCGGTTACGCGAGCACGGAAGCGGACGGCTGCATAGTAGCTGCGATTGTCCAAACCGACGCGGGTGTTGCGGACAGAGCGTGCGACGCGCAAAAACAATACGCGGTATTTTTAAGCGAAACGCCGTTTTACGCGGAGTCCGGCGGGCAAAAGGGCGACATCGGCTTTATAAAATGTTTGGGCGGAAAATTTATCGTGGACGACTGCATAAAAACCGCCGGCGGAAACATAGCGCACATAGGGCGCATCGAATCGGGCGAGTTAAAAACAGGCGATAAAGTTACCGCGAGCGTGTGCGGCGCAAACAGAGACAGCACTGCGCGCAACCACACCGCCACGCATTTGCTGCATAAAGCGCTGCGCGAGGTCTTGGGCGCGCATGTCGAGCAGGCGGGTTCGGATGTTTCGGCGGGCAGGCTGCGGTTCGACTTTACGCATTTTGCGGCGCTCACTCACGACGACGTCGAGCAGGCGGAAAGCATTGTAAACGGAATGGTCAGGTCGAGGCTGCCGGTCAGCGTAACCGAAACGGATCTGGCCGAAGCGAGGCGTTTGGGCGCGGTCATGCTTTTCGGCGAAAAATACGGCGAATCCGTGCGCGTGGTTGACGTCGGCGGGCAAAGCACGGAGCTTTGCGGCGGCACGCACATAAAAAACTCCGACGAAATAGGCATGTTTAAAATTATAAGCGAAGGCAGCGCGGCGGCGGGCGTGAGGCGCATAGAAGCGCTGACCGGCGACGGTGCGTTAAAATATTTTTTCGACGCCGAAAAAACCTTGCGCGAGGTCTCGTCAATTTTAAAGACCGAACCGCATAACGCGCCCGCAAAAACTTTGCAGCTCCTTGAAGAAAACAGGCAGCTCAAAAACGAAACGGAAAAGATAAAAAGCAAGATTGCGGGCGGCGGCGCGGACGCGGTCATAAAAAGCGCGGTCAACATAAACGGCTTCGACATGTTCATGTCCAAGCAGGAAGGGTTGGACGCGGATGATTTGCGCGCGTTGTGCGACAAGGTGCGCGACTCGGCGGCGGACGGCATTATAATTTTAAGCTCCGTTTTAAACGGCGCGGCGCAGTTTATCGCGCGCTTGCCCAAGGCGGCGGTTGACGCGGGCCTTAACGCGGGCGAGCTTGTAAAAACGGCGGCGCGCATCTGCGGCGGCGGCGGCGGCGGGAAGCCCGACGCGGCGCAGGCGGGCGGCAAAGACGGAAGCCGCGCGGACGAAGCGCTGCAGGCGGCGGCCGCGATGGTAAAAAAAATCCTGGGTGAAAACGCAAAAAAATAAAGTATTCGATGATTAACTGCAAAATGCCGATTTTGCACTTCGAAAAATCCCCTAAAATTTTTCTAAAGAAAAATTCTTACTGCCGGGATTTTTCTCGAGCAAAATCTAGTTAATCATCGA
>Ga0123353_10018868_pt1 | contig 10220 bp, 6 predicted proteins | sample TergutLab28metaG_3_FD_92763 | JGI IMG/M metagenome (GOLD analysis project Ga0123353, IMG submission 92763) | Labiotermes labralis P3 segment gut microbial communities from Petit-Saut dam, French Guiana - Lab288 P3 | ecosystem: Host-associated > Arthropoda: Insects > Digestive system > Gut ...
AACATCTTTATCACCCCGTCGAACTCGTCTTGATCGGCGAATCCGGTCATCACGGCGTTGTTGAACGCCACCAGCAAGGCGACGTACTGCTTCGCCGCCTCCCTTAGCGTAAACGCGCCCGCCTGGGCGCCGTCTGCCGTGGCGCATAACAGCGCGGTCGCCAGCGCGGCCGTCAGCGCCGCAGCCTTGAAACCAACTATCATCTTTTTCATCTTTAGTTTCCTTCCCCAACGAAAAGCATTCCCCCCCAGACCAGCGTGCTGTTCAGCACAGGCTGGCTGCCGCCGAACTCAACAATGCACATTATCTCGCACCCACTCATACGCCACATCTTATCATACGTCATCGCCCTTACCTCCCTCTGCTCCCTGCCGGCGGCAAATGCCCCCGCGATTATCCACAAACAACAACTCCTAATTCCCTATTAGAAGTCGGGAAGGTGACAATTCATCTAGCTGAATCCATTATTTTCAAACCTGTTACGGTCTTCTTGTATCATAACAATTTCCCGACAGGAGTCGGGACTTTGTTAATTCGCTAGACGGGCTGTCACACCCATCCCTCTAACTGCGTCCTTCACTGTCCCTATCTGTAGGGACGCGGGTATGATACACCAATTCCTTGTTGCGGCGCAAGAAGAAAAATTACTGAAAAATTACGAATTATGGGCGCAATGGGGTACAGGGGATTTTTGGGGGGCGACCAAGGTCATTATGGCGTGTGGCGGGTTTCCCTGTTGGGAAAGCGGTAGTCCCGCGCCTGGTAGGGCGGTTTCGCCGAAACCGCCGTCCCTGCGGACGGCTCGGCGAGCCGTCCCTACCTGTTCCTGCGCCCTTTGCAAAAACATTTACAGCAGTTGCGGTCAGACGTTTATTTTATTATCCCGAACTCGTCTGCGAGACGACCCGTGAGCGTCCCGTCTTTTGCGAGCGTGACATAGCAAAAAAATTTGTCGTCATACTTTGCGCCCAAAAGGGTCTTCACTTTAACGTTGACGAGGACAATATACTCGGGGTGCTTTGATTCCTTTAGGATTGAGGACATCTCGAAGGTTACATCGGGTGTGTACGTTTCCTTGACCAACACTTCTGCTACGCCGCGAATCCGTGATTCTGTCGAAGGGTCCACCAGGCTGAATATCCCGAGCGCCTTGCTCAACATCTTGCTATGTTTAGCAGAGGATGCCTCAGTTTCAGGAGCGTCCTGTTTGTTTTTTTCGCACACAGGACACCCGTTCGCCGGGTTGTACCAATGATGGCATTTCGTGCAGTAAGCGTTGCTTCCCATTTCCTTCTCCCTTCAATTAACCTGATAAGGTTCGTTCATGGCGCACATTTTATCATGCTATCAATTTGAGTTCAAACGGTTTTTGCTATCAAAATGTTATCATGAAAAAGACAGCCAAGACTATTTTTGATCCGCGTTACGACCGACTCATTTTGGAGTTGGTGAAAATCCGTCATAAGCAAGGCTTCACCCAGCGGTCGTTTGCGGCGAAGACGGGTTATTCGACGTGTTTCATCGGCAGGACGGAAACCAAGGAGAGGCGGCTTGACCTGATAGAGACGATTGACTACATGAGGCATTTGGGATTGTCAAAAGCGGAAATCCTACGGAGAATCACAGCGTTGTTGTAGTATCGTGTTTTTAATCAACTTGGCGAGACCGTTTTGCCGTAGGGCATTTTCGGATTTCTCTTCTCTGAAGGGTGCAGGCGCACACTGAAAAATTACTCTTGACTTTTGCTCCCTTAGGAGAATACTATCATGTCATTCTATAAAACGGAGATTGGTATGAATACGAAAAGAGTGGCGAAGAGGAGATTTTGGGTGCTGCTGGGCGCGGCGGCGGTTGTCGCAGGTACGGCGCACGGGCAGGTGGATTGGGTGGCGCAGAAGGATGATTGGCACGTCGCAGGGAACTGGAGCGGGAACGCCGTGCCAAGTAATGTGCTTGCGCGGATCACGAACGGCGGCACGGCGGTCATTGGTGAGGATGTGCCGCAGGTGTTGTCGGTGTATGTCGGGTGTATCGTGGCCTCGACGGCGTATTCCGGTACGGTGTTGCAGACGAACGGCATGATGTCCATCGCGGGGGGGATGTACCCGTTGCTCATCGGGTTCAACAACACGACAGGGTACGGGTTGTACGATATTTCGGGCGGTTGCTTGTCGGTCACGGGAGGCGTGTTCATCGGTTCGGCGGCATCGCGGCCCCAGACCCAAGGCACGGGTACGCTCGTGGTGCGGGGCGACGGTGCGGTCACGCATACGAACGGGGTGTTTTGTGTGGCGCATTACGGGCGGACAGGGACGGTCGTCCTTGCGGATAACGGGAGCCTCCGCCTGAACAGTAACCCGTTGCTGCTGGGCTATGGCCCGTCGGAGAACATCGGCACGCTGGAGATGACAGGAGGGACGCTCGCCGCGCCTCGGCTGGAGATGGCCGGGGAGAGTGCGCGGGCATTTGTCAACGTGAGCGGCGGGAGCCTGTGGCTGAACGCCATGACGGCGGGCAGCGGGGTTGCCGATGTGTTGTTAAAGGATTGCGCGATCGGCACGTTTTCGGCGGACGGCGTGTGGTCGGCGCCGATGACGCTGGACGGCACGGTCACGTTTTACACGGGCGATGCGCAGGGCGTGCCGCGCGTGAATGCGGTCACGGGGCTGTTGCCGAGTGCGGCGGCGATTGTGATTGAGCATGCGCCGGGGCAGGTCGAGGCCGGGCAAGTGATTCTCGGTGGGACGGGTGCGTTTGCGGACAGCATCACGGTCAACGGCGGCAATGCGGTCGGGTTTGCCTCGCAGGAGGCGATAGACGGTTTTCCCAACGCGGTGACGTTTACGGCGGGCGGGCAGCTGGTGTTCGCCAGCGACGAGGTCGTGACGAACAACTTGACCGTGGCTGGGTTGCCGGAGAGCGTGGTGCAGAACGGCACGGGGATACTGGTGTTGACCAACGCTCAGTCCGTTTTCGGGACGGCAATCGTGAACAACGGTGCGATACGTTTCGCATCTGCCGCGGCAATCCCGGGCATCGGCGAGAGCATCATCATCAACGCGGGCGGGGCCATGACGGCCGACGGCGCATACCCGACGGTGACGGCGTGGCTGGACAGCGGGCGCATCGCCACGGGCTCGCGCGGCGCGTTGGCGTTGGTCGCAAACAGCAGTGAGGCCATTGACCTCACGACCGCTGGCGGCGGCGCATACGCCGGCCTGTCGCTGGGGGCGCTGAGCGACATTGTCTATAGCGGCACGCTCACGCCTATCAACGGCATACACCGTCTTGGCGGCGGTGGCGGCACGTTGACGTACGCAAGCGCCATCACGCACGGGAGCGTCGTGGTTGACAGCGGCGAGGGGTCGGTCGTGCTGGCGGCCGGAAACACGTTCGGCGGCGGCATCACCATCGCGAGCGGGACGTTGCAGGCCGCGCATCCCGACGCGCTGGGGAGCGGCGAACTGATGGTCAGCAACGGGGTGTTTCAGGTGAACAGCGCGGTGAACGCGTCCGGCGGGATTGTCGTGACGAACACGGGACTGGTGCAAGTCGGGCCGGGCGGAAGCGTGGACGGGCCAACCGCCAATCACGCCTACAATAATTTCAACACGCAAGGCCTGATTTTCAACGGCGCGGATGACTTCACGCACACGGGGGATGTCAGCGGTACGGGGCTGCTCGCCGTTATCGGGGACGGGACGTTGCACCTCGGCACGCCGGGACAGGTGATTGAGCAGAACAATGTGTTCGTGGGTAACTACGGCAGCGCGGGGCATCTTGAAATGTCGGGCGGCACGTTGAGCGTGGCGGATTGGCTGATTGTGGCGTGCGGCGCGGAACGCGGGACACCGCTCAGCACGTTCACGCTGAGCGGCGGCACGGTGACGAAGACGGGCGGCGCGACCCTCGTGGGCGACCGCAGTACGGCAGGATATCCTGCCGAGGGGCGGATGACCCTCGGCGGTGACGGCGTGTTCCGCTCCATGCGCGGCGACTTTACCGTCGGCTACGGAAGCGGTACGGGCGTGCTGGCCATGGACGGCGGCGAGTTTGTGCATTCGAACGGGATTGTGTTTGTCGGGAGCAACGGGACGGGGACGGTCAACCTCGCGGATGGCGAGATGAAACTGGATCAGCTGTACGTCGGCAACCAAGGCACGATCGGCACGTTCAATCAGACGGGCGGCGTGCTTGGGCGCATTAACCCGACGGACGGCGGCGAGCGTTTCCGGATTGGGAACATGGCCAACAGCGTGGGCGTGTTCAACCTGTCGGGTGGCAGCGTTGACACGGGGCGTTCGCTCTTGTGGGTTGGCGCGAGTGGGCACGGCACGTTGAATCAGTCCGGCGGTACGATGCGCTGCGACGACTGGCTTATCGCCGGGCGGTATGCGAGAAGCGTCGGTGTCTATAATTTGTCTGGCGGTGAGTTCTTCCAGACGAGGACGGAATACGGTTTAATCGTCGGCGAAGCTGGCACTGGCACGTTGACGGTATCCGGCACGGGCGCAATGTACCTTGACGGCGGTGACGCCAACAGTTTAGGGCTGATTGTCGGTCACAGCGCCGCAAGCTCCACAGGCAGGGTCAACCTCGTGACGGGCGGACTTATCAGCACGAAGCGGTGCCTGAAATACGGGAACTCGAGTTTGAGTTACGGTGAGTTCAATTTCGACGGCGGCACCTTGCAGGTGCGGCGGAACAACAGCACGGTGGCGAACTTCATGCAGGGGTTGAGTGCGGCCTACGTGCGCGAGGGCGGCGCGGTGTTCGACGTCAGCAACAACGTCGTGACCGTCGCGCAGGGTTTGCAGAGCGGCGCGGCCGCGGACGGCGGCCTGACCAAGCTGGGGAGCGGCACGCTCATCCTCACAGGGACGAACACGTACAACGGTCTGACCACCATCAGCGACGGCACCCTGCGGCTGGGCCACGTGGAGGCCCTCCTCTGCGGAAACGATGTGCTGGTGAACAGTGGGCGGTATGACTTGGGCGGCAACACCGTCACAAACGGGACGGTGACGCTGGAAAACGGCACCGTCCTCAACGGCACGATTCACGCGGCCTTCGATGTCCCCGGCTCCGGCGAACTGTTCGCCACACTCGTTGCCGACAGCAGCCTCACAAAAAGCGGCGACGGCATGTTGACCCTGTACAGCCCTCCTCAACAGTATGCCGGGAAAACGAGGGTCAGCGGCGGGACGCTCCAACTCGCCCCCGTGCGTAGCGCCATCATCCACTACGATTTCGAGGCGGCCAACGTCAACGGCGACACGGTGCGGAACCTCGGGACCGGCGGCCCGGCGTATGATGGCATCATGTACGGATCGCCACCGTTCACGGACGGGATACGCGGGCAGGCCGTCACCATCGCGAACGCAAGCCGCGCCGTGGTCACCGCCTCGCCTGTCCCCCTGACGAACGCCTTCACCTTCGCGGCTTGGGTCAAGGCACTCGGCACATCAGGCTCTTACCAGCGCATCATCCACAATACCTACCAGAACGGCGGATACTTGGGCACGGACAATAACAACCGTTTCCTGGGTGTCATCAAGGGCAAGGATTTGACCGCATCGGCGCAGTCGAGCTCGGACACGGCACAGTGGCATCATGCCGCGATGGTGTGGGATGGGGAGACCATGAGGCTCTACTACGACGGCACGGTCATCCACACGAAGACATACCTCGGCACGGACGCCTCTTTCACCAGCCCCATCGCGTTCGGGCACAACATCCCCAGCCCCGGCCTCAACTCGGAGTTTTGGAACGGCCTGCTGGATGAGGTGTATGTGTTCGACAGCGCACTCACCCCGTCGGAGATTAGTAGCCTTTGCCACTTTAACAGCGGCGCGGACGGTCTCCTCCCCGCCGCCACAACGCTGGAACTCACCAACGATGCCAGCGTCGCGCTCGGCGAAGGCATGAGCCAGACCGTCGCCGCGCTGACGGGCGACGGTGCCGTCACCGGAGGCGTGCTGACCGTCACCGGTATCGTCGCCCCCGGCGGCGACGCCAACATCGGCACGCTCACCGTTTCGGGCGACCCCGTGCTGACAGGGACGTTACAGATTGATGCCGACGCCACCGACGCCGACCGCCTCGTCGTGCTGGGCGCGGTTGACCTCTCCCAACTCACGCTGGACGTGATGACCCCCAATGCGCTCGACCGCCAGACCGACTACGAAATCATCTCCTGCGCCCCCGGTGCGCTGACCGGAACGTTTCAGGACATCATCGGGCTACCGTCAGGCTGGTACGTGCGCTACGACCGCACACACGGCAAAGTGATTCTGCTGTCCATCAAGGGAACGCTCATTCTCGTCCGCTAATGCACGAAACATGAACCTCCTCATCACAGCCGGTCCCACGCGCGAACACCTCGACCCCGTGCGTTTCCTGAGCAACCGCTCCACGGGGAAGATGGGGTTTGCCGTCGCGCAGGCCGCCGCAGAGCGCGGACACAGCGTCACGCTCGTCGCAGGCCCCGTCGCCCTCGCCACGCCGCATGGCGTGACGCGCGTGGACGTGACCAGCGCGCGCGAGATGCTCGCCGCCGTCGAACGCCTCTTGCCGCAACACGACGCGCTCATCATGTCCGCCGCCGTAGCCGACTGGCGGCCCGCGCAAGAGGCGGATGCCAAGTTGAAAAAAAGCGAGATGAACCCCACGTTCCAGCTTGTGCCGAACCCCGACATCCTCAAAACCATCGCGCCGCTGAAAGGCCGCCGCATCTTCGTTGGCTTCGCCGCCGAAACCGGCGACCCGCTTGCCGAAGCGCAACGCAAGCTGACCGCCAAAGGCCTCGACCTCATCATCGCCAACGACATCACCGCCCCCGGCGCCGGGTTCGCCGTGGACACGAACGTCGTCACTCTCCTCTCCCCAGACGCCCCCCCGCAAGCCCTGCCCCTGCAATCCAAGCTGGACATCGGACGTGCCATTGTGCAGTGGATTGAAGGGAAGCTCTAAGTTACGCGCTATTTCACCAGTATCAGCGTCCCGCCTTCACCAGCGACATCGCAGACGAGCCGCAGGTTGTCCTCAACCCGAAGGGTGATGCGTCCTGTGGAGGCGATCGCGTCGAAGCTGTCTTTCAGGGCCGTCAACGCCGGTCCCGATGCGGTGCCCACTTGAACGAGGCAGATATTCTTGCCGCCGCCCGCGAACGCGAGCTTCTGGGCGTCAATGACCATTGCGCCGGGGTTGGTGACCGACAGGGAGCGTGTCGTCACGTTAATGAGGACGTTCGTGGGCGCGACCGTGTCGAACTCGAAACGGAGCGTCGCGCTGTTGTTGATTGTCATGGCCGTGCCGGATGACGCTTTGACGGTCACCACCGGGTTCGTCCCGGCGAGGGTCAACAGACCGGCGTGGTTGATCGCCAACGTTGTGCCGATGTCCACCGTGCCGTTCTCGACCCGCATGGTGTTGTTCGAGCATCCCGCCGACGTGCCGATAGTCAGCGACGAGTTGGCGGTCAACTTTCCGCCGTGCGTCACCTTCAGCTCGTTCTCGCGAGCGTTGACCTGGTCTCCCCCGACATACACCTGCTGGTGGGCATAAAACGTCCCGCCGCGCGTGATTTCGGTGAGGTTACCGAAGTTGGTCCGTCCCACCATGAGCCGATTCGAAGTCGTCATCGAGGCATTGTCAACGAGCAAGACATTGTTCGAGGCCGAGCTTTCATAGCCGACATCCACACGGCCGCTGGCGAGTAAGGTGGCGCCGTTATTGATGATAACCTTATTGTTGTGTCCCGATGACCCTATCCGTATATCACCTATCTCGCCTTGGGCGTTGGAAAGGAGAAGCGTGTTCGCCGAAGAAGCGGCTTGGTTTGCGAGGGTGAAGAGTGCCCCTATCGTGATTGAGGCTCCATCCAAAACCCGAAGGGAATTGGTACTCCCACCGTCCCCCACCCTCAGTGCGCTGCCACTCCGATAGATGAACGAGGAATCCGTCCCCTCGATAATTATAGCGTTCCTGTCCGCACCCGTACTACTTCCGAGGCGGATATCAATCAGGTTCAGCTTCCCGCCGTTTTTCGCCCTCACCTCGTTGGCACACGATTTGTCTCCGATGTACAATGTTTGGCCACCGAAGTACCACTCCCCCCCGTTTGTGACTTCGACACAGTTGTTGTCGGCGCCAATGGGATTTCCCACTCGAGATGATCCCGAATTCGTCACCGAGGCATTGTCAATGAGCAAGACATTGTTCGATCCGCTGGATGCGTTGCCAATCGTTATCGCGCCGCAAATCAAGACGGCATGATCGTTGATGATGGCCTGGTTGTAGCAACCGCTTCTCGTCGGTATGAAGGCTCCAATCTCGCACCTGGCGTTTGACACGAGGAACAGGTTGGACACATTGTTGCTATTATACGCCATATGTAACTCTGGTGTGCTCGGCTGGCGGAGGGTCGTGCCATTGGTGACGATAAGGCTATTGTAATTGTGCCCGCCCGTGGATGCAAGGTACAGGCGAGACCCCATCACAATATCCCCGCCGCCTTGAAAGGTGACGGTACTCCATGCGCCAGCGTTCGAGGAGTTCTGCGTATAGTTACTCACGGAGTATGTCCGCCCCGGCGGGATGTCAAACGTGAGCGCGCTCAACGGCGCGGTCACGGTGAGGTCGGCGTTCGTGAACCCCGTGACGGTGGTGACAGCCAGCGTCGTCCCGCCGGGTGGGTTGAAGGTCGCAGGCTCCGCCGCGCTCATGGCGGCACCCCAGTTATCGGGGTCTTCGAGGAGCAGAGGCGGAAGCCCGTTATAGTTTATCCAGTTTGCGCCAACGGCGTGTAGCCCTGCGGACAGGGTTATAATTATCATCAAGTTTTTCATAATAAATTCTCCTTTATAATGAAATCATAAAAATGATATACGATACGGGTGGGCAATTGCAAGCGCAATTTTAATGGAATTTATCGCTTTTCCCCTACACGTCAATCGTGGTGATGCGCTTGATGAAGTACCAGCCGATGATGATGAGCAGGAACATCCCGGCGATGCACATCATGCCGTTGATGGATTTCAGGAAGGGGAGCATCATCTCGGGTTTGAGGAAGGTCATCACGCCGCCAAGAAGTATCGGCATCGCCGCGACGATGCGGCCTTGCAGCTTGCCTTGCGCGGTCAGGGTACGGACGCGCCGCTCAATGCGCATCCGCTCGCGGATGGTGATGCCGATCTTGTCGAAAATCTCGGTGAGGTTGCCGCCCGTGCGCCGCGCGATGTCAATGGCGGTGACGACGAGGGTGAGGTCGTCGCTCCCGACGCGCTGGTCGAGGCTCTGGAGCGCGTCGAAGAAGTTCATGCCCACGCGCATCTGCTGGAGCATGACGTCGAATTCCTGCGAGATAGGCTTCTCGCCGGCCTGCACGACGGTCTCGAACGCCTGGTTGATGCTGAACCCCGCGCGGAGGGCGTTGCTCATGCTATTGAGCGCGTCCACCAGCTGGAGGTTGAATTTCAGGCGGCGGCGCTCTTTCAGTATCTGCACCAGCTTGGTGGGGAGCGAGAGCGCGGCCATGCCGGTGACAAGCCCGAGCGCAAGCCCGATGGAGGTGGAGAGCGGATTGTCCAAACTGAACAGTGGGATGACGCACCCGAGGAATGCCGCCGCCGCCAAGGCCCAGCCGATTTCCGCGATGCGCCGCGCCGGGATAAAGAGGAAGAGGTCCTCGAACTGCCGCGCGGTGGTCTCGGACATGGAGTCCGCGTAGGAGGTCGCGCCCGTGCCCATGGCGCGGATGACCGTGAAGGCGATGCCCCCGAACGCCAGCCCCAGCAGCCCCGGCGCCACCCACGAAAGTATTTGGTATTGGGTATCCGTCATACGTTTTCTCCTTTTCCGTTCACGTCCATTTCCTAAAGGGGTTCGCCTGCGCAATAGGATGCGTACAGGTATTGCGGGTTCTCGAAGAACATACTCGAATTGTAGTCGTCAATCTTGTCGCTGATCCACGACGTGTAAACCTGCTGGAGCGCGTCGGCGAAGGTGATGCGCTGGGCCTCGGCCACGTTGACGATCAGGCGTTTGTAAACCTTGGCGATGTCAAAGTGGGTCGGCACGCGGTATTTGCACAAGGCCACGTTGTCGAAGTCGCCGGCGGTCACGCCGCAACGCTCAATGAGGTCTGCGGCGGTGTACTCGACAGGCTCGCAGTGAAGCACGTCCGCCAAGTCCAAAAGCCGCGCGACCTCGGCCTCCCC
>Ga0123353_10018869_pt1 | contig 10220 bp, 5 predicted proteins | sample TergutLab28metaG_3_FD_92763 | JGI IMG/M metagenome (GOLD analysis project Ga0123353, IMG submission 92763) | Labiotermes labralis P3 segment gut microbial communities from Petit-Saut dam, French Guiana - Lab288 P3 | ecosystem: Host-associated > Arthropoda: Insects > Digestive system > Gut ...
GATGGATGTATTAATGTCCGTAACATGTTGAGCATAGAAGAAGTGAAATAAAACATAGTAACTAGTGACATCAAGTTGGTCTCTTATTCTTCAACTATCATAATGATACACGGTCCAATATACATAAGATTTACCATGTATGAGGTTTGAAATAAATAACAGGAGGACTGTTCACCGAAGTTACAACTAAATATCCTTAACGCCGAGTTACTCTACAGTTGGCGAGCGTTTGGAAATATGAGTGTAGGTGAATAAATCCATGGAGAAGAGTCATTCCCAACAAACTGATACTAGTTCGTGTGGTCAAGAAATTTCTCGTCTGTGTTGAACTCGATAATTCAATTACGTCTTCAAAATACAAACAATTAAACTCTATCTGAACCCGCCGAATACAGTTTAAACTCTCATGCGCTATGTCAATGGGACCCATATTGATATTATATTCCGTTCTACACCAGGTCTTCAAAACAGTCTCTTTCCTTCACTGATTTCTGCTAGAATATTCTACTAAATTAAAAAAAAAAAGTATATTGTCTGCTGCTTCTCCCGCTCCATCTTCCACCTTGATATGATCATCCGATATTTGCGGGGATACAAATTGTGGCACACTCCATTATTTATCATTCTTCATCTTCACATTACTTTATTGCCTTTTCTATATTAAAAAAAATATGAATACCTGAGATTTAAAATTCTGTCTCATTCTGTTTCTACGTAGCAAGTAATTTTTATGACTGACGGTAGGCACACCAGGTGGCAGCGATTGTCGACTAAGGTCTTTCGTTTTGAAGCAGCCGAGAAATTCCTTTGTCTCGGTCGGTAATGCACTGATGATTTCTCCCGACAAAAATGTATCTGTATGCAGCATCACAGCTTATTTTATCGATCTGTCTTCTTGTACTGTCAAGCTCATGGTGTGAATATTCAGTGATGCTGTAGTGCTACAGTAACAGTAACTATGACGTAAGTTACACGAGTGACGCAGTGATACTCGGTTTATTTAATGACGCAATTACAAGTACGCAGACAACGTGGAATCGAATAGTTGTGTCACCCTGGATTATGGTAGAAAACGCTCTACCCTGAAGACGGAGGCATGTTCCTTCGAAACGTCGGTAAATTTCTAGCAAACTATAAGGCGTCATGGCAAAGAACTCGGAAATATTCGCCAAGGACACGAATTAAAGTTATAGTTACAGTTACAACATTGATATGGAACAAAGTGGACAGGAATATAGGATTAATTGTTAAACAAAATTACCATCCGTAAATTATTAATTTCCAATCAGCAATACATTTGAAACTTTGTGCATAGAGCTTATTAATTTACCTATATTTGTTTAAGATGTGGAATGTCGGGGTCCCTGCAACGCCGACCTCCGCACAGTGCACAATTTCCTTGCCCAACAATAACGATCCGTCAATGCAGAACACATCATTACAGTAAATACAAACAACTACATGTGTCAGCTGTACGAGACAGCCATTTTACTGACATAACGGGGATGACACACATTAAGACAAAATTTCCTTGTTCATCCTACTTTACCGACATTGATGTCGTGCACTATGTACGAAGGTTATGATCGTCCATTAAGGAATTTTAAAAGGTAAAATCGTTAATTAATGAAAATTAGTGTCCTTTGTTGAAAACAAAAGTATTGGGTTAAGGAAATAAACGAAGTGATATAAACGAGGCATGTAGGAAAGTAGAAACGCGTGAAAATATTAATTAGGGGGAGAGGAAGCTTTTGGGACTTACACGTAAATGGTGGGGGTAATATTAAAATGCATTTGACGTTAATGTTACCGTGCATCATGATAAATTCTTATAATAAAGCCAACTAGATGCACTAATTTTTCAAATTTATTTTTGGAATAAAACTCTACATGTTTCGGACAGTTTCTCTGTCCATCATCAGGAGTTTTTCACTGTACACACAGCAATGGTATATGTCAGCAAAACTGTATGACATATACCATTGCTGTGTGTACAGTGAAAAACTCCTGATGATAGACAGAGGAACTCTCCGAAACAAGTAGAGTTTTATTCCAAAAATAATTTTGAGAAATTAGTGCATCTAGTTGGTTTTATTTTAAGAATTAAAATGGACGTTCGAAGTGGATTTGAACTGTTAACGACTCCGGCTATGCGTCTTTTAGCCGTCTTGGTGAACACAGTGTGAAAAATTTGACAGCTTTCAATACCCCTAAGTGTAATGCATGATGAAAAACCGGATGAAGAATAAATCATTTAATAATGTTTGAGGCCCTAACGTACGAAGAAAAGTTGTCAAAATTACATGTTACAATTACAATACAGACAGTGTAAGTGGACGACACATTGTAAGTACGTAAGTAAATCGGGAGAAAATGAACGAATATGACAGTGACATTTCCACCACGTGACGTATTCAAGTTGGAAACTTCCGGCAGCTTCATGATTAAAATGTAAAGTAACGGCGTTGCTATAAATTCATTCAGTGCGGGGGTTTAGTTCCACAGAACAAGGAGAATCACTTCCTAGGTCAGTGGAAAAGAGAAACGGCAGGTCAGAAAATAATCAATTAGGTTATATAAACATTACAATAGTTGTAAGGTAGCTTGAATTTTTCCGGACAATCGTTTTGGCAACTCTAAAAGGTCTTGTACTGTGAAACTTAATGAACTACTATTTTCTGCACGGATCAAGCCATCTGTTTTTTGGACATTTGTCATCAGATTGAGTAATGTTTACGTCATTAATTTTGTGAATTTTCAACAATAAATTTAAATTTATTTTCAGTTATACTCATGTTATAATTGTAATTATTAGCTGGAACAGATCAATAGTGTAGTTAGCTGGCTGCAGACGGAAGAATCCAGAGTTGGCGTTCAATTTCAATCAGGGTTAAGTTAAGTGACTCTTCTTTAAAAGAGAGAAGACCGTCCTTGGGTTCCATCCAGCCTATCTATTCGACAGGTAGGGAACCCCTTTCTGTCCGGGGCATGAAACTGACCACTGACCTCCGCTTGGGGCAAAGGTAAGAATTTGTAGAGCCACACCTGCTCTCCGCTATGTGCCTTCGTGGTATGTTACGTAGAAATCACTGTCATAAATTGACATTAAGTTCTATACCATATAACCCTGTTCACTGTGCACAACAACAACCGTAACCCTTTTTAATGTTTTGCTGACCGTGCATCTCAGTCTAATCTTAGTAATTAACCAACTTAATGCACAAAATCTTGTTTTATAATAAGTTTGTTATATGCCTGTACATGTTTCGAGCATTATGTGCTCATCATCAGGAGGTCAGAATTGTATTATACAGCATCTGGTATCATCACACCTGTAAGTGGCCGTCCCGTGCACGGGACGGGTAAGAACCGTAACCCTATTGTGCCCAAAACTGCAACCTACTGCAACATGTAACGTATTCTGTCCCATAAATACACTGAATTCTGTAAGCGGTAAATGTATATTGACAGAAAGTGACTTTTTCAAGCAGACCTTGAAGAATGTTTGATATAAAGTGTTGCTCACTGTGACCACTTATTTCATTGGAGTTTGAATGCATGATAACGAGAGTGATGTTGTGTGTGCTGGACAGTGATCAGTAGTTGAGATAGCGATGCTATTTAATGTAGTCTGGTGATTAAATCAATTTCAGTAATTATATAGAAGTGAAGATATTGACTGAACGAAATGTCAGGCCGTCCCTCGATTAAACACGGCGCCACGACAATGTAAAAGGTAGTGAGAGGAGAGCTGTACGCGTCTTTAACCTTAACAGTTGATGGAGGTTTAGCTCGAAGTTTCGTGCCGCGGCTGCTTTGCTTTAGAGCCACTGTTTGCCGTAGACTGGAGCATCCCCAGCGTCGGTCAGAACGCAGCGGTTGAGTGAAAATGTCTTACCCTCTTACGTGAAGAGACTTAGTGTTCCAGTCGTCTAAAGCGTACATGTCAACGCCACAGCTGAGCTAACATGACCCTTAGCTTTGGTAGGAGAAAATGGAAAGTTTAAAAAATCCCCCCTTTTTTTTTCAGAAGAAGTAGCTTTCGTCTGTCAGTGGAATCATTCGTATTCTTGACTGGTGCGTAGTTCTGTGGGTACTGAAGTTTGTATGTGATAAGGATATTCTGATTTCAACAGCACTAACTATTTACAAATAGCGGCACTTCCTTGTTAAGAACTACTGTCTATAAGATTTCTGTTCTTCTCTTGTACATGTTTTTATAGATCTTGACTTTTACCGTCTCGTTTTTGTTGCTGTAAAAGTTGCCGCACTGTATGGTAAACTGTACATAAGGCACATGCTGCAGGCTTTTATTGTTCTCAGGCGTAAGCCGGATTACTTTTAAAGACAGGAATATTTTTATTAAGTTCTAATACTATATATTTCAGTTTTACGTCTAAAAATTTTCTCCAGTATCACAATTTAAGTCGATAGTGTTTCTGACAATCGTTTTTAAACACGGCACATAGAGAAACGCTACAGATTTACTATAAATTTTGTAATTCTTAATTAGTTTGCCTTCATTCTGTCAACAAGATATTTAAATCACAAAAATATTCGTTACAGTAATGTCACGAGAGCGCAGATTTGACCTTTTAAAGCCCAATGTTAACTATACTTACGCTACCACATGCTGTGGTATTAAGGAACCTTACAGTTTACCTGAACAGAGTATATGTAATTTGGCTACAGATCCCACAACATATTGATTATATCCGTAAACAACTATAACAGACTGCTTTTCATAATCGATACGAGCCAGTTACACAGTGTAATAGGAAATGAATTTTCATGTATGGTTTTGTTGATTGTCAGTCGTCAGGGGGTTAAGATACCGAAACTTATGAAGTACGACTCTGTTGGGACCTTCGCTATTCAAACCATGACCTTTTCAGTAGAACAAGACACGGTAGGAAAATATGTATGTGGAAATATTTTGTCACTACAGCGTAGTTTAAATGTATATATTAGGCGTATGTTAAATCCTCTGCCAGATGTGGATGAATACGCCCGCAGAGATATTCAGTACCTGTTGCCAAGCTTTCCGTCCTTTCTGCGTCAGTGAGTTATTTAATTTAAATTTGTTTCATTAGGTGATGTTGGAAATTGAATTTATTTGCAAATTCTAGTTAAGTAATACCGTAGGTTTCACCGGAAAACGAAGCAAATTGGGCGTGCCATCTAGTTTTGAGAGGACTAAACGTGTCTGTGCAGGAGTCGTAACGTTGGCTGTACCGTGAGAAACACATACATACTTCTGCATTATGTATTTCTTGTACGTCTGAAACAAAAACGTTAATCTTCTAATGGATAGCGTATGCTGCAGGCTGGCTGGCACAAGAATATCTCGCGGTTCTTTCCTTGGGGGTACAGCTGACAACTTACCCTTCTTCATAGCTGAGGCTAAGAATGAGTGGAGCTAATCTCCACTCCCACAGATGCCTTCTTGACGTAGGCAGGGACAGATTTACTAAACGCTTAGGTATATATGAGTAAGAGTGAATTGGAGGGCTACTGGATAGTGTAGAAGAAACACAGCATTGTGTACATTTTCACTTAGTATAGTGCCTGCAAGTAGCTGAAGATGGCAGAATTGTAGGGCTAAAATGATTTTATATAAATAGGGTATCATTGTACAGACTGAATTCAACTGGCTTAGGATATGATAGATAAAACCTTGTGAACACAATAATGAATGAATGGATGGATTTTTAGCTTCCATAAAAGGCGGGAAAATTCTTCACCAGCTGAGCAACCTTCATCTACTGCTGAAAAACTACGCTCCATGAATGAATTTGCGTATTATACAGTAAGCTTTGGGTTTATCCTACGTAATAGCAATTCGGAGAAACTAATTATAAAGGAGTTTAGTTACAGTTATACTACGGCAAATGTACCATCTGCTTTACATTCAAATTCTCATTTTGCTTATAAACTGACTTTGCTTGTGTTTTGACAGTGAAAATAAATAGCGATTATTTCCTTCATTAACATTAAAAGACTTGTTTGTGCATTGGAGACCAGGTATTTTTCCTGAACAATACAGAATGAATTACCAAATACTATATACATAAAATTCACGCTGCAGTGGGTTGAAAAGATTTTAATGTCAATGTATATCACAAGCACCTCACATAGTACGTCGATAGGCGTCTTAAAGAATAAAGATAATTGGTTTGTGTTTCACGATTTTGTGTTTTACTTAGAAGCTGGACAGCAGAAAGTTGAAAGATATACTTTCAGTTTTAGTGATTTTTACAAAACTTAACAAGGCTTGTAATAAACCTGAGAATGAATACAGATTTTTAACAAATAGCAATGGACTCGGAAAGTTCCAGAAGTAGAAAGACAAGAAGGGAAAGAGGAGGGATAAGGCGCAGAATGGTGATGGACGGGATGTGTGGAAGAACGACAGAACTTACAATACATAACTGAAAAACTGTCTTTTCTTACTGCCTTACAGCGATTACTGAGTCCTGGTTTTCGACATTTCACGCCAAAGCAGTCGTCTTTGGGTATCGTCTATAAAGCTAGGGGGAAAAAAAAATCTCGTCTTGAAAATAAATTCCGTTCAAACTTGTAACGAAAGTTTCAACTTTTAAGCCGAAATGCAAGGTTCCCTTTCTTTTTATAAGTTTGACTTTCTTCATTAAATGACAGCAAAGCTTCTCTGTGTCACAGAAGAGTAACAAAGATCGTTATTGTGTGAGCGTGGCACTGTATGTGCAGACGGTAGCGGCACATCCAGCCGAAGTGTTCTGAGAATCTCTACTAGTAGAAATAAGATCTGCATCAAATTTGTAATAATACACGCACATTTCCACTCTTTGGTTTTGTACCCATTAGTGACATTCAAAAATGAGTTCTATCAGAGACGAAACCATCTCGCTGTGATACAAAAATACCACGGAGTTCGATTCCTACTGCCGTTAGTTCTTCGATTATCCGTACCTTTTGGTTGGAATTGGACAAGCGGAGTGTGTTAAAGTGTACGTCATCTCTTTTTCAAAAAGTATATGGGCTTTGAATCCTACACAAATTTCTCTGAACAACATGAATGGCCTTCTTTTACATTATTTTAAGTTAAACATGCTCATGTCCACAGGCATAGTTCTACTGCGCAGGAATACGTTCACTGACTAACACTTTGTAGTAGAATCCGAAGGTTCAGAACCTCTAATACAAAAGCCTCTCCTGGACAAGAAGCCGGGTCATTTCCGTCCTGCTCCCATCGTCACAACAATGTTACCTACTGGACATCCCATACTATCTCCTGGCTGTCCCTCTAAAGCGCTGTAGATTGATGAGTTTCATGGTCCTTTGTTAGAAGTATTTGCCCTGCCTAACGCAACCACCCCAGGTCCTTTACTTTCGCAATGTTTGGTAACTTGTACAAATCACATTGTTCTTTGCACAGTTTAGTCCGAACTGCCGTCGTGTTTCTATTTTTTCTTTCTTTCCATCTTTTTCTTCTTTCTTGTATTGTCCAATATTTTGACCTAATTATTTCGATTCGTTTACTCGTAAATTTATGTTTGTTCTTAAAAACAAGAAACCTTTATTTTTAACCGATACAAACCCGTGTCTGTAATATTGTTGGTGTTAGTAGACTGCTTGCGAAGGTCCAATTTAGGCCTCTTATAAAAAAAAAGTGATATGAAGTGATACGGGGTGGAGCCAAAATGTACTCTGCACTTAACTAAAAAGTATCAAACCGCCTCATTCTTATTGTTGATGTTACAACCGCGACTATTAGCTTCGTAATGTCTGCCTGTCCGTCTGTCCGTCCATAGGTCCGTCCCTCCGCATGGAACAAATCAAGGTGCCACTGGACGGATTTTTATGAAATTTTGTATTTGAGTAATTTTTGAAAAGCTGTCGAGAAAATTCAATTTTCATTAAAATATGATAATAATAATGGGCACTTTATGTGAACAATGTGCATTTTCGATCATCTCTCGCTCATTCCTTCCTAGAATAAAAAATGCATTACACGAAAGTTTCAGTGAAAATCAAAACACATGTATTGTGTTCAATATCTTTTTGTTAATCGTGCCTTTTACGAGATATGCGGATAACATCGTAGAGTCGGACAGGCCACAATAACAATATGGCACATGCGCATTGCATGTTGGATACATAAGGCTACAGACATACACTCGGAATTTTAATACTTTTTGTTTTTGCACTGCTACAATGGTTGCAAGCTAGCGCTACGTTATACGTGCTCATCTTGTTAGTACAGCGTCTACAAGCACGTTGGACCCATTCCTAACACATTTTGTAACTTAATAAAGTGTGAGAAATGTATCTGTAATAATGTACAGGGACTCCGAACATGCTTGCCTTCTACGGTACTTGCAAAGTGACTTTTGTTTCACTCTGTATTTGCTGCGATTAAATGGGGTCTTCCACATTAAATTTTCAAATTTCTTGTTACTTCTTTTAACGAGAGCTTTTGCTGTGGAATGTGACATGAAAATTGTAAGATGCGAATGGCGAGAACCAGGGAATTTGTCCATGTTTTCGTTGACGCTTGCACGCAATATAAATGTCTACGTTGCTTGTTATGATGCTGGGTAGTGTATGCAGTTCCTTCAGGTGATACAGTTGGAATATTCAATGTGATGGTGTTCTTCGTGAATCATCGTAACCCCCAACTGAGATTAATTTCATATTTCTCCCAGCACATATCTGCATATAGAGATACAATAATTTCACTAACTCATGTCAGCGTAAGAGCTAAGTGCTTAAAATAAAACGCCCTTTCCCATGTTGTTACAGAATACGTTTATCTTCTTCAAAACCATGGTTATTACTTTGTATAAAGTCTCAAAACTGAAGTTAAAAAGACATATGAAGAGCCCACTGGGTTTGTTTCAATCAGTATTTGATTATACAGTCTAAAGTTAGAATAGCTTGAGGGGTGAAAATAATAGGTCGGTTGAGACTAGATAAAGCTGCAGTAGTAACAAGTAGCAAGGAGAATGCAAGCAATCAGGCAGGCATTCTGAAAAGCGCGAAATGTCTTGTGTTCCTGGTGTTGGTTATAAAAGGCCACGGTGCGCTAAGGGAGAGGGGAGTACGTCATGGGGTGAGTTCCCGTGGCTTACTTGTCTCGAAATCGATATCAAATTAAAGCTGCAGAACCTCGCGGGAATAAGCTAGAGGAAATCTTAAACTGCAGAGAAGTTATCCCAACGCTCGCAGTGCCTACTGTCTCGGGGCTGTGCCCGTCTCTCTTACGTGCACTTCAAAAATTACACGCCCTACCGTCAGATAGCGACTTGCCACTTTTCTTCTACGGACTACCCCTTCCTCTAATTCCTTTTTATGACATCGTCCAATAGTTCGACGTCGTTTAGGCTGTGATTATAATCCCCCGGCATAAAGTTCCCGTTTCCATTATGCGCTATGAGAAGCGTAATTGGCATTCTCCTAAAATTTATTCGTTATTAAAGAGATTTTTGCGTGTGTTTCTGTTCTAATTACAAAATATGACTTGAATTTTCTAATAAAAGGGGAATCGTAACGTGGACTAACAACGAATAACCTTTCCGGAAGTAACTTTATTATATTTTAGCTTATACAGCTACAATAACAGGTCTGTGAAATCGTGCGTTCCTTTTATTGGAAGTTTGAACATTATTAAAAATCTAACTTAATAGCCAAAAGGTTCTATCTTTATCTTTCACAACATGATATGAAATTAATTTGGGTTTAGCGTAGATTGAACTAGCGTGACATCTTTATTTCAAAGCAAGACATAACAAACTTACACGCTGAAAAAACTTCTAAATTATAGGTCTAAATTTTGACGGATTTACTTAAAACTTTGAAGACAAAAATGAACTTAAATTTTCTATGAAGTTTCGACTCCTACCTCACAGGAAATACTTTTGTGTTTTCAGTATAAAAACTGATCAGCGAATGGTGTGCAGTAAACAGTCGCTGTTTATTGTAAAAATCGTATTGATCTCATATTTATTTAACAAAATGCAGAATTTGTATTGTTACATGTAGCCGTACATAAATAGTCACTTGGACTTAGAGGGATACCGAATTTGCATAAATTATATTACATTTTTGACAAATAAATGCAGTTTTGTTGTACTGTTTATAAAAGGAAGTACTGTAGTAAATATCACACACATAAACTAGTGTATTACGAATAATGGGAAATTACTTAATGAGAATCAGTGCAAATCAAATCAAATCAA
>Ga0123353_10018872_pt1 | contig 10220 bp, 8 predicted proteins | sample TergutLab28metaG_3_FD_92763 | JGI IMG/M metagenome (GOLD analysis project Ga0123353, IMG submission 92763) | Labiotermes labralis P3 segment gut microbial communities from Petit-Saut dam, French Guiana - Lab288 P3 | ecosystem: Host-associated > Arthropoda: Insects > Digestive system > Gut ...
GTGCCAAAGCAGTTCACGGCCACCACATACACCTGATTGCAGTAGGCACCCATCTTGTTGGTGATATCCCAGCCTCTTTCCCAGGGACTCATGTAGTGCGTGGGACGCACAATCACGTTGGCGCCATTAAAGGCGGCCTCTCGCCAAATCTCGGGATAATCCCCGTCCGCGCAGATTATCGTGGCTATGCGCGAGCCTTTGGGGCCGGGGGTAACCGGGCATTCCCAGCCGGGGTAGTGGCGCTCGGTGGGAGTCCAGGTGTTCATCTTGACATACTGATGCACCAGCTTGCCCCGGTCGTTGATCATGATGGCACAGTTGCCGGGACTTTCGTGACCTTCAAGCCTGAGAATCACGCTAAAGATGCCCCAGACCTTGCTTAGCGCGCAAGCCTCTCTTAAGCGATAGATCTCAGGGGAGTCAAGAGTCAGCACCACATTGAGCCTTTTGGTAGGGTGCATTCCCTGCACGCCAAACTCAGGAGAAACAAAGAGGTCATAGCCCGGAAAAGCGCGCATGCCTATCTCCATGTATTGGATAATCGAGTCGATGTTGCGGTTTACCTCGTCCATGCTGTCAGCATGGAAGGGCTCCATCTGAGCCCCCACAACACTGAGAACCTCCGTCTCTGCTTTTGTGCCAACGCCGTGTGTACTGCCGCAAATCACCTTAAGCTCCTTTCTGTTTTGTTGCAGCGCAGAGTGCCAGCAGCCTCTGCCATAGCTTTTTCACCCTTTTTAGTTTTTGATTTGAATTGTCAAGTTGATGACTTAGTACTCGTAACGATTTCTTACTGTGATCAGAACACCCTGTTTGCTGCGTTGCTTGCCCTACTGCGTTGCTTACTTTGCTTGCGTTGCTAAACCTGTTGCTACTTTTCTACCAGGCTACCTCCCCCGATTTACCTGGTAAAAAAGCTGTAGTACTGCAGTCTGCTCCTTTCCTTGTTGCATGGCCCATAGTGTGGCTTCATTATAGGGAGCCGCCAGCCGGCTGAGTATAGGCACAGCTACAAAAAAACCTGCAAGGCACTGAGGAGGTATTGTGCACGTGCACAACACCTCCTGCGACTGCTTGATCGTGGGACAGGGGCAGCCCCCTGTTTCACGGTGACATCCAGTTGAGCTACCTGTTGGTGTGTACTACTGCTCCGTTTTTGATGACATAGCGGGGAGGGCGGTGGTGCCAGATGGCGTGGTAGACGTCTTCGTCATCCAGTATCACCAGGTCGGCTGTGCCGCCTACTTCTATGCGATGCCCTTTGAGGCCCAGCACGTCGGCGGCGCGCCAGGTGACCATGTCGTAGAGTAATTCCATGTCTTTGAACGAGAGCATCCACATCAAATGGGCTGCCAAAAAGGCGATCTGCAGCATGTTGCATTCGCCAAAGGGGTAGTAGGCATCGGCGACGTCGTCTTGGCCCAGGCCTACCGAAATGCCGGCTTTGGCCAGGTCGGCCACGCGGGCGTAGAGGGGGCCGGTTTGCGGGTCGGCGATGAGGCCAACGCCGGCTTGTTGCATTAAGGCAAGCAGCTTTCTGAAGTAGTTTTCGTTGTAGAGGCTCATGGCCCGGCAGTGCTGGGCGGTGACCCGACCCTGCCAGCAATTTTTGATAGTGGCCAGGCAGAGCATTTCAAGGGTGCGCTCTTCGGCGTCGCCCACGTCATCCAGGAGCATCGATATGTCTTTGTCGTAGCGCACGGCAATCTCAAACATCGCATCGATGCACTCTTGCTCATCAGCCTTGGTGAACTCAATCCAGGGAATGCCTCCAATGACATCAACGCCAAGCTTAGCGGCCTGGGCCACGAGCTCTGCGGCACCCGGCTCGCGCACCACGCCGTCTTGCGGAAACGCAACCACCTCAAGCGTGACGCGGCCGCGGTATTCTTCGCGTGCCTTGAGCAGGGCTTTGACTCCTTCAAGGCGCGCCTTAGAATCCACATCGGCAAAGGCGCGAATGTGGGTATTGCCGTGCCGCAAAGCCAAGTCACAGACCTTGCGCACGTTGGGCAAAATCCAGGATTCGTCATAGGCAGATTTAAAGGCAGCGGCCTGTTCAATGGCCGTCATTGCCCCTCCCATGCCCTGTTGGTTGTACGACTCCAAGGCCTCTTGGCCGGCCATTTCAAGGGTGTAGACCTTGTCAAGATGCAGGTGGCCGTTGACAAACGACTCGGTGACCAGACAGCCCTCGGCGTCCAGCGTGCAAGCTGCCTCGCTTGAGGCCGGCGCATCCAGACTTTCAATGAGGCCGTCCTTAATGCCCAGCGTAACAAGGGCGCCCGGCAAATTGCGCAGCCGGGCGTTTTGGATGAGTAGATCGTAGTGCATGGATTTATCTCCTGTCATTTTGTGATAGCTGAAGCAGGTATAAAAGCACCTGCAGCACCACCGCGTCATGGAACTTGCGCGGGTCAAGGTTATAGGTGTCAGCTATTTTATTGAGTCTGAAAAGCAGGGTGTTGCGATGAATGTAGAGCGCACGTGCGGTTTCGTTGACGTGGCAATTCATCGCAAAATAGGTCTGCAGGGTCTCTAGCAGCACCGGGTCCCAGTCGCGGCCTTCTGCCTGGTTGTCAATGAAGATCTCACGCAGGTAGTCGGGCACACTTTCAAGAAGCCTGAAAATGTGCTGCTCGTTATAGTAGAGGATGCGCTTGGCGTCGCCGAGGCGCTCGGCCACCCGTGCACTGTGAAAGGCGTCGTGATAGCTTTGGCGATAGCCCTCGATGCCTCGGTTGGGCCTGCCAACGCCAATGTGAAAATGCACCTTGAGGTTGGTGAGTCTTCGAGCCAGGGCCCGGCAGGTCTTGTCTATCAGCAGCTCGTCATCTAAGCCGGCCAAAGGTATGGCAAAGACAAATTGCCCCAGCCCTACGTAAGAGAGAAATTGAAGGCCTGCCCCGGCCTCTATGACTTCGGTGATAGCCGCCTCAAGCATAGGTATCTCAGAATACGAAACGGGATGAAAGCGAATGACAACAAAGGTGCTCAGCTTTGAGCAGTCGATGCCCAAAACGTTTGCCTGTATGGCGCTTTGCTCAAAGTCTTCGCTCGAAGAATCAATGAGGTTCTTAACCCAGGTGTCGGCCAAACGCTGGCGCGTGCTGACCTTGTTGGTGACCTCCGCCGTTTCTAAAAGCGAAATGACGGCAACCCGGATAATCGAAGCGTAAACGCTGAGTTTTGACGGCTCTCCCCTGAGGCAGAGTGCGCCGGCGCAGCTGTCGTGCAATATCAAAGGTTGGGTTATTCCCTCAAAGGTATGGCTATAGTGCGAAGCCTGCTCTTTGGTGACCTGAATCTCGCGCAAGGTGGTGATGGCTTCGAGGGCGGCCTCGTGGCAGGCGCCCAGCCGAGAACTATCGCTTGAGGCAATGATGATGCCCTTGGCGTTAGTGATACTTATGGGGCAGTCCAAGACCTCGCGCAAGCGTCCAACTATCGGCTGCGCCAGGTCGGAGGAGATTCTCAAAACAGCCACCTCCAAACAGCGTGCAGACGCAATAGTACCAGAATTGTGCGTATGCACAATAGCTATGCGTAAAAAAACCTGCGATTTTGTAGTATCTCCCATTGCCATACCATCCCCTTGCGGCGTAGACTTAACCCAGCAGGGCGGGGACTGTCACTGCTTGCCCTTGACAGGTATAGACTCCATAGCCACAAGACTCGAGAGAAAGGTTCAAGCATGGCACTCATAGATAAAATGGAAGAACAATTACGCCCCTTAGAAGAATTCGAGAACGTTGAATATCCCGCAAAGTACATCACTTTGGCAACCGGAGAAAAGATGGTGATTCGCCAGGTTTCTAGAGAAGAAGCCCCCATAGCCCTGGAGGCAATCAAGCCTCTAATGGATGTGGAGAAAGACTTCTACGACATCGTTGCCGCGCGCATGTATGCCGAGATCCTCGGTTTCATGCGCTATCGCGTCAAGGATGAGTATCTCTTCTTGGGCACCATCAACGGAGAAATCGTCGGCATCGTCAACGGACGCAGCGTCAGCGCAAAGCTCGGCATGAGCTATCATACTATTGCCATACGCCAGGGCCTGCGCCTGGGCGCCCAGCTGTTTGCCGCAAAGATGGAGTACCACTTTGACTTTTTGAACCAGGACGAGGTCATGATTGTGGCCGAGTCGCCCAACGGCTTTAAGCGCTGGATGATTGAGTATGAGCTCGAAAGCCGCCCCGAGGTTTGGCACGAGCTGGGTGGCGTGCCCACCTATGTACTCACCAGAGAGCTCTGGGAAAAGCACAAGTCAGTCAAGTGCACCGGGCGCCGTCCCGTGCCCGACGAGCTGATGGCTGCCAACATCCCGGCCAAGCTGCCCTCTTCTTACGCCCAAAAGCGGTAGGGAGGAGCCACCATGAGAGAAGTTGGCATTGTAGGTGTTGGCCACACCAAATTCGGCCGCTGGAACGGCACTTTTCTCGACCAAGCGGCCACCGCCGCCGTTGAGGCCCTGCACGACGCGGGGATAAACCTGGCCGAGGGTCAGGCAAATATCGACCAGGTCTTTTTGGCCTCTATGGGAGTGGGGCAAATCAACAAGATATCCGGCGCGGCTTCTGCGCTGGTAGACACCATAAACCTGCGCCCCGCCATGGCCGAGACCGTAGAAAACGGCCCGGCCTCGGGCGCCTCTGCCGTCAAGCTTGCCTACATGGCCATTGCCAGTGGCATGGCAGACACAGTGTTGGTGGTGGGCGCAGAGCAAATGCGCATACTCAGTGGCTGGGAAAGCACTGACTTTGTGGCCACGATGTCGCACCCTGACGCCGAGTATCCCTACGGGCTTACACTGCCGTCTTTTGCCGGCATGTTCACGCGGCTCTACATGGAAAAGTACGGCCTCACCGAAAAAGACCTGGCCATTGTCTCGGTGAAAAACCACGAGAACGCCATGCACAACCCCTGCGCGCATATTCACCTGGTGCCCAATTTGCACGCCATCACCGAGGATGAGGATGCAGACGTCATCAACCCTTACGTTGCAGATCCCATCAGGGTTTACTCCACCTGTCCCATGAGCGACGGCGCGGCCGCACTGGTGCTCACCGCCCTGGATACCGGGCGCGAATTTGCCCACCAACCGGTGCGCATCGCCGGCATCGGCCAGGCCACCGACACCCATGTGGTGGCCGAGCGCCCCGACCCGCTGGACCTCTTTGCCGTGCGCGAAAGCGCGCGCAAGGCCTACGAGATGGCCGGCATGGGCCCAGAAGACATCGACGTAGCCGAGCTGCACGACGCCTTTCAGATATTAGAGATTGCCGAGAGCGAAGAAGTGGGATTCTTCCCCCGCGGCGAGGGCGCCAAAGCTGCCCGCGAAGGCAAGACCCGCGTGGACGGCGAGATGCCCATCAACACCTCCGGCGGTCTTAAGGCCAAAGGTCACCCGGTGGGCGCCACCGGTGTTTCCCAGGTAGTTGAGATAGTGCGCCAGCTGCGCGGCGAGGCCGATGGCAGGCAGGTCGCCGATGCCAAAACCGGCCTGACCACCAACTTTGGCGGTTTTGGCAACAACGTTATCTCGATAATACTTACCACAAAGAAAGAGGGGTGATTGCGATGGAAATGTATGCCTATCGCTGCGATACCTGCGGCCAACTGCATCATCCCCGTCACTTTGTGTGCCGCAAGTGCGGCGCCACCAGCTTCACCGAAGAAGTGCTCGGCGGCAAGGCCAAGGTGCTCACCTGGACCAAGGTCTTCAATTTGCCTGAGGGTTACATGCAGCCTTACCTGTGCTTTGCCATCGTTCAGTTTGAAGAGAGCGGCCTCATTGTGTCGGTTCAGATTGACGATGATGCGCCTTTCATCGACCAAGAGGTCAACTCGGCTGTTGGCGTAGTTAAGGAGGCAATCGGTAAAGATTATTATGGCTTTATCGATGAACCGATAGTGGCGTAGCTAAGGAGCACCAAGTGGCCGAGCGCAAAATCAAGGCCCTTTATATGGGAGAGCGATTTGCCCGCTGCCTTGAGCAGCACAGGCAGGCGCGCGTCTTTAGTGTTCACCGCAAGGTAATCAATTTGTCGGTAGAAGACGAGCTTTTGGCTTTGGCATTGCCGCAAGCCGGAGGCTCGTCTCGCTTTTTGTGCCTGAGCGCTTTGCCTGATGTTAAACCTGGTGACTTGTTCTTGCTTAACCTTAGAGAGATGAAGATCGATCTCTCTGAGGTACCTCTGTGGAGAGGCCCTTTGCCTTCTGACACCCGAGCTCAGATTACTTCGGAGCTCCTTGCAGATTTTGTGACAAACGGTACGTGTCTCTGTCACCTGTTCCCTCGGGTAGTTACTCCGCAAAACGTTCAACACTATATTGGTCTTGGTCCCGGATTGACTCCTGCCGGGGATGATGTGCTACTGGGTTATATCGCGGCAGACAATCATCTGGGAGGCGATCCCGCTCACACAAAGGCGATGCACGAGGCCGTGCTGGCTAACCTGGGTCGCACCACGCGCCTCTCCGCGCAGTTGCTCAACAACGCAATTGCGCGTGATTACCATGAGTCGATTCAGCGTGTGCTGGCAATTCTCTGCGGCATAAGCTCCGAAAACCTGCTCACTGCTCTCAGGCGCTTGGCTCAAATGGGAGCAACAAGCGGCCAGAGCATCATCTACGGCATGCAACTTGCTCTTGAAAGAAGGTAGATTTGTATAGACTCACCTTGATTAAGCCTAATCTGTATTCAGACTCTGTGAGCCTGATGCGCCTGTCTAACGATGTCTCTGCTCTGGAGGGGGTTGAAGAGGTCTTGGTGGGCATGGCTACCGACCTGAACCTTGAGCTTCTGGCTAATATGGGAGCAGCAACCGAAGAGTCCCAGGCTGCCACGCCCAATGACCTCATCATCGCCGTCATTGCGGCCGATGAGCAAGCCGGCCAGGCTGCCCTTGCAGCCATTGAGCAGGGCATGAATAAAAAGAAGCCCGGCAGGCAAGAAGCCGGCGAACAGGCCTTTACACTGATAGACGAGGTGGCAGAGCTGGGCGATGGCTTCAACATGGCCGTGATCTCTGCTCCGGGCACCTATGCAGCGCACGAGTGCCTAAGCGCCCTGCGCGCGGGCATCAACGTTTTTCTCTTCAGCGACAACGTCACGGTTGAAGAAGAGCTTGCGCTCAAAGAATACGCCAAAAACAACGGCCTGCTGATGATGGGGCCTGACTGCGGCACTGCCATCATCAACGGCATAGCGCTGGGTTTTGCCAATGTGGTGCGCCAGGGCGACATCGGCATCGTTGCCGCCTCGGGCACGGGACTGCAGCAGTTGACCCAGCTCATCGACGCCATGGGTGGCGGCATCAGCCAAGCCATAGGCGTGGGAGGAAGAGACCTCTCTGCCGCCGTGGGCGGGCGCACCATGCTGGCAGCGCTCGAAGCCCTGAAAGCTGACGAGGCTACGCGCGTTATCGTGGTGCTCTCAAAACCCCCGGCACCCGAAGTAGCCGGCAAGGTGCTTGCGGCTGCCGGGAACATCGGCAAGCCGGTGGTGCTCTGCCTGCTGGGACGCGAGCTTAACGCAGACCTGGGAAGCATCGAGCTCGCAGACAACCTTGAGGATACAGCCGCGCGCGCCGTGCGTCTGTCAAGCGGCGTCACCCCCGAGCTCACTGATGCGTTCTACAGCGAAGCCCAACTGGCTGCCACCATGCAAAAACTCGCCCCTGAGCAGCGCTTTGTGCGCGGCATCTTCTGCGGCGGCACGGTCTGCGACGAAACCATGGTCTACTTTCGCAGCCTTGGCTTGCCCATAAAAAGCAATATCCCGCTCTCTGAAGGCGAAGCTTTAAAGAGCGTTCATACCAGCATTGGTAATACCTTCATCGACATGGGAGACGACTACTTTACCAGTGGAAAGCCTCATCCGATGATTGACCCGTCGTTGCGCAACAAGCGCATAATCAATGATGCGCTTTTGCCTGACACCGCCGTCATGCTCGTTGACGTTGAGCTGGGCTACGGCTCACACCCAGACCCGGCCGGCGTTGTTGTCGAGGCGGTCAATGAGGCCAACGCCCAACTGGCGGCAGAGGGCCGCGCCGTGGTATGGATAGCCTCGGTCATCGGCACTGCAAAAGACCCCCAGGGCTTTGAAGCCCAGTGCAGAAAACTGCAAGACGCCACCATGATAGTCAGCGTCAGCAACATCCGCACTGCCCGCCTTGCCGCCCAAATCGTGCAGGCATTGAGAGACGAAAACGAACTGCTTATTTGTCATTCGCCGACTTGATCGGCGAATCCAGAAGCGAATGAAGAGCTAATAGATTCGCCGGTTAATACGCCGATCAAATCGGCGCAGGCCAGTGACAGAATACAAGGATTGGTCACTTGAAAGAGGATACAGGCATGATTCAAGACCTATTCAACACCGAAATCAAAGCCATCAATTTGGGCAGCAAGGATTTTTTCTATGACCTTGAAAGCCAGGGGGTAGAGGCGGTCAACCTTGAATGGAAGCCGGCAGCCCGAGGCAACAAAAAGTTGCTTGAGGCGGTAGACGTCCTCACCACCGATGAGGTAGATGCCGCAAATCGCGAGGCCTTCAAGTGCATCAATGCCGCGCAGCCCTACCTGATAGGAGTCGGCAATGCCCTGGACACCCTGCCGGGCATGACGCCGGATACCATTTTGCACGCCGGCCCTCCCATCACCTGGGAGCGCATGTGCGGCCCACTCAAAGGCGCCATCATCGGCGGCCTGCTCTTTGAGGGCCGCGCCCAAACGCCGGCCGAAGCCGAGGCGCTTGCCGCCGGCGGCACCATAAAGTTCAGCCCCTGCCACGAGCATGATGCCGTGGGACCCATGGCGGGGGTGGTGACTCCCTCTATGCCGGTCTTTATCCTCGAAAACAGGCAGGGTGGCAACCGCACGTATACCACTATGAACGAGGGCCTCGGAAAAGTGCTGCGTTTTGGCGCCTATAATGAGGAGGTTTTGCAGCGACTGCATTGGATGAAAAACGTCTTGGCTCCGGCGATGAAAAAGGCCGTGGAGCTTAGCGGCGGCATCGACATCAAGGCGCTCATCGCCCAGGCCCTGCATATGGGTGACGAGGTGCATAACCGCAACAAGGCCGCTACCTCGCTTTTCATACGAGAGATACTGCCGTATCTGCTCAAGGCAGACCTGAACAGCAAAGAGCGCATCGAGGTCATCGAATTCATCAATTCAAATGACCACTTTTTCTTGAACCTCTCCATGGCTTGTTCCAAGGCCATGCTTGATACTGCCGGCGGTGTAGAAAACAGCACCCTGCTCACCTGCATGTGCCGAAACGGCACCGACTTTGGCATCAGGGTTGCGGGTCTGGGCGCTCAGTGGTTTACCGGGCCGGCTGGGGAGGTCAAAGGCCTGCTGTTTGTGGGCTATACCGATGCAGACAAAAACCCCGACATGGGTGACAGCTCCATCACCGAGACGGTGGGCATTGGCGGTTTTGCCATGGCGGCAAGTATCGCCATCGTTCAGTTTGTGGGCGGCTCGCCGGCCGACGCCATCCGTTATTCAGAGAAGATGTACACCATCACCGAGGGCGAAAGCTCTGCTTTTTCTATTCCCGTGCTTGATTTCAGAGGCACTCCCACGGGCATAGATGTGCGCAAAGTCATCGCGCGCGACACCCTGCCGCAAATCAACACCGGCATCGCGCACAAAGAAGCCGGCATCGGCCAAGTAGGCGCCGGCCTGGTCACTCCTCCATGGGAATGCTTCGCCAGCGCTTTGCAAGCACTCGTGAAGAGTGAAGAGTGAAGAGTGAAGAGTGAAGAGTGAAGAGATACCTCCCCCTGTCATCCTGAGCGAAGCGAAGGATCCAGACGGTAAACAACCTTGGTTGATAGAACTGAGTGAATGCGATTGAGAATTGAGATTAAAGGACAGAAAGGAACCTAAATGGCTAACTGGAATGACATCACCATGTACGACCTATCGATTGACACAGGTATTGGAACGCCGCCCTGGCCCACCTATGAGCCGTTGCAGGTTAAGTATTTCAAACGCCTGAGCCCCAATGGCGCCAATGGCATGCTCATCAAAACCAGCAATCACGTGGGTACGCACCTCGACGGCCCCCTGCACTTTGACACCGCAGGCCGTGACATCGCCTCACTTGAGCTCACCAAGCTCTGCCGGCCGGGCGTGGTGGTTGACCTGAGCGACCAGGCCGAGGACTTTGGCATCTATACGCCTGAGGACATCACCAA
>Ga0123353_10018873_pt1 | contig 10220 bp, 5 predicted proteins | sample TergutLab28metaG_3_FD_92763 | JGI IMG/M metagenome (GOLD analysis project Ga0123353, IMG submission 92763) | Labiotermes labralis P3 segment gut microbial communities from Petit-Saut dam, French Guiana - Lab288 P3 | ecosystem: Host-associated > Arthropoda: Insects > Digestive system > Gut ...
AAAAAGCCATAAAAGATTCAAATAAACGAAAGGAAGTCGTCAGAAAGACCTTGTGCTTAGTGTTTGCTGTAAGAAGGTAGACCAGAGAACTGTTCACATTTCGAGCGAATATACTAGCTGTCGTCACTTTGGTTTGTAGTTAAACCGAATGAATATTTCAAACACTGCAATATGACGGTATGTTTTGTGCTTCCTGTATTTGTTACCGTTGTTGTTACTGCATTACATTTGTGCCTAGATGTACTGCAAGAGTTTATAAAGTAGCAGAGAGAAGAAGGGCGAGAAATCGGGGAGAGAGGTGGAGATATTACTAAAGATGTCATGTCAAAAAAGTTTTGTAACTGATTTCCTCAAAATTGTGTCCACTGGTCTCATAGAATTCTACGTTATGAGACCAGCAAGGGTTAAGTAATGGAATGCAATTTTAATTATAAAACTTAGTGATATATATATATATATACAGTATATATACAAGTATACCTAGGCGTAGATGGGTGGATAATATTAGGATGGATCTCCAGGAGGTGGGATGTGGGTATGTGGACTGGATTGGGCTGGCCCAGGATAGAGACAGGTGGCGGACGCTTTTGAGTGCGGTAATGAACCTTCGGGTTCCGTGAAATGCGAGGAATTTCATGACTAGCTGCAAACCAGTTAGCTTCTCAAGAAGGACTCTGCACCATGGAGTAAGTATATATACGTATAATCCAATATGGAGTCCGATTACTTTAAATATTCTCCAAAAATTCACCAAATTGAGACTTATATTTGATAAAATACACGCCTGACAGAAACTTAAATTAAAATTCTTAGGTATTGATATTCAGTCTTCATACAAAATTTTTATTCCTGTAGTTAATAACCCAAACCCAGACAGCCGAAATTTAAATTATCAATTATTCGCCCATCTTTGTTTTTTGTCTTGCATGTAATGAAGGGATGTCTTAAATGGAAGTCGTGTATTTTAGAAGACGTTTTTCTATTCCTTTCAACGTCACTTGCAGGTCATTGGAAGGAATGTCTTTCGTTTTCCTTGCAGGAAATTTTTATAGAAATTTTTTGTAACTGGTTAGATATGAATCATCCCGTTCGGAGGATTCTGTATTCCGATCGGTAAAAGGCAATACTCACCCAATCACTGTAATCGGCTTTCCAGCATCTTTTATCAAACAAAAGTTCACGATCGAGTATTTTATTACGTGCCGTTAAAATTGTCCCACTTCAGAATTTCGCACTTTCTTGTTGTTGGTATTAGTGAAAGCAGGGTATTAAAAATTACGACAAGGAAGTCGTTAAAATCTACTAGCATTTTATGTTTCCTCTTTTTTATAAAACACGTAAAATTTTTAAAATTGATTATTTACGATGCATTGTACAACGGCCTTATGCTTTGAAATTTATCGTAAATAAGGAACGAATGCTTGTGATTAAAATTGTTTTATATAAACACTATCCAGCAGTCAAAAGTCAAAGTCACGACTACAGACCTCTGCAGAAACGAATGTTGTGAAGTACAACGAAGGCCTTGATTTTCGATCAAACAGATAGCAATATTTTGTGAACTTCCTGTTACGACATTACTCAGTGGATTCTACTACAATGGTATTTGTTTGGACCAAAATAAAAGCAAATGACGGTCTAAATGTGCTGGAGCTCAGCTTTCAGAAAGTGAGTCCCTCTAAAATCAAATGATGAAACTTGTTCGTGCGGTCAAAGACTGTATTAAAACACATTTTGCATACATTTCAGTACACATAGCCTATAGTCAACAGCACTTGCTTCCATTTTTAAATATGATACACATTTCAATACAAGTTGAACATCGAAAGAAACGGCCATTTTTAAAATCTAATGTAATGAATAAGATCTCAGTTTTAATCTCGATCTTGATGTTGCCGTCCATTTTCCTCAAAGTGCTGCATAACTGTACCACTTGATGGTGGCCATGTGGACGGACACTTGTTGTACTAAATGTTGTATAAGTGAAATACTGAGTTATGTTCGACCGTCTTCGTATTACTTCAATTTACGAGTGTCACAAGGGAGTGTATAAGCTAAAGTTTACTCTGTGTTGTGCTGATTTATAAGAGTCTGGAGTTCGTTGAGGGCAAAACTTCCTGTATCGTGCCTTTGTATTGAATATTTCATAAACAGCTGATGGGTCTTATATATGCTAATATTATAAACTTACTGTAGTAATAAACACAAAGGGATTATTTCCATAAAGATTACTGTCTTACTATTGGTAATTTCCGTACAAATGATTTCAAATGCTTTAGTCTTAATAAGTGTATGGAGTACCTGGCTGATGCAATTTCCTGTTGCATTGTAAGATATGAAGTAGATAAAGAGCAAGTCTGATGTCAAAAATAAAGTAATTAACCTTATCTCTGTGGACGCAAACCATGAAGTTATGTGGAGGGGGGGATGGGAGGTGTAGATCCACTCATTCATTACGTTGGCACTAGACGATTACAGTGATAAGCTTCACGCTCCGGCCCTTTACCCCGAAGGAAACAACCACCTTTACTCATTGAGTTGGAGCCTTGGTAATTTCCACAACCGGTCGGAGCGACTTCATTAATTCAATTCGATTCAACACAGTTTAATTCTTTATTTAGTTACGTATGAATCAACAGCCTTGTGGCCAGTTACTAACAAAATCAAATACAAGAAGACAACAACAGATCAAAACAAGAACAAAAATGGGACAGAAATAAAAAGTAAAATTCTCAATTAATTAAAAGCGGAATTTGAATCGAAGCACAACGGAAAGATGATACGTTATTTTAAGGAATGTGTGTGGTAGCCCCTGATAAGAATATTTAGTAGGTATATAAGAGAGTACCACAGTGGCATGAAATATGTTGATAATGCTGACGATGATAATGGTGATGATGCCTCGAAAGGTTGAAGTAAATTTGCTGGTATAAGCAAGTTAAAACACTACACGTGTGTCTACAGGCAGGTTTGGGCCTTATCGTCTTGTACGAATGCCGAACGATATGTGTTCTCCGGAAATTGACGAATTAAAACCGAATTCATTACGAAGTCGTGGCGCTGTAGGCCTAAGGGGAGACGTGTTGGTGCGTGCAAGAGTGGTGGACGCGTAGTCCGTTGTGATTGGATATTAGTGTAAAGTTATAATGCATGATTAAGACAGAGTGAGAGCTGATATTTAGTGTGGTTTATTAGAATATGTGAAGCGTCAAAACTCATTCAAATAAAAGGCTAAAAACGGTGTGCAGCTACAGATATGATGTACAAGTTGTGTGCTGTTCCGTATGAAGCTCTGCTTGGCGTGACGTCGAAGACCAATCACAAGGTTAGTTTAGCTGGAATATGGCTTCTGCTAGCAACTGGGAAGCAAAATGAGAGGTTCGACTTGTTTCCAGGGCGTTCAAGTGTACTTGACGCCATATTGCTGTGAAAATACACAATTTCTTTTATGTTTCCTACACAGGAAAGGTCGAAACAGTATGCTTTCTAGTGGTGATCTGTACTTTTCGGATATTTCAGGTCTCAGTCTATATAAAACTAAACAGTCGCAAAATACACAAAGAAATGTTAACACATTCCACAGAAGAATCTGGCTCAAAGCATAACACTTCTGACATATATTCGGTAGTTTCGAATCTCGGCTGGGACACTGGCTACTTTTAGATCTTTGTGGCATTTCTCGGCTCTAACAGGCAAATACCTAGATAATATGTGAATTTAGGCCATGGATGCTTTCGCCTACTTTCTAAACCGTTATTGACAACGAACCAACTATTCGTTGCTGTTTGTTTCTAATGCCGGTAGCCAGTTGCCGTGCAGTTTAAATCGTAGGTCTGCGGTCGTTCGATTACTGGGATTGCAGGTTGCAATCCCGCCGGGAAAATGGGTGTTGTGTGTTGTTAGGTAGAGGTCTCTGTGACGAGCTGATCACTCGTCCGGAGGAGTCCTACAGACTGTGGTGTGTCGTTGCATGTGATCTAGAAACCCCAAGAATGAGGAGGCCATGACCACAGTAGGGCCGCAGCGCCACTAAATGTGCCTTCATAGACTAATAGTTACTAATGAGGCCGGTAAATAAACTACAAATAAATCTTTTTGGTGGAATCTTTTATAGTGTTATCTAATCTTAAATATTATTATCTCAAACAGATATTTTCTCCTGCTTCTAATTTGTTCTGTGGGGCTTGTGAAGAAATTTCGCCTTCAGCTGCTGAGTATGACCGAAGTTTTGCGCCGTGAAGAATAATTTTGGAACATGTGTCACATGTATTTTTATTAACGTACTGTAATATGAAGTTGCTGGAATAAGAGTAATAGTTGTCTGGCCCAACAGATTTTAACCAGTTGCAGTAATAAAGGAGAAGGCGATTATGAAAACGAAAACCAGTAATGCACGCAAGTTTGTTGACATCGCTGACGTTACATCACTCAGTGCAACTGTAAATGAAGTTGACAAGCATTTATATGTCAGCCAGAACTCGGAGTGCCATATCAAATTGTGTTCCCGTTCTCAAAATTTAGGGTCTTTCTTTACTTACTTACTTACTTACTTACTTACTTACTTACTTACTTACTCCATAGTGCATAGTCCTTATTGAGAAGCTAACCGGTTTGCAGCTAGTCAAGAAATTCCCCGCATTTCACGGAACCCGAAGGTTCATTACCGCACTCACAAAAGCGTCCGCCACCTGTCTGTATCCTGGGACAGCCCAATCCAGTCCATATACCCACATCCACCTCCTGGAGATCCATCCTAATATTATCCACCCATCTACGCCTAGGCCTCCCCAGTGGTGTCTTTCCCTCCGGTTTCCCCAGCAAGAACCTATACACCCCCCTCTCCTCCCCCATACGCGCCACATGCCCAACCCATCTCATTCTTCTCGATTTTATCACCCGCACAATATTGGGTGAGGAGTACAAATCATTTAGCTCCTCGTTATGCAGTCTCCTCCATTCCCCGTTACCTCGTTCCTCCTAGGTCCAAATATTCTCCTCAACACCATGTTAGGGTCTTTCTTTACTTTGCCGAATTCCGAATGTAGGACTACTAGAGTGATCAGTCAGCCGATCCCAATGGCCGCACTATCTAAGGAGTGGGTAGCTTGCTGGGATTGTGCGTTCGAATCCGACCGGGGGCATGGATGTCTGTTGTGACTGTTGTGTGCTGTCAGGTAAAGGTCTCTGCGACGAGCTGATCACTCGTCCAGAGGAGTCCTACTGAGTGTGGTGTGTCCGGAGCTGTTGCGCCATGGCAAAGAAAGAAAGAGTGACCAGTAATATTTATTAAAAAGCTTTTTCTGCCCTGACTGCGTAAAGTAAGTTTTTTCGTGGCAGACCCTATAATCAGTTATAATTAATTTCCTCCAATGACAACTGTAGTTAATTAAATACGAGGTACAGTATCTCTCAGCTATGTTTTAGCAAACATTGTTCATACAGCCTTGAATGTTTATTTAATATGTGAACATGTATATATCCTGTCACATAACCATTGCGACATTAAGGTGAAGAGAGGGTGGATTTATTTACCTTCTTGCACATGCGCCCTCGCTCTATGTGACTGCTTATTAATACGAGGAAGGGAAGTGAATATGTCCTATTCTTTGATAGCCACCGTCAGACCCGCACTCTAGAGGGGGTGGGGCTTCCGGGCTGCAGTCACCTCCCCCCCCCGCTCCCAGATCGAAATTAGAAATATATTTTGTAGACATGCTGATAAAAATTGTCGCGTGATTTACTCTCCGGCTGAAATAAGCCACTGAAAACGGCCGATGACTGATATATAAGAATTTTGAAAAATAATAAAAGTGCTTTGTGCATCTGCGATGGAATTCAACAAGACAGGCAAGATAAGTATAACGTAACATTGAGGGGCGTTCGGGCAATCATTGTTGCAGTGGAAGAGCAATAGGTATTACGTAACCTCAATGTATGTATTTTTAGCCTTAGGTATCCAGCATGCTATGCACATGCGCCATATTGTCATGTGTGGCCTACCCCGCTCTACAGTATTTTTCCACATTATCTCATAAGCGACCCGATTTAAAAAAAAAAAAAGTTACTGAACACAAAATTTGTGCTTGGCTTTTCTCTGCAACTTTTATTCGCATCTTTTCTCATTCTAAGAAGATGTGAACGAGGTAAGATAAAATATGTATATTGGTCTTCATGTACAGTACCTGTTACTCTTGTCCAATTTTAATTAAACTTGAATTTCCTCAACAGATTTTCGAGAAATCCTCAAATATCAAATTTCGTGAAAATTCGTCCAGTGGGAGCCGAGTTGTTACATGAGGACGGTAGACGGACAGACACGACGAAGCCAGTAGTCACTTTTCGCAATTTTACGAACGCACCTAAAAACCAGGAAGATTAAGTGTTGTTATTTCAATTAGGTGAATAAGTCATGTGTATGTAAATATAGTTGCAGACATTGTCATGGTACATTTATGCTTACAGACATGATTTTATAACATAATCTTCAAAATCAAACATAAATTTATATAGTGTCAGGCTTTGCCATCTCCCTTTCCCCAGTGGAAAATTCTGGCTACCAGTGACGCCGTGTACATTAGTAAGACCTAATCCACGAGACGTATAGTATGTCTTTCATGACGGTGATTATGAAGAAACTATTTTCTGACATGTGACTTCATGCGGTCTGTTATATTCTGTGTGTTTACAATAATTTCATAGGTGTCGGCTGCATCCTTCAACGCCTTCTGTCCCGTCCTACCTTTCGACAATCTGTTCTTATGTCTGCATCGTCATTTCGTTCCGCTTCCAATTCATTTCGTGCTTATGTGGATAAGAGCTCATTCCGAAACGTCGTCTCATATGTCCTGCACGTAAGGTGCTACATCTCAGACAACAGTGTGATTGGACGCTCTGTGGTTCAGTTCTTCAACGATCCAACCCAAGATGGTAGGCAGCGTGTGGACAGAGGTCCAGTTTATGTGAATGAAGGAAGCAATTATGTGTTCCCCTTTAGGACGCAACCCTCCCAATTATAGACTAAGTAATGGATGAATTAACGTCACTAGCTTGAGCCAGATCAATCGAATCTATGCACCTATCCTATTTCTTAAAGGCCCATTTTAATATTACTCTCTCATATACTCTTAGGTATTCCAAGTTGCCTCTTTCCCACAGGTTTCCCCAACAAAATCCTGTATTCACATCTTTTCTCCCCCCATACATCACACATGCCCCGTCCATCTCATTCGTCTCCATTTGACCAGCAGCTCAATGTTGGTTGAGACGTACATATCACATAGCAGCTCGCAATACAGTCTGTTCTACTGCCTGTTGCCTGTTCCCTCGTTGGCCCATATATCTTCCACTGGGAGGATTTTCAGGGCATTTGGTGTTTCAGTATTTTTCGAAAATCTACCCAGAAAATTAAAGTTTTTAATTAATATCTGAAAAGAATAAAGGGTACCTTACATCACGGCCAATATACATTTTTGATCATATCTCAGTCATTTCTTCTTAGAATGAGAAATGTTGCAGATAAAAGTTGTGGAGAAAATCAAAACACACATTTCACGTTCAATAACTTTTTTTTATTCGAAAATCATCGTCATCGTCTTCCTCCATGGATTAGGCCGTTTGACCTGTTCCGGCATCGACGCATTGCCATCGTTTCCTGGGGTCGCACGAACGAGGCTCATATTTATTTTATACGTTTATTGTGTGTCTTGTTTGTTTTATTTCTTTATGTTTGAGCGGGAAGCTGTAACACGGAACATTCTTGACCGAATGGTAGCAGACATTGCCTAAGTTCAGTCTCAGTTTGATCGTGAACATAATTTTGTTTTTTTTTTTTTAGGTTTACCAAATATTCGACCTTTTCCTACGTTTTCAACGAATTTATTATCTACTTTATTTATTAAAACCAACTAATTGCACATACAGTCGATCTTAGTAACTTTAGTCCTACATTATTTTATGCTCCCTGAGGATGATCCCATAGAGGGATTGAAACATGTAGGAGATATTTTAAATCCATTTTAATCCAATATTGTGGTTTTAAATGGTTTGACAAGTATGTGCAATTAGTTGGTTTTAATAAATATTGTTATCACATTGCACGGTAATAAAATGAAAATTATTATCTACTTATCATTATGTTTTAATTTCTTCTGCATTTTTTTTCACGAGACATGAATACGTACTTTGGTTTCTCAGCATTTACTTCTAGACCAAACCTCCTACTGGCGAATAACAAAGACGTACTTTATATTCCTACAGTAAAACCAACTAGATGCACCAATGTATCAAATTTATTTTCACCATTTCACCGTGCATTTTAGAATATACAGTATTCACTTTATTATAACCAACTTATGCATTTGTATGTTTGTTTAAATTATGTTGATATTTTGAAACATCATACCACAACTTACAAGCATGGAGGCAGAAGGACAGCACTGACGAACACACAGCAGACAATCCAGATCCATCATACACATAATAACACATGCTTCCACCATACCAAAAGGCCAACATATGTAGTAACTTTAGTATGTACAAGGAACTCCCTGAGGATGTTTATATGTGATAACCGAAACATGTAGGAGTGATTAATGGTTTTAGTGTGTTATATTTTATTGTTTTAACATATCAACATAATTTAAACAAACATATAAGTGCATAAGTAGGTTATAATAAAGTGAATATCAAATTTATTTTATTTTGGAATGATATTCTACATGTTTCGGACGGTCTTTCCGTCCATCATCAGGAGTTCAAGACTGTACATACAGCAACAGGCATAAGTCAAACAGATACTGCTGTCTGCTTGCTAGCGGGTACGAGATAGAACTGTAGTTCCATCTCGTACCCGCTAGCAAGCAGACAGCAGTATCTGTTTGACGTATGCCCGTTGTCTTGAACTCCTGATGATGGACGGAAAGACCGTCCGAAACATGTAGAATGCCATTCTAAAATAAAATAAATTTGATACATTGGTGCATTTAGTTACTATAGGAATATATTACGATGAACGGCCCAATGAATGTCAAATGTATTTTAAAGACGCTCAGTATGTCCTGTCGCAAGATGCATCATCCTTTCTCGACATAACATTTCCTTCTGGGGCTTTATTGTGTCATGATTGCCCTGTATTTTATCGTGAATTACGTGACCACCGATGCATCACCTGGCTATACCGTGGTTTATAGGACCGGTGTAGTATGTTATTTACTGCAAGACCAAGACAGAAAGAGAAGTAAGTGGTGAGAGTTAACGACAACACGAGATATCGTGACAATTTAAAAACGTTTCTGATAGTCGAGGCATTCAGAGTTCTCCTTTTCTGAGTCATCATATGGCCTTCTCCTCCCCCACCTTTGTCAGCGCTTTATCATTATGTCCTCAGTCCCGCGCCCCTGAAGCCTCTCAGAAAGATCCCACCCTTCGGTCTAATAGTTCGTAATAGTTCAGCTGCTGAATCCGTAACTTTAAGGGTTATAAAGACCTGGTTGCTCCTATGTAGTAATAGTAGTGCTGGGTTTTGTTTCTGTTAAATCCGACTGCATGTCCGTACTAATGATCATCGTAACAAAGACAAAAGTTGTATTCTTCTCTTTCTTTAGGAAGATCTCTACTTTTTACGTTCTTAAATTTCAGAGTCACTCTTCATTGTCATGAGTAGATTTTTACTTATAAAAATAAAGTTTTCTCTAATGCGTGAATGCGTATGGGTGGGGGGGGGGGAGAAGAATGACTAAAGGCATTTTTGTTTTGCAATAGAAGGAGGTGTATGGTCCGCTTCATTTCCCAGCCGCTTTTCTTCTGGGGATATGGTCCCTGAAAATACTCTGAAGAAGAGGGAACTGGTTTATTCATAATTTTACTGCCTACGCGTGTGGATCAAGTTAGAGTGTCACTTGCCTGAAGACAGTAATCTTCAGGATATATTATATATCCTTTCGGATGTGGTATTATATTTGATGCATGTGTGTCCGTGTATCGTTGTATAAGCATTGAGAAGAAAACCAGCTAGATGTTACTGAATGCTTTTATTGCACTTATAATCTGCTCAACATGTTTCGGGCACTTATATGCCCATCATCAGGAGCTTGAGACTATACTTGTGTTACTGCCGCATGTGGTGTGTTAAGGCCTTGGTGGCTGGTGGTCGGGTGTTAGGAGCAGAGCAGCAGGCTATGTCTCAGGGATGAGGGAAATTGTGCGACTGTGTCGTACTATTT
>Ga0123353_10018875_pt1 | contig 10219 bp, 11 predicted proteins | sample TergutLab28metaG_3_FD_92763 | JGI IMG/M metagenome (GOLD analysis project Ga0123353, IMG submission 92763) | Labiotermes labralis P3 segment gut microbial communities from Petit-Saut dam, French Guiana - Lab288 P3 | ecosystem: Host-associated > Arthropoda: Insects > Digestive system > Gut ...
CCGCCGCTTCCGCGACCTCGCGGGCCTCGGCGACTGACCCTCGCTCCCCGGCCCCCCGCGTCCCCGCCACCGGGCACGATCGGTGGTGGACCCGGCACGGGGGTCCGGTGCGGGCCGTTGCCGGGCGACCCCGGTCGGCATGACTCCGGTGCCGCACGAAGGGCGCGGGGTGGGTGCCAGGGGCCGCCGCAGCGGCGGAAGTCCGGCTGCCTGCACCTCGCGCGGGCGGGCCGTGCCGGAGGCCGCCGCAGTGGTGAGAGTGCGGCTGCGGCACTTCGCGCGGGTGGGTCGTGGCAGGGGCCGCGCAGTGGCGGGAGTCTGGCTGCCTGCACCCCGTGCGGGTGGGTCGTGCCAGGGGCCGCCGCAGCGGCGGGAGTGCGGTCGCGGGGCCTCGCGGGGGCGTCCGGCGGCGGGCTCAGTCCCCGTCGACGTCGGTGACCACGATTGCGGTCGACACCGGGGCCGGTGCGCCGGGGGTCGCGGCCGCCGTCGCCGCGGCGGCCGCCGCGCGGGCGACGCCGACCGGCCGGTGGCCGGGGGCGACGGCGATCTGCACCTGGACGCGGCGGCTGCCGGGCAGCGCCTCGGGGTCCGCGACGCGCACGCCCGGACCGGAGCCGGCCAGCCGCTGGGTCAGCGCCCGCACGCCGGACACGGACCGCACCGCGGCGGCCACCGCTCCGGCCGGCCCCTCGCCGACCGCCGGCTCCGGCTCGGCCGGATCGGCGTCCTCCGGCGGCTCCAGGCCGTCCGGCGGGCCCTCCAGGATCCCGGTGATGCGCAGGTCGACGGCCTCCACCACCACCCCGAGCCGGTCCTGCGCCTGCTCCCACAGCGCGTCCCGCAGCCGCTCGGCCACCAGCGGCAGCGGCTCGTCGGCCGTGACCTCGACGTCGGCCTCGATCCGCAGCGGACCGTGCGGCAGCGCGCCCAGCGGCGCGGCGTCCGGCACGGCCCAGTCCTCGGTGTCCTCGGTGTCCCCGCCGTCGGCCCGCCCGGCCCGCGGCCCGTCCGCCACCGGGCCGGTCGCGTCACCGGTCGCGCGGTCCGACGGGTCGTCAGGCCGGCGGTCCCGCGCTACGCCCGACGGCCGGTCGGCCCGCTCGTCCGTCAGGCGGTGCGGCACTACGTCGGACGGCCCGTCCGGCTCCCCGTCACCCGGCTGACCGAGTGTCCGCGCCGGCGGCCCGTCCGGGTGCCGGGCCGGCGGCTCCGCGAGCTGGATGCGGACCCTCCCCAGCCGCGTCCCCTGCCGGGCACCCGCCTGGCGCAGCACCGTCACCGCGGCGCTCTCGGTGATCCACAACGGGTCGTCAGGACCGCCGAGAGGGAGCAGCCTGCCCAGGGCGACCTGCGCGCGAACCGCGGTGCCGAACCGGTCCATGGCCACGTGCCGCCTTCCGTTGGCCGACCACTCGATCGGGGGGCCGGCGGTACCCTCTGGCCGCATCACCCGGGCAGACACGGGCATGCGCACTTAGTGTGGTGCACGGAGCAGCCCAGGAGAAGGGACGACTCGCGATGACCGACAGCGCACAGGGAAGGTCCGAGCCGGAGGGCTCCGGATACCCGGCCGAGGGCAGGACGCTGGAGAAGGGCAACGCCGGCAGCACCGCACGCAAGGCACTGGGCGACCCGGCGACCCGCGGCAGGACCACCATCGCCGACGGCGTCGTGGAGAAGATCGCCGGTCTGGCCGCACGGGACGTGGTCGGCGTGCACGCGATGGGCACCGGCCTGTCCCGCACCTTCGGCGCGGTCCGCGACCGCGTGCCCGGCGGCGGACGCTCCGTCAGCCGCGGCGTCAAGGCCGAGGTGGGCGAGGTGCAGACCGCGCTCGACCTGGACATCGTCGTGGACTACGGCGTGTCGATCGTGGACGTGGCCCGCGCGGTGCGGGAGAACGTGATCGCCGCCGTGGAGCGGATGACCGGGCTCGAGGTCGTCGAGGTCAACGTCGCCGTCGGCGACGTGAAGCTGCCCGACGAAGAGGACGAGGACGAGCGCGAACAGAGGGTGCAGTAAGGGTGCGCGGTCCGGGACACTGCAGACGCTGCGGGTGGACTGAGGGGACGGAGAGCGCGGGATGAGCATGGCGGTGATCGGCCTGGCCGCGGGCATGGCACTCGGATTCGCCGGATACTTCGGCGGGTTCGGGGCCTTTCTGCTGGTCGCGGCGCTCGGCGTGGTCGGATTCGTGGTGGGCAAGTTCCTCGACGGGGACATCGAGCCGGGAGACTTCTTCCGGACACGCGACCGTGACCGCGACCGGCGGCGTTGATGGGGGCGCTCGTCCCCGCCCAGCTGCCGGCCGCCGATCGCGGCAGCCTGCGGATCGCCGACCGGGTGATCGCGAAGATCGCCGCGCACGCGGCCGGTGAAGTGCTGTCCGGCGCCCCCGGCGCCGAACTGGTGCCCAAGGAGGCCGAGCCGCACGCCTCGGTGTCGGTGCGCAAGGGCCCGAGGAACGCGGCGCGGCTGCGCCTCACCCTGGAACTCGGCTACCCCGCGGACATCGGCTCGGTGTGCGGCATGGTGCGCCGTCATGTCACCAGCAGGGTCGAGGCCCTGACGGGCATGGAGGTGCCCGAGGTGGCCGTGGAGGTCGAGCGGCTGCACTCGGCCGTGGCCCGGAGCAAGCAGGAGGGGAGGGTGCAGTGAGCGACGGCACGCCCGGCGCCGGCCCGGCCCCCGAGGAGCCCGAGCCGACCCTCCGGCTGCCCGCCGGCGTCGGCACCGGAACGGCCGAACCGGCGCACGGCGCCGTGCGCCACATCCCCGAGCCGGGCGAGCCGGGCGCCGTCAAGGCGCGGCGCTTCTGGTCCTCCCGGCGCATCCCCTCCGCCCTGACCGCGGCCGCCGTCTTCGCCCTCAGCGGGCTGTTCCTGTACGACGTCGCCTCGGTGCGGGCCGGCCGCAAGGCCATGTACTGGCGGAAGAAGCTCGCCGACGAACTGGCCACCCGGCACCTGGACAACGTCTGGATCATCCTCGGCGCGAGCGTGTCCGCGGCCCTGGGCCTGTGGCTGATCGTGCTCGCGCTCACGCCCGGCGAGCGGGCGGTGCTGCCCATGGCCCGGCGCACCCCGGATTCGGTGCGGGCCGGGCTCGACCGGCACGCGGCCGAACTCGTGCTGCGGGACCGGGCGATGGAGGTCTCCGGCATCCGCTGGGCCCGCGCGGTGGTCGGCCGGCGCCGCATCAGGGTCCGCGCCACCGCGCACTTCCGCGACCTGGACGAGGTCCGCGCGGACCTGACCGCGGCCGTGGACGAAGCGGTGCGGCAGCTCGGCCTGGCCCGCCCGCCGCGGCTGACGGTGCATCTGCAGCGGGCCGAGAAGGGGGCGTGAGGCGGCGATGCGCACCACGGTCAACCGGATCCTGCTGGGCCTGATCGGCCTGGTGCTGCTGGCCCTCGGCGTCGCCGTGCTGATCGGCAGCCTCGACCTGCAGCGCCACTGGAACTTCACCATGCCCTCCAGCTGGCCCTTCAAGGGGCCCAAGGACGTGCTGCTCAGCGCCCACGACCGCACCAAGTACCGGTCCCGCGGCTGGTGGTGGCCGACGGTGATCGCCGCTCTGGGCGTGCTGTTCCTGGGCGGCCTGTGGTGGCTGCTCGCCCAGGCCCGCACCCGCCGGCTGCGGCAGCTGCGGATCGGCAGCGGCGACGGCCGGAGCGTGCAGATCCGCGGCCGGGCGCTGGAGAGCGTGCTGGCCGCCGAGAGCGAGGCGTACGAGGGCGTGGAGTGGGCCGGCACCGCGCTCCTGCGCCGGCGCGGCGCACCGCGGGCCCGGCTGGTCCTCGGCCTCGCCCCGCACGCCACGCCGCTCGACGTGGTGACCGGCCTGGACACCTCGGTGCTGGCCAACGCCCGCACCTCGACGGGCCTGGACGCGCTGCCCGCGGAGGCACGGCTACGCGCCGTGCGGCACCGCGCCAGCCGCGTCAGCTGACGCCGTTCCCGCGGGGCGCACCCGCCGCCCCGCGGCAACACGATCACCGGACGTCCGCGCGCCGTCGACCGCCGCCCAGCGGCTCACAGGCTCCGGCGCGACCCTCCGTCGACCGGGAGCATCAGGCCGGTCAGATAGGACGCGGCCGGGGACATCAGGAACACGGCGGCCCGGCCGAACTCCTCCGGGGAGCCGTACCGGCGCAGCGGGATCGACGCCTCGTGTCGCGCCCGGGCGCTCTGCGGATCGCCGCCGAGCGCGTCGAGCTCCCGCACCCGGTCGGTGTCGATACGCGCCGGCAGCAGGCCCACGACGCGGATGCCGCGCGGCCCCAGCTCGTCCGCCAGGGTCTTGGCGAACCCGGCCAGCCCGGGCCGCAGCCCGTTGGACACCGCGAGCCCCGGGATCGGCTCGTGGACCGACCCCGACAGCACGAACCCGATCACTCCGCCCTCGCCCAGCGCCCCGGCGGCGGCCCGGGCGAGCCGCACCGCTCCGAGGAACACCGTCTCGAACGCGGACTGCCACTGCTCGTCGGTGATGCTGACCGCCGGGCCAGCGGGCGGGCCGCCCACGCTGATCAGCACTCCGTCGAGGCGGCCGTACGCCTCCTGGGCGGCGGCGAGCAGCCGCCCGGCCGTACCGGGGTCGGAGTTGTCCGCGGCCAGGCCCAACGCCCGCTCGGAGCCGCCGAGTTCGGCGGCCACCTTGTCGAGCCCCGCCTGGTCTCGGGCGGACAGCACCACCCGCGCGCCCTCGTCGACGAGCGTGCGGGCCGCGGCGAGCCCCAGCCCGCGGCCCGCGCCCGTCACCACGTACACCCGGTCCCGAAGTCCGAGGTCCATCGCTCAGCCCCTTCCCCGCTGCCGGCCCGACAGCGTCAGTGCGGTGTTGACCAGGCCGATGTGGCTGAACGCCTGCGGGAAGTTCCCCAGTTGGCGGCCGGCCACCGGGTCCCACTCCTCGGAGAGCAGCCCCACGTCGTTGCGCAGGCCCAGCAGTTTCTCGAACAGCGCGCCCGCCAAGTCCTCATCGCCGGTCCCGTGCAGGGCGTCGGCGAGCCAGAACGAGCAGGCCAGGAAGGCCCCTTCACTGCCGGGCAGGCCGTCGACGCCACCGGTGTCGGGGCTGTAGCGGCGCACGAAGCCGCCGTTGTCCAGCTCCCGCCGCACCGCCTCCACCGTGCCCCGCACCCGGCGGTCGGTCATCGGCAGGAAGCCCACCTGCGGGATGAGCAGCGTCGCCGCGTCCAGCTCGGCCGAACCGTAGTACTGGGTGAAGGTGTTGCGGGTGGCGTCGTAGCCCTTCTCGCAGACCTCCGCGTGCACCTGCGCCCGCATCGAGCGCCAGCGGTCGAGGTCGCCGCGCAGGTGCGGCACCGACTCCAGCGTGCGCACCGCGCGGTCCGCCGCGACCCAGGCCATCACCTTGGAGTGGACGAAGTGCCGGCGCGGGCCGCGCACCTCCCACAGGCCCTCGTCGGGTTCGCGCCACTTGGTCTCCAGGAAGTCCATCAGGGCGCGCTGCAGGTTCCAGGCGTGCGGCTCGTCCTTGAGCCCGCGGTCGCGGGCCAGGAACAGCGAGTCCAGCACCTCGCCGTACACGTCGAGCTGCAGCTGGCCGGCGGCGGCGTTGCCGACGCGGACCGGGGCCGAGCCCTCGTAGCCGCGCAGCCACGGCACCTCGTACTCGGGCAGCCGGCGCTCCCCGGCGATGCCGTACATGATCTGCAGGTCCGCGGGGTCGCCGGCCACCGCGCGCAGCAGCCAGTCCCGCCAGGCGTGCGCCTCGTCGAGGAAGCCGCAGGAGATCAGCGCGTTCAGGGTCAGCGCGGCGTCCCGCAGCCAGCAGTAGCGGTAGTCCCAGTTGCGGACCCCGCCGATCTCCTCGGGAAGCGAGGTCGTGGCGGCCGCCGCGATGCCGCCGCTGGGCGCGTAGGTCAGCGCCTTGAGGGTGATCAGCGACCGCAGCACCGCGTCCCGCCACGGGCCGTCGTAGCTGAACCGCCCCGACCACTCCTGCCAGTCGGCCAGGCTCTGCTCCAGCGCCTGGTACGGGTCGACGCGCCGCGGCAGCTTCTCGTGCGAGGGGTGCCAGGTGAGCACGAACGCGATCCGCTCGCCGGCGGCGACCGTGACGTCGGTGTAGGTGCGCATGTCGCGCCCGTACATCGGCACCGGGGGCTCGGTGCGCAGCCACACCGAGTCGGGTCCGGCGATCGCCACCCGGTGGTGGTCGGTGCGCCGCACCCACGGCACCACGCTGCCGTAGTCGAACCGCAGCGCCAGCTCGCTGCGCATCGCGACCTCGCCCGACAGGCCCTCGACGACGCGGATCACGTCCGGCAGCTGGTCGCGCTGCGGCATGAAGTCGGTGACCTTGACGCTGCCGGACGCCGTCTCCCAGACGGTGTCGAGGACGAGGGTGTCGCCGCGGTAGGCGCGGCTCGCGCACTCCTTCACGTCCTTCCCGGCGGGGGCCAGCCGCCACCTGCCGTTGCCCCGGTCGCCGAGCAGGGCGGCGAAGACCGACGTCGAGTCGAACCGCGGCAGGCACAGCCAGTCGATGCTGCCGTCCCTGCCGACCAGCGCGGCGGTCTGCAGATCGCCGATCAGCGCGTAGTCCTCGATACGTCCTGGCACGTTCCGCCTCGCCGCCTTTCGTGTCGCGTGATCCCGCGGTGCGGGTGAACCCGGGGTCAGACCGCGACCGTAGCGCTTCCCCCGGCCGGGCGTCCCCCGCCGTCCCCCGCGTCGCCGTCCGAGCCGCGCCCGGAGGCCGCCTCCTGCGCGGCCTTCGCGCGCTTGCCCAGGATGTCCGCGCGCTCGCGCCGGAGCAGCACCACCCAGCCGACCGGCACCATCGCCGCGAACAGCCACCACTGGATCGCGTAGGCCATGTGCGGGCCGATGCTGCTGTGGTCGGGCTCGGGGACGAGCGCGGGCTGGGCGTGCCCGGCTGCCGGCGTCATGGAGACCATCTCCAGGTAGCCGCCGACCAGTTGGTGGGGCACGTCGCCGGCGACCTTCGTGCTGTTGATCAGCATGATCTGACGGGGCGGCAGGCCGTGGGTGTCGCGGATGCCGGTGGCCGAGGTGGTCTCGTCGGGGCGCAGCCGGCCCTCGAGCGTCACATCGCCGGCCGGCGGGGCCGGGATCGACGGGAACGCCGTCGGGTCGTCGCCGCCGGCGATCCAGCCACGGTTGACCAGCACCGCGTGGCCGTCGTCCAGCACGAACGGGGTGATGACGTGGTAGCCGATCCGCTGGCCGCCGGCCCGTTCGCCGCCGCCGTTGCCCGCGGTGCGGTGCCGGGCCACGACCTCGTGCGCGGTGTCGAAGCGGCCGTGCGCGGTGACCGCCTTGTACAGGTCCTGGTGGGGGACCGTGAAGCCGGGACGGGTCGCCGTCCCCACCGGGACCGGATCGGCCTTCAGCGCGGACGCGATGATCTTGTTGTTCGCCACCCGGTGCTCATGACGGTGCAGCTGCCAGAACCCCAGCCTGATCATCGCGGGGATCATCACCAGGCCGACGAGGGTGAGGATCACCCACTGGCGGGACAGCAGGAAGCGGTACACCCCACGACCGTACAACTCGGCCACGGGACGCCGGCCGGTAGGGGCGCCCGGTGTGCCCGAAGGCCGGCCTGCCGGCGGGACCGCCGACGGGACCGCTGACGGGCCTGGCTGCCGGCCCCGGACCGGTCGGGACGGTACGGGGCCGGTGGCCGTCAGGCGCCGGCAGCCGAGCCGACGCGGTCGACGATCCCGCCGCGGCCCTCGGCCTTGGCGCAGTGGCCGCTGCAGAACCAGTGCCCGTCGACGTCCACGCCGTGCCCGACGATCTGCACCCGGCAGTGCTCGCAGATCGGCGCCATCCGGTGGATCGCGCACTCGAAGCAGTCGAAGACGTGCACCGCGCCCTGGGCGTGCACCTCGAAGCTCATCGCATAGTCGTTTCCGCAAACCTCACATCGAGCCATGAGGCACAGGCTGCGATCCTCGGTGGCGCCGGGCAACGCGTGCCGGGGCGCGTCGCCCGCGGTCCACCCGAATAGCCGGACCGGACCGCTGCCCCGGCACCGGCCGTGCGTCCGGTGCGCGACGGCCGTGCGGTCCGCCTCAGCCGTGCACGGCCGTGCCTCAGCCGTGCACGCCGTTCGCCGGCTGGACGGCCTTGAGCAGCTCGGCGAACTGCCGCTCGTCTATCACCGGGGTGCCGACCTGGCGGGCCTTCACCGCCTTGGTGGTGGACGACTGCGGGTCGTTGGTCACCAGCAGGCTGGTCAGCCGGCTCACCGAGGACGCCACGTGCAGGCCGGCCTCCGTCGCGCGGTCCTCCAGCAGTTCGCGGTCCGTGCCGGTGTCCCCGGTGAACGCCACCCGCATGCCCTGCACCAGCGGCCCGCCGGGCGCGAGCCGGCCCGGGTTGGGGTACGGGCACACCGGGCGCTTGCGGGCCGGGCGCCACCCCGAGGCGTACCCCGAGCCGGCCAGACGTCCGTAGCGCGGGCCGGGCACCGGCGCCGGGCCGTCCACCCACTCGGTGAGCGGGCGGCACACGTGCAGCGGCAGCGGGAGTTCGGCGGCGGCGGCCATGTGCAGGCTGGGCCGGAACGCCTCGGCCAGCACCCGGGCGTCGTCCAGGGCGTGGTGGGCCCTGCGCTGCTCCACGCCGTAGTGCGCGGCCAGCGACTCCAGCTTGTGGTTGGCCAGCGGGAGCCGCAGCTCCTTGGACAGCACGATGGTGCACAGCCGGTGCTCCACCGGAGCCGCGGACCGGGCGCGGGCGTACTCGCGGGCGATCATCGACCAGTCGAAGACCGCGTTGTGCGCCACCAGCACGCGGCCGGCGAGGCGTTCGGCCAGCGCGTCGGCGATCTCCGGGAACAGCGGGGCGTCGGCGAGCATCGCGCTCGTCAGCCCGTGGATCCACACCGGGCCCGGGTCGCGCTGCGGGTTCACCGGCGAGTACCAGTGGTCCTGGACGGCGCCCTGCGCGTCGAGCCGGTAGACCGCCGCCGAGACGATCCGGTCGTCCCGGGCGAGCCCGGTGGTCTCCACGTCGACCACCGCATAGCCCTCGGGGTACCCGGCCGGCCACGGGAGGGGCGCGGCGTCGGTCCTCGGGGTCCCGCCGCTCAAGACGGGGGGAGGCTCGGTCTGTTCGTCCAGCATGGTCATCGAGGATAGGGGCCGCTGCCGACAGCCGATCATCGACTCCTCGGAATACCAGTGGGTAACAACGTCTAGCGGGCGCCCCGTAGCTGCGCCTATGGTGCGCTCATGCCGCAACTGCCCGATGTCGTGCTGTGGTCGATACCCGCATTCGTGCTGCTCACCGTCGTGGAGATGGTGAGCTACCGCCTTCACCCCGACGAGGACGCCGCGGGGTACACCGGCAAGGACACGGCGACCAGCCTGTCGATGGGCTTCGGCAGCCTGTTCACCGACGCCCTGTGGAAGATCCCCGTCGTGGCGATCTACTCCGCGCTGTACGCGTTGACGCCGCTGCGCGTCCCGGTGCACTGGTGGACGATCCTGCTGATGCTGCTCGCGCAGGACTTCTTCTACTACTGGTCGCACCGCGGCCACCACGTGATCCGCGTCCTGTGGGCCTGCCACGTGGTGCACCACTCCAGCCGCAACTTCAACCTGTCGACGGCGCTGCGGCAGCCCTGGACGAGCCTGACCTCGTGGCCGTTCTACCTGCCGCTGATCGCGCTCGGCGTGCACCCGGCGGCGCTGGCCTTCTGCTCCTCGGTCAACCTCGTCTACCAGTTCTGGATCCACACCGAGCGCGTCGACAAGCTGTCCCGCCCGCTGGAGTTCGTGCTCAACACGCCCTCCCACCACCGGGTGCACCACGCCTCCCAAGGCAGCTACCTGGACCGCAACTTCGGCGGCATCCTGATCGTCTGGGACCGCCTGTTCGGCTCGTTCACCGCCGAGACCGAGCGGCCCGTCTACGGCCTGACGAAGAACATCTCCACCTACAACCCGATCCGGGTGGCCACCCACGAGTACGCGGCCATCGCGCACGACGTGGCCGCCGCGGACGCCTGGCGGGACAAGATGCGCCACCTGCTGCTCGGGCCCGGCTGGCGCCCGGAGACCGTGGCGGTCGCGGCCGGTACGGCCCCCGCCGTGGACACGCCGACTGCCGCGGGCGGTACGGCAGTTGCCGCCGAGAGCGGATCGGCCGCCCCGGGCCAGGACGGCGCCGCGCACCCCGGCGGGCCCGTGGCCCGGGAGTCCGCCGCG
>Ga0123353_10018876_pt1 | contig 10219 bp, 9 predicted proteins | sample TergutLab28metaG_3_FD_92763 | JGI IMG/M metagenome (GOLD analysis project Ga0123353, IMG submission 92763) | Labiotermes labralis P3 segment gut microbial communities from Petit-Saut dam, French Guiana - Lab288 P3 | ecosystem: Host-associated > Arthropoda: Insects > Digestive system > Gut ...
AATAAATAATGTACGATGTGGGGCTTTTTGTCAAGGGAAAAGCTTTCCAAATCATTAAAACTCGAAAATAAAACTCAAAAATAGAATATAAATCGCCACGTTCGAGAATAAATCAATTGACACATCCGCAACTTTCTGGTACATTTGTATATATTTATACACATCAATATAATCGAAATTTTCTTTAAGGGGAGGCCTCTGATGTCAAAACCAAACCCGCCGAGCCACGTATCAGGACCCGGCATGTTTCTGTTCGGTGACGAGGAGCGTAAAGAGCTCCTTGACGTCATGGAAAGTGGATATCTCAACCGCTATGGCAAAGAAGACGATCCGAGGTTTAAACAAAAGGTGGCGACTTTTGAAAAAGAATTTGCGGCTTATTGCGAATGTAAGTACGCCGTGGCTGTCAACGGAGGCACCAGCGCCATATTAACCAGCCTTGCGGCTTTAGGTATAGGTCCGGGAGACGAGGTAATAGTGACCGGCTTTACCTACATAGCGTCAATGGCCGCTATCGTCTTTGCTGGCGCAGTTCCTGTGCTTGCGGACATCGACGATTCGTTGAATATGGACCCTGAAGATGTCAGAAAGAAGATCACACCCAGAACCAAAGCGCTGCTACCCGTGCATATGCTCGGCAATCAGGCCGATATGGATTCGATCATGTCGATAGCTAAAGAGCACAACCTCTATGTGATCGAAGATTGTTGTCAGGCTTGCGGCGCATCATACAAGGGTAAAAAATTGGGTAGCATCGGAAACATCGCCGCCTTTTCACTGAACATGTATAAAACCATCACAGCAGGCGACGGCGGCGTCGTGGTGACGAACGATTTCAACCTGTACCAGCGGGCCTTTGGTTTTCATGACCAAGGCCATACACCAAACCGTTTGACTATTGAGATCGGTAAAAGAAACTTTGTCGGTCTGAATCTTCGTGTCAACGAGCTAACAGGCGCGGTGGCTTTGGCGCAGACCCGCAAACTTCCCTATATAATCTCAACGCTACGCAGAAACAAAAAACGTTTCAAGGATCAACTCACGGGCCTTTCCGGCTTTAAATTCCGTAAAATCAACGACCCCGAGGGAGAAACGGCGACGCTTCTCGTTCTGATTTTTGATACCGTCGACCTTGCTAACAGATTTTGCGATGAAACAGGCAGTACGCCCGTAGCCACTTCCGGATGGCATGTTTACAGCAACATGGAGCAGATTCTGGGTAAAAAACACGTATCAAAGTGGCCGGATTCCGATTCAACGGCAGAGTATTATCCCGGTATGCTGCCTAGGCTCGACGATCTGGTCCTCAGGGCCGTTCCGCTCAGTATCGGAGTCGTCGACCCCGGACTGGGTGCAGGGTACGGCATCAATATCCTTTCCACAGATGCTCAAATCGACGAAGCTGCACAAAATATTCGCCGGGTTATTAAGGAGATACAATGAATACGTACACTTATGAGAAAAACAACAGGCTTTTGGAGCGTGCAAAGAGAGTTACTCCACGGGGGATACAAGGCCATCTGGGCGTGACATACTCCACACCTTTAGATTGTTACCCGATTTTTTCAGAGCGCGCCAAGGGCGCCTACTTCTGGGACGCGGACGGTAACAGATTTATCGACTATATGTGCGCTTACGGGCCGAATGTTTTAGGCTACAGGGATGATGACGTGGACGCAGCAGCCATGGAACAAATGAAAAAAGAGGATTTCTGTTCTACTCCTTCGCCCATACTGATTGATTTTGCGGAGCTCCTCGTAGACACGGTCGATATGGCTGACTGGGCTTTTTTTGCTAAGAACGGCAGCGATGTCACGAATTTCGCCTATATGGTCGCCAAGTCCGCGACCGGGCGGGAAAAGATTATCATGGTCAAGGGGAACTATCACGGTTCCCTGCCCTGGATGCAGGATACCGGTTCCCCGGGCACCGTATCAGGCGAGCAGGCCAACGTCATATATGTGGAATGGAACGATACGGCGCAAGTTGAACAGGCAATCGCGGAAAACCCGGGTCAGATCGCTTGTTTTATGTCCACTCCCTATTTTCATCCGACCTTTGCTAAAAATATCATGCCGGCGGATGGATACTGGCAAAAAATCCGTAAACTGTGTACTGACAACGGTATCGTCTTAGCCATCGATGACGTCCGTTGCGGCTTCCGTCTTGATCTGCGCGGTTCTGATAAGTATTTCGGAATTAAAGCCGATTTGATGTGTTTCTGTAAGGCACTGGCCAACGGATACAGCGTATCGGCCCTCTGCGGGATCGACGCGCTCAAGGCTTATGCCGGCGGCATCATATATACGGGCAGCTACTGGCTGTCGGCTGTTCCCTTTGCCGCTGCCATAGCGACTATAAAAAAGTTAAAAGCTATTGATGGCGCCAATTACATGCAGGCTATAGGCAGAAAATATACCGACGGCCTCTTAAAGTTGGCGGCTTCCCATGGTTTTAATATGGAGATATCGGGCGCGCCTTCACTTTTCTTTTTTAATATTAAGGACTCTGCAGAAATCAATGAAATGTGGATCGCGGAATGTGTCCGCCGCGGCGTTTTCCTGACTCGCTTTCACAATCATTTTATATGCTGTTCGATGACAGAGGAAGATGTGGATTTTTCTCTGGAAGTTGCAGACGAAGCATTTCAAGCCGTAAAAGGAGTAATATGTCGGACGTAATTTTGCAAATGAAGGGCATTACCAAGAATTACGGCGGCGTCCGCGCTTTGGATAATGTTGATTTCGATTTGCACCGAAGTGAGATACTCTGCCTGCTTGGGGAGAATGGCGCAGGCAAGACGACCTTAATAAAGATTTTATCCGGTGTCGAGCAACCCACAAAAGGTGAAATCATATTCGAGGGTAAAAAAATCCAGCTCAAGAATCCCAGTATTGCACATAGCGCAGGCTTCAGCACGGTGTATCAGGAGATGGTGCAGTTTCCGGATATGACCATAGCTGAAAACATATTTATCGGCCGCTATCCAAAGAAGGCCGGCCTTATTGACTTCAATGAACTGAACGGCGTGACCGAGAAGCTCATGGATGATTTAAATATCCATTTCGACCCACAGACTAAAATACGCCGCTTGAGCATAGCGCAGCGTCAACTGGTGGAAATTCTTAAGGCATTGTCGTACGATTCAAAGGTAGTTATTTTTGATGAACCGACTTCGTCCCTGACCCCGGAGGAAACGTCGCTTCTGTTCGACACCATCATCAAGTTGAAAGAGCAAAACATCTCGGTCATCTATATTTCCCACCGGCTGGAGGACGTCTTCGCCATCGGGGACCGCGCATTGATACTCCGGGACGGGGCGAACTCGGGCGGCGGGATGATTGATGAACTCACAAATGACGACATCGTTTCCATGATGGTGGGAAGAGTCATTGAAAACCGCTTTCCCAAGCGCAAAACAGTAATAGGGAACGACATACTCAAAGTGGAGAACATCTGTAACAAACGCGTGAAAAGCGCCTCTTTCACCTTAAGAAAAGGGGAAGTGCTGGGTTTCGGCGGACTAGTGGGCGCCGGGCGCAGCGAGCTCATGCGCGCCGTTATAGGCGTGGATAAGAGTACCGGCAATATTTATCTGGAAAACGAAAAAATACATAATCGTTCCCCTCGTGAGGCGATCGCAAGGGGCTTCGCCGCGGTGCCTGAAAACCGCAAGGATGAGGGACTGATTTTAAAACTTTCAACGCTGATTAATATGCAAATCAGTTCCATAAGGAGGTTTTTAAACCGGTTCGGATTCATAAATAAACTTAAGGAAAGGAAAGTGGCCGCAGAATATATCGAGAAACTCGCAATTAAGGTGACAAGCTACCACCAAAGGGTTAGCAACCTGAGCGGTGGCAATCAGCAGAAGGTCGTTTTTGCGCGAGGGTTGATAACCGAACCCAAAATCCTGATACTTGACGAACCGACAAGGGGCATTGACGTGGGTTCGAAGACGGAGATATACGAGATCATGAACAAACTGACCGAACAGGGCGTTTCAATAATTATGGTCTCATCCGAACTGCCGGAACTCATGAATATGAGCGACCGCATAATAGTGATGCGAGAAGGATCCATTGTGGGAGAAATATATCCCGAAGAGGCCACAGAAGAAAAAATAATAAAAATGGCGACAGAGGGGGTGAGTGCGTGAAAAAGGAAAACGCCGAGAAATTCAGAATTTTACCGCAGGGGTTCATGCGGAATACGTATTTTGGCTCGTATTCGGGGTTGTTGTTGGTACTGTTGGTATTCGGGACATTTCTGTCGTTCCGGAGTCCATATTTTCTGACGGTAAAAAATATCATGAACGTATTCCGGCAAGTTTCCGTTTACGGTATCATATCTTGCGGTATGGCTTTTGTTATCATTACGGCCGGCATCGACCTTTCTGTGGGTTCGGTGACGGGTATCAGCGGAGCCACAGTCGCGAAGCTCGTCACGGAGGGCATCATGCCATATGGCATGGCTATCATCGTGTGCCTTGTTATGGGTATTATGATCGGCTCACTGAACGGATACCTGATTTCATATACGGGAATACCGCCCTTCGTTATGACACTGGGAACTATGATTTCCCTGCGTGGCCTGTGCTATATAATATGCGACGGCAAACCCATCGGAAACCTGCCGGAGTTTATGACTACGTTGGGAATGGGGTTCATCTGGAAAATCCCTACTCCGATCTTATTAATGATCAGCGTATTCATCATTTCCGGTATCATATTATACAAAACGCCGTACGGCCGCTATGTTTACGCGGTCGGGGGCAATCCCACCGCCGCATTCCATGCGGGTATCAACGCGAAGCAGGTAATCGCATGGACATATACCCTCAGCGGCTTGTTTTGCGCTTTTGCCGGCATTATACTGACCTCACGCAATGCTTCAGCCTCCCCGACAGGCGGAAACAGCTTTGAACTGGAGGCTATCGCGGCCTGCGCTATGGGCGGAATATCAATGGCAGGCGGATATGGTTCCATTATCGGTGTCTTTTTAGGCGCGTTACTCATGGGCTTTATCAACAACGGTATGAACCTCATGTACATCACTTCCTATTGGCAGTTGGTCGTCAAGGGCATCATCATTGCCGGTGCGGTTATCTACTCCATGATATCCGCACAGCGAAGCCAGGAAAAACTAAATTAATATTGTGCATCGACACATTATTAATAGAGGCATTAACTAATTATCGTTAAAAAATAACGGAGGAGAAAAAAATGAAAAAAGTTGCCATTTTAATGCTCGCTTTTGTAATGGTCTTCACGCTTGTCTCATGTTCGTCAGGGAACGATCCCGGGGTTACCGATGAGGGCGACGCTCCCTACAGGGTTGCCGTCATCGTTTGGTCAATGGCGGAAGAATTCGGCGTCTATGTCGTCGAAGGGGCAAGAAGGGCCGCCGACAGGCTCGGTATCAGTATGACAAACCACGATCCGGCGGGTGATATGCAGAAAATGATCGCAATCATTGAGGATTTAATTCAGCAGGAGGTGGACGCGGTTATCATCGCCCCAGTGGAAGGCACGGGAGCCTCGCCATATGTTGACGCTATGCGCGAAGCGGGAATCATCGTGGTGAATTACGATCTGGAGGTCGATACTTTTGCCGACGGTTATGTCCTGTCAGACAATTATCAGGGCGGTCGCGATTCCGGTGAGCTTTTCCTGGAGAGATATCTTGAAGATGAGGGCCTGGTTTTTGTGACCCAGGATTACCCCAGCGTCTTGGCCACCATCGACCGTTCAAACGGTTTCTCGGACTATGTAAAGGAGAACAGACCCGGAATGACATTCGTAGATCAGCTCACAGTAGGGACCAGGGACACTTATCGAACGACTATTGAGAACACACTCACTGCGTATCCTGAAACTATAGGCATTTTCTGCTATACCGGAGATATCGCCATAGTCGCTCATAACGTAGTCAAGACCATTGGACGCGAAGACATCATCATCTGCGGTTACGACGCTACGCCTGAGCAGATAGAAATCATGAAACAGGACGGCCTCGATTCAAATCTTATTTCTTCAGTGGCCCTTTACCCGATCAATATCGGCCGCTTATGTGTTGAGACCGCTTTTGGGCTTTTAGAAGGTGACATTGAGCCGGGAATCAGGATAGAATCCGTATGTGGAATGCTGACCCCCGCAAATGTTAATGAATTTGAAGATCTGGAATACGCTCAATAAACCAGCTATCTAAAACAGACGATTACCGATAGGGGCTGACGCCATGCGCAGCCCTTATTTCTATACATTGTTAGACCGGCCGCCGTTTATATTGGCGAAAGCGGCCGTTTCCTGCGCGGTTGGTATAGAATCCTGTGCGCCGATCCTGGTCACAGCCAAAGCGCCCGCCACATTCGCATAGCTTACAGCCCGGCGTATATCACGGTGGGTTGCGTATTGTACAGTCATCGCCGCGGTGAAGACATCGCCGGCTGCTGTTGGGTCTACAACATTATCCACTTTAAGGGCCGGGAAAAACTGACACTCCGTCCCGTCGAATAGCATCGCGCCATTTTCGCCCAGTTTTTGTACCACATACCTTGGCCTGGCGCGATTGAAAAGAAGTCTTGCGGCTTTTTCCGCTGTGTCCTTTGAACTAATTGTCACACCGCAGAGCGCCTCTGCCTCAGTTTCATTTGGACTGAGAATTTCCATTCCAGCTATCCGCTCCAGTGGGAAATCCATTGCGGGACCCGCGTCGATTACGTACGGTATACCCATCGACCTTGCTTTTTCACAGGCTTTTATAACCGCATCTGCGTTTATCTCGAATTGCAGCATTAAAAAATCATAGTTTCTGCTGAAAACGGAGGAAATCTCATCGTCCGTTATGGCCATGTTGCTTTCAGCGAATGAAATTATGCGATTGTTGCCCGTGTCGTCGATCATTATAACGGCCAACCCACTGGGCTTTGTAGTGTCCTTAAACAGGAAGTCGGTGTTTATTCCACGCCCTTTTAGCATCGTGCGTAGCCTATCGCCATATACGTCGTCGCCTACTTTGCCCGCGAAGGTGACTACAGCACCCTGAAGCTGCGCGGCAACCGCTTGATTCGCGCCCTTGCCGCCCGCAAAATATCCGTATGTCCCGCCGAATACGTTCTCGCCCGGTCTGGGAAATCGCGATACCGTCATAATCAGGTCCATGTTTATACTGCCCGCGGACAGTATCCTTTGAGTCTTCATGTTTTCCGGTAAGCGCCAACCATCCTGCTTACGGAATCCGCGCTTATATCTCCCTCCATCGGCCCGAGTTTCATAACGTTTAACGCACCGGCTGCAGAAGCCATCTCTCCTGCCTCAGATAGCGTTCTCTCCTCTAAAAGACCGCATAAGAACGCGGCGTCAAAGCAGTCGCCCGCCCCTGTTGGGTCAACCTGATACACATCAAAAAACGGGCAATCAACCTTCTCATGCCTGCTGTAAATGGTGCTGCCGCCCTGCCCTCCTTTAAGCGCCACTATCTCCATCTTCTCGTTCTCAAACAGCTTCCGTATGCCCTCTTCCACAGTATCCTCTCCGGTGAGTAGCTTCAATTCCTGGAGGCCTGGCATTATAACGGAACACTGTTTCAGGACAGCGCCGATCACCTCATCCATAGCCCGGCTACCCAGCAATTCCAAGCGAATATTGGGGTCAAATGAAATTTTAGCGCCGTTGCGCGAAAAATCCGCTGCACAGTCGATAATCTTCTTCCGCAGCGTATCGCTTGCCATCAACGAACAGCCCATGATATGGAAGTACTTCGGGTCCCGGATATCCTTGATATCGAGGGGCTTTGAACAGATGGCGGGAGTATTGTCGATATGATAAATGAACTTTCTTGACCCATCCTCAAAATAGGTTACAAAAGCCACAGCGGTTGAACGGCGTTCGTCTTCAAAAACGTAATCCACATTAACGCCGTCCTTTTTCAACCGGTCCAGAATATTCCTGCCAAAATCGTCCTTGCCAACACCGCCCAGAATCCCCGCGGTATGCCCTAACCGTGCTACCGTATCGATAAATATAACGGGCGCACCGCTTGGAAATGGGCCTAAAAACTCGCCCTCTTCAAATAATTCCATGCCGACCCTCGGCCTCATGATTTCCACAAGCATCTCGCCCATTGCCCATATTTCGCACATTGTCGGTTCCCCCTTAAGCTTTAAAAGCGTTCTTAAGAAATTGAAGAGATTCTTTTATATTTCTATCCATAGCCTCAGGGTTAGCGCCGTTGCTTAAATCCCGCCAGACCTTGATATCTTTTCCTACTTGTCCACCCGCCTTCACGAAAGGCTCCATCACAACGCTTTTTTCAAACCCGATATCCCGCAATGCATCACCTATTTCCGTCCAGGGAATGGTGCCCTGCCCGGGGAGTTTTCTGTTTCCCTCACCCACGTGCAGGTGTCCGAGAAGGTCCCCAACAAGGCGTATGGCGTCCGGAGCGCTGTCCTCCTCTATATTCATGTGGAACGTATCGAGCAGTATCTTCACACTTTTACATCCCACGTCGGTGCAAAACCGTACCGCTTCCTCGCCGGTATTCAGTATGTTGGTCTCAAATCTGTTCACCACTTCGAGGCAGTAGTCTATCCCTAAATCCTCCGCTATTTTACCAAGTCGCTTAACGCTCTCAACTCCACGGGCCCAGATTGCCGGTTTGTCAAGGTCGTCATATTCGCAAGGCCAGTAAGTGTAAATCACTCCGGCCAGAACCCTTGAATCCAAACGATCCATGGCCTTCATTATGCCGGTTAAAAAGTCTATGCCCGCTTCCCTGGTTCCGGGGTCCTTTGAGGCGACGTCTTTGTTCTTCGGTGGTCCGATATTCGACGTTATACCGATGCCCAGACCATTAGCAACCGCCTTAAGTTCATCGATCTCGTAATCCGGCATGGATAAAAGGTCTCCCGCTGATATCTCCAGAACGTCAAAGCCCAAATCACTCACCTTTTTCGCGAACATCTTATAATCGCCGTGCCAGTCATTGGTCCAGTACGCATACAGCGTCCCAAATTTCATTTCATCACATCCTCCCGATAAACACAACCATTTACGTCATTGTATCTCATTACACCTGAAATGCAAAGCACTTTTACATACCGTCAAAAATATTGTTGTGGCGTAATACTATTTATGATATGCTAACTGCGGGCAAGGGTTCCCCTATCTTTGCCAGCGCAAGGAGTTTTATATAAACAGATCTCGCAATTCAAACAGATGAAACGGTAGTGATTTATGAGCGGTAAAATTTCACCTTCCATAATGTGCGCCGATTACCTGCGTTTGGAGCGTGTTATATCGGAATTAGCCGAAGCCGGCGTCGAATATATGCATTTTGATATCATGGACGGGTGCTTCGTCCCCAATTTTACATTTGGGCCAGGCCTCCTTAACTCCGTCCGTAGCGTGACCGACATTCCTTTCGATATTCACCTCATGGTCAAACAACCGGAGTTGCATTTGGACAGTTTTGATATTAGGGCGAATGATATTGTGTCTGTTCATCAGGAATCGACGGCACAACTGCGAAGCGCCCTGTATGAAATAAGGAAAAAAGGCGCTCGGTCGGGCGTCGCCTTAAGTCCGGGAACTGATATACATACAATTGAAAGCGTTTTAGAGGGCATTGACGTATTACTGCTGATGGCGGTCAATCCGGGTTTTTCCGGTCAAAAGATGATACCGACAACGCTTAAAAAGATTTCAAACGCAAAGGAACTACTTCAGGCAAAGCGCTTCGGCGCTGTTGAGATTGAAGTCGACGGCAATGTGAGCTTTGAAAACGCCGAAACGATGCGGTCAGCCGGTGCAGATATTTTTGTAGCCGGCTCGTCGAGTTTGTTTATGAAAGACATAAGTATAGCAGACGCTGTCGCGCGGTTGCGATTCGCCGTTAAGTAGCGCCGCGTCCCCCCTCAAACCACCCTTGAGGTTTTACATGCTGAGGTCAAGGTAAGAAAACGGCTGGCCGCCTTTTCTGGCATTTATCAACGCCTCGTCAGCCCGGTTGATGTAATCGCTTTTTCGTTGGGTGTGCTTGACGACTCCCGTAGTCGCGCCTATAGTGACCGATAACGAGAACCCTTTTGCCTTCTTATCCGACGGAATGCTGATGTTCTTTACGGCCTTTGCCAACCTGTTGGCCATCATCCTCGCCCCGTCTTCACCGGTACTCGGCAAAACCGCCACGAACTCGTCCCCGCCGTATCTGGCTA
>Ga0123353_10018877_pt1 | contig 10219 bp, 5 predicted proteins | sample TergutLab28metaG_3_FD_92763 | JGI IMG/M metagenome (GOLD analysis project Ga0123353, IMG submission 92763) | Labiotermes labralis P3 segment gut microbial communities from Petit-Saut dam, French Guiana - Lab288 P3 | ecosystem: Host-associated > Arthropoda: Insects > Digestive system > Gut ...
GAAAGTAGCATCTCTGCTATTTACATTCTCTACCACGCCAAGGGAATGCGTGTCTTTGTGCTGGAAGGCCGTGGGCAATTGAGCAGTTGTGACGGAATGTATAAGAGAAATACCAGCCGAAAGGTACCGTGCCTAAGTCATGAGCTTCACGTTACGACTGTCTTCACACACCTTTGGTAGCGAGGAGTTTCCGAATTGCGCTAACCAGCGTGGAACGGAGAGCATAGTGTTGTGTGCGTGTGTTTGTGTACACAACACTGTGCTCAAGATGTGAACTTAAGTATGCGTAATAACAAGCAGTTAGCGTTTCAATGACAGGCCTGTTGACGGCCGGCCGGGGAATTTCACACAAGCGCGGTTCACACGATGTGTCTGTATTATGGCAGGGGTCCTGAACTCAAATAGTACGTCGCCCTAACGAATCATTTGTAAGTTTAAGGCAGGTCGCACGTTGTTTTTAAGCATTTAAAGAGGATAATTATTTCTTAATGTGCAACACGTCATTATGAATACATCGTACATTTAATAACGAAATCAAAATGTATAACAAATACTGAATTTCAAATTGATTGAATTGTTATTTCTCTCTACTGACGCATTTTGTACATTAAAATCTAGGCAGTTTAAACATTTTTTCCAAGCCCCGTGATGAAAAATGCTTGAAATAATGATTTTCTTCGACACTAAGCCGGGCCACGTTCTGTAAGTGAAATAAAATCAGACATAGCGCCTTGTTTGTCAGACCTGTGCACTACAGCAATAGGGTTAGGTCAGCCGGAAATAAACTTCGTGCATAGTTGATTTCATACCTACCTGCCTATGAAGATGGAACAGACACAATGTTCCGAAGCGTCGGCATATAAAATTCAGACGCCGGGGAATTACCCAGAAGAAAGCACACAACATTCATACATGGCCATGTACGCTTGACTGTGTAACTATAGTTACACAGTCAAGCGTTTACCTTCCTTATTACATAAAGAATCTTCGTAGATCATCAACGGAAGGGTGTTACTTACCATTAGAGTAGTCTCGGCAGTCGGTTGTGGTAAGCGGCTTTCTGCATGTCTCCTTCTGTAAAACCACCACATAATTGTGAATTAGACTTAAACACTTGCTCACGATGTCTTGTGCGTGTCGACATCCATTTATTGTCTATTGTACCCGGGGTGCTGATAAGCCCTTAGCCCGACCAGGATGGAAACAATCTCGGAAGCATGTCCGGGACGCGCGCGATTTCAACAACATCGAGACGCGAGCTGCAAATTATTTTTTTTCTGCAAGGCAAGGCGCCGAAAGAAATTCACGCCATTTTGACAGAAACATTAGCTTGTTTCCTTCCTGTTCGGGCTAAGGACTTATCAGCACCCCTGTACACAAGCTTCGTTTCTTTAAAAGCCCTGTATAAACAGAAAATATGGGCCTTGGCCGATTTGAAGTCAGTATATTAACATTCATTTGTATAAGTTGAGAAATTACAATGTTCAGCCATGGGACCGGTCGAGGTTACAACCTGCACTACGTGAGCTGAGGACTGGTGTTGATGGTTGTACAAAATGACAAGAGAAATAAAGAAACAACTTTATCGACTAAAGTGCTGTAGCCCTCAGAACATCGACACGTTGGTCACATGGACAGCAGGCATCTATGCCGTGACTCAAGATATTGTCACACCGAGTTCCACCCATCGGCCCACAGTGTAACCTTGAGCAGGCAGCCCCATGTGCCTCGGGCCCTGTAGTTGCTTCAGACAAAAGTGGGTGTAATTCTTTGTTGGATTGCAACTAATACATGGGAGCCAGAATTTCGCAGTCGGTATAGTGACTAGGGTATGGGATGAAAGACCAAAGCAACTGGTTTCGATTCCCGGGAGGATTAGGAAATATTTCTGTCCCGAAGCGTCCAAATAGAGTCTAGAGACTACCTGGCCTCCTCGTTATCGGTAAAGCGGCGCTTGCATTTAGTGTCGAGGTTAAGAAAGTCTAGAGCTAAATTTCCATTCCCCCACGCTGCTTAGTTAAACACAGGGACATTTTACCTTTTTTTACAACTACTACGTCATTGGGACGGCTAATTTTAGTTGTGTGTTTGCATCGCAGGAGAAATCTCGGTAAAAACACTGGATTTTGTGGTCTGAATATATCTGGTGCTTGAGAATATCAGTGAAAGAAACATGTTCCAACGTATCTCATGTTTCTTTGGAATAGAAAAAAAAGACGACAACGAAGGGGTGACTGAAGATCTGATTACCAAGAGAAACATCATGTATTTTTACCAACCCAAACAAACAAACACATCGTTTGCCCGAATATAATGAACATCACAGTTCGGAAAAGCTTATGGTTGCGGTTTTCAGCAACATGGTGCAGCTGCGCACACAGCGAATTCCATGGACAGTGGTGGCCGAGTTCCTTTGTTATTCCGTGACTTTGGAATTTATGGCCAACATGATCACCGGTACTTGCATTCCCGGGTTTTTACTTCTGGAGATGCTTAAAACAATATGTGCCTGAACAGCTCTTACGCTCTGGAAAAAAAATTTAAAAACTTTGAAAGAATCATTTGTAAATATATCCCAGGTGTTTAGTCGCGTGTCTGCAAACACGATGAAATAGTGTGTTTATGTTGCAGGCCAGGGAAAAAATGTGTTCCAACATCGTTAGTGAACTGATGGACCCACGTAATTAACTCGCAAACGGTGAGTTTCAGCGGGGGTTGCGTCACGTTTTGTGGACCTTTGCGTTTGCAACTCGTACGGAGTTCACATCTGCTTAGACCTACTAGTTAATGTATCACAATAGACAATGGCTGGCAGACCTTTCTTCCAACACCATGTCTTGAAGCTCGAACATTGGGATCAAGCGGATAGCACTCTTGCTTCTCATCACCGACGACAGGGTTTAATGACCAGCTACGTTGCTTGAGGGTTTCGTGATTCTCCTCAGCCCCTCCAGCCTAGGATTATATCTCGTGATGTGATACCATTGGTTTCTTTCATATCCCCTGTACTCCACCAGTCAATACTATCTTAGTAAAAAAATAATAATAATAATAATAATAAAGGAACTTTGTTAAATGACCTCAGAAGTTTGCATTTGTGTCTCTAGAAAGATCTTTTCCATTGACTTTTGACCGTGTTAGAAATGTTAAATAATGTAATTTAGCGTGTAAAAATTTTTATTGCAGTATTTTTTCAACGTACGTTGAAAATTGTATGTAGCAGCTATAACAACACAATTTGCATTTCGCCGAGAGGGGATTTTAAAAATTTTATGACATCGAGGTTGCACCATATTATATTCTCATTCTCGCTTCCTACTAGTTGTGAAAATATGTCGGGTGTTAGTCGGTTTGGAAACACTGTTGTACGAATAAACATCGTGTATCGCCTCGTAAATACCTCGGAAACCAGTCATTTGAGGCGCTTTAAGTGCAAGGCTACCAATTAAAAATTTGTTTAACTAAAGATTATGACTTCCTATCACAACTTAGAATTGTCCTCTTTGATAAAGCATTAACTCCTACGTTTCAGATATTATCCAACGATGTATTCCAGTTGGTTCTCTGACAAAGATCGAAGCGACTGAAACACGTAAAAATTTATTTATTTATTTATTTATTTAGCAGGTTGTTCGACGTTTCTACATCTTCCCGCGCCCTTTTAACAGCACGTAAAAATTAATATGTTATAAAGAGGTACATTGATGATGGTATGAATTTTAATTAATTTAGAAGTTTAATTAACAGTGTATAATGAATGCATTAAAACACTTTAGATATTGAAAATTCTTTTCTTCTAGGATATGACGTAGCGTCATTAGGTGATCTAACCCCGACGTCTTCAGACATATCCCAGAACAACAGAAGTCTTAGCTACACCGCTGCAGAAACTTCAGAACATATAACTGAAATACTGTTTGACTTGGTTGAAACGAATAAGGCGCAGTATGTAGGTTAGAGTCCGTTCTGCGGCTTGTCGATAAATTAAGCCTGTGCCTATTCTTCGGCTTACCGATAGGTTACAGACCGTTCTGTGGAATTTCGACAGGTTACAGGCCATTCTACAGGATAGCCATAAATGATCGTAATCAGGGGATTCACGATATCTGCAGCATTTTCTTGTTACCTGGTCCAGCAGCGTCCTGCAGTGTGTGTGTGGGGCCTCTGTGTATGCACTGGCTGCACAATGTGTGGAGTTACTGAGGTCACGTTAAACTTTTTTACGGTCTTAGAGAACTCAGTAGCCTCGGTAGGAGTCACTTCATATTATGTTATGGGTCGGAATGTTTCGGGCAGTAGATGCCGTGCCGTGCCATGGCTGAGGCGGTTAGTTGCTGGCCGGTCACCGCGGAGTGCCGGGTTGCATTCCGGGCCAGTCAGCGTGAGACTTCTGATTTATACAACGTCAAATTGTATGTTATTCGTACCGTGCTTGTTCTTACAATCATATTATCATCTAACACATGTAGCCTATGATGCACTGTTCATGACTTCAACACCTACATGCTTCGGCACCAAGGTGTCATAAATGGTGTACCACGGAGTGCATTTGTTGGATATGTTGGTTATATAAGGACATTGGGACGGACTTTTCACCTAGTACTTCGGTTTACCCCCACCAGTGACATATTTATTCATTCATCTACCATACACGCTACATGATTTTGGCAATTGACAGCATCGATAAATAACACGTTTAAACAATTCAGTCAGTAAAGAAACGGGCTGGGCCATCGATGTGTTTATTCCCGATAGCAGGTCGGTGCACAAACTGCACTACTCAGTTCGAGCATGACAATTGCTGCACCTACGTCACTGGGACAGTAGGTGGGTAGGCTGAAGTTTGTGGCTAATTTTGTTTAAAGTCTAAATAAGCTGTAATTGTAAAGAACGTCCAGCATTCTTAAGCACTTCAAAACATTCTACTCCGTCGTTGTACAGCAGCTTGTTAATTATGCTGTCTCACCCACTGGGTTGTGGATACAGAATCAGCTCTTACGAATGGCTCCTTGTCTGTTACTTTATAATGGGTTAGAAAGGAGGTACAGCATTTCTGTGACTAGTGCAGTAATTAAGTTCTATGGATCTATGTGTAATTCATTGTTGTGGATTATAATTAATGGTTCGACTAATTCGGAGTATTAATTAATTTTAACTGCCGTGTAGTTTGTATCCCAGACGCTGACAGTGCAGACGGTCGAGGGCTGCTGCCCTGACGTCAGTATCGCTGCTAACGCGGCTGTCTTAGATCACGTAAATAATTTACACGTTTGCATAGTGTGCAGCCTGAAATCACGTAAATTGTTCACGGTTTGGTGTCGTCCTCTGTGCGAGCTCACGTAGGTTACACTTTTATATCTAGCTATGTCTGAGGTCACGTATATTAGCTACCACGCTTTTGTATATATAGCCTGCTGTCTGAAATCACATAGGATTAAATAATTTGCGTTTTTTATCGACCTATGAGATAACGTAAATTATTTAAACTTCTATATTAACCTCTGATATCACGTATATAATTTGCACTTTTATATCGACGTATGAGATCACGTAATTTAATTAAACTTTTATATTAACCTCTGATATCACGTGAACAATTTACACTTCTATATCGTCCTCTTTGTCAGCTCACTTAACTAAGATACGCTTCTTGTTCGTATCCTGTGTGAGATCACGTAATTAAAGTACTCTTTTTACAATGCCAAACACGAGATTATGTGCGCTGCCTAAATATTTGAAACATCTATAAGTTTTATGTCGTCCGCTCGAGACTCCTTAGTTAAGTTCCATTTATGCAGTGTTCGCCCTACCTTCTAATGTGACATCTTTAGTGTATCGCCTGATAAGTAATTCTCGCTGCACGTGCAATAACCCATATTTCATATTGCCCGCTTTCTGAGAACACACGAATGATTGACGCTGTTACATAATCCTGTTGCGCCGACTTCTAAACACAAGAATTAGATGGTAGTTATACAACGCCTTCGCTACATGTTTAGCCGAGGACTATATTTATGTGGAATTTGTGGTGGGCGAAGTGATTTCAAGTTCTTTTCTCATAGAAATTCGGGGTTTCCTGCCGTCATCCATCGGCGTTCCATACCCATCCGTCGCATCCTCTGAGATGTACTGCAGACCTGACTAGCCTGCACGTTATATCAGTGCCTGTCTCGAGTTAAGCCTAACCTCTGACCCTACGTTAAAATGGATTCGGAAGGAAGAGGTTTATTATTTTGTTCGTCCTTTTCATGAAGCTCGTAAATGTACCCGTAATGGCAATGGCATGCCTGCGCCAGTCCATCTGTATGTGTCACGGATTTCGGCTAAGTTTGGTATTGCTAACCTTTACCAAAAATTTGGTAGGCGACTTTAATTTTAAGCTCAGATGGAAACCAAGTTGTCTGTAGAACGGCCCTCATACAAAAAAAGGACACTTTTCGAGTAAGAACCTTGTTAAGGTCTGCAGCTTTTTCGACATGGTGAATATTTAATGGAAAGAAAGGATTTATAATTTTAGCTCCAGTCACTTCAACAAGACTGTGATTAATTTCGCGGTAACCAGTTTGTACAGCACTGAACGTCAAGGCCGACGAGGCAGATAGAACTGTGAGTAACATATTTGGAGAATATGTAAAACATGTTGCAGTAATCTCACATTTTTCAACTGTTTTGTTAATTTATTTACCGTTACGTTTCCTCCAGTCCGAAGCAAACTTATCTTTTCCTAATTCCTCCCCTTCATCTCGGTAGATACTTTCCATCTTCTCGTAGTTCGGAACTGGTAGACAGTTCTCGCTTCTCATCCTCCTCCTCGTGTCATCCTGTTCCTCCCTGATGCCATGAGCATTAACTACACAGCATACATAATCTCAATTAACCAGCACACAGAATGAGAGAAGTCAAGATCCTGTGACTCGTGTATCGTATCGGCACGCGATAGGCTATCAGCTGGGTGACTATGGAATGGATATCTGGGGCTCGATCTGCAAGATCATCGACACATCCAGACTTTTTCTAGGGGTGTGTAAGGACAAGTCATAGTGTTAACTCAACCGAAGCCCTGCGCTTGACTGCTCATCTCCGTGGCATCTTCGAGAGAGTTAAATCCAACCCGCAAGGCCACATAATATACTCTCAGTAACTAATATCGTGCAATCTCTCTGTAGATATTCCGTGTATTTTCTGATGAATTTGTATGCCTTGTCATTTCGTCTATGTTTGCAGCATGTCTCGTCCTTGGCCTTCTCCATGACTTAATTTACCTTAACAGCGCCGTATGGAAGTACAGGTCACTACGCTTCTCTCGTCCTAACTTTCACAACCACGCTATTACTATCCAGTCTGAAGTCCAGATATTTTACTTATTACTTTTTTCTCCTAGATCGTCAGGGGGACGAATTGAACATAAAGGTAATAGGATAGGTTCATCCTAGAACAAGCCATGAAGGCCCAGAGAGGGAGTAAAGTAATAGGTCTACTCTTCTTTTAATCTCTGCGCCAGATGGGTGTGTGGTCGATGCCACGACCTGGCCGCTTTATCCCCGGGAATGACTCGAAACCCAGCACAGGAAGCTGGGTGGGCCCCAGGGCCGGTCTGGACAGGTGCGGAAAATCTCGCCGCACCGGGAATCGATCCCCGGACAGTCCAGCCCGTAGCGAGTCGCTATGTCGACTATGGTATCCCGGGTCGCGGAGGACTAGAACATATATGTAAAATTATATCTGTGTATTTGAATGTAGGCTTTTCCTTTTGACACAGGGGGGTAGCGTATTTGTAGGCATTTGTGGAATCGTGCTTAAGTAACTAAAGATTTAATAATCATGTTGTGGTCGTTTGGGCTATGAAGCTATGGAACCTTGTGTAATGCAACCGACCACATTCGGAGGTATCTGTTGTCGCCGTCTTCAGAGTAGGAATAACTGCAGTGTTATGAAAACCTGAAATCTCCTGAAGAAATACTTATAGCCCCTAGCGATCGCAGAATCTTGGCTGTACTCCAAAGAATACAAACCAGGCAACAGTTCTAACAGATTGAGACAAACATGCTGACGCCAGACAGCCGGGTCTTACCGAGGCTGGCATCTCGGTGACATCTCCTGACTCCTTGATTAGGTAGCTCCTGCTGTTCGCTGTTTGGAATTCGAAATTGTAAAAAGGTCTCGGGGTCATATTGCATAAGCATACGTGTATACATGGTCTTAGAAACGAGAGATTTGGGGAGGTGGTATGGAAGTGTCGTATTGAACATGAAAACGGACTTCAGAGTAGGCTTAATTGATCTTAGTTGAGGAAAAAGAAGAGAGGGAAAGAAAAAAGAAAGAAAGGGAAGAACGGGAGTTACAGACGGTGACGCAGAGAAAGGCAAAAAGCGTTTCTAGTACTTTGTGTACAGAAAACACGAAAATCCACAGAAAATTTATTTTTGTTGTATGGAAGCCTTCCTTAATGTTAATGGTTGAAACAACCGCAACCGATGCAACTTTCTGTATGATCCGATTTAATATTATCTTCTCAACTTGCACTTTTTGAACCACTTCCCCGCTGCAATGTAATTTCAGCTTTACCCTAACAATTCCATAAGGCGTTAGAAACCACGACATTCCTTCCTATAAGCTTTCTTTCCCCCTGAACCGCCGCACCGGTAATTTGTTTTCATAGCCTAACTCATCGGAAGAGACTAAGAATTTGGCAAAATACGCCTCAAGAACCCGAAACCGGTTTCCAAAGGATTTACCCCGAACCACATTATTATTATTATTATTGGCCCTGTATAATTTTTTTTGTCAAACTCATTTTAGTCAAACTATAGTAATCGCGACAATAAATAAATGCAAATACAAATGTTGATGGACTTTTGAGTTCCCTGTCTGTTGCGAACAGTATTTGCAATTTTAATTTAGTGTACTTTCAGTTGATGTTTAAGTAATTGGTTCGGACTCATTCCAGATTCAGTTAATTGTGTATCTGATCGCCACGACAATACCATAAGGACAGCACTGGTATTTCAGAGTATCGTCAATAACTCCTTGGGGAAAAATCCTTGAGATGCCAAGGTTCTTTAGATATCCAAACATTTCCGCACTTGTCACGGAATTCAAACATTAACTATCGCTGTTTAAAGATTCTGCCGCCATTTCGTACCCAAGCAAGATGACTTCAGTACAGACCCTCCCATTAAAATATCATGTCAGAAGTAACTTTACAATAGAATTTCACATTGTTGGGTAACAAAAATTGAGTTGGTTTGGATAAATCGATAATTCGATCACAAATATATCAAAACCGTAAAACGTACTGTTCCTTCGTATTGTCGTGAGATTTTTATTTACTCGTATGTGCCAGACATATGAACGTGTTCCACTTCTCAAGCAACTGGAAATAATGATATCACTTGCTATGAGAATATCTTATTTTCACCTTACGAATTGCAGATGTGTGAGAACTGTTAGATAAAAGTGCATAAATGAGATACACATTTTGGCTCAGAAAGCAGTATATATGCCACAAAACTCTCACATGACACGGCACAATATTTTTGTCCATATTTGGATTGATCAGTGGTCAGGGTGCACAAATGCTGTGCTTTTGGTCACCCGAGCGACTAAACTTTGTACGATGGCGCCTTATATTTTCAGCATAATTATTGCTGCTGCTGCAGATAACTGCAACGTTCGCATCACATTAGAATTATGGGTCATCAGTATGAGCATGCATCATGTCACGCTTCTGGCGCGTAGAATTTGGAGGTGGCTTCTGTATGCGGATTGTTGCATAGGTTATCAGAATTAATTTGAAGGTTAGTTTTATAACAAAGAGACCCTAACTTAGCTTCTTTTTTATATATTCCTATGATTTATTTAACGACGCTATCACTATTCCGATCTGTACCCTCACCACATAATATTCGGGTGATCAAATAAAGAAGAATGGGATGGGCGGGGTATGTAGCACGTGTTGGAGGAGGTGTTCATTTAGGGTTTTGGTGGGGAAACCTGAGAGATAGAGACCATTTGGAACACCCAAACCTAGATAGGACATTAATTTTAAAATAGATCGTCAAGAAGTAGGATGAGACATGGACTGGATTGATCTGGCTCAGGATAGGGACAGATGGCCGGCTCTTTTATATGCAATAATTAATCTTAGGGTTCCATAAAACGCGGGGGGGGGGGTGGTGGTGGTGGTTATTGACTAGCTGAGAACTTGTTAGTTTCTCAA
>Ga0123353_10018879_pt1 | contig 10218 bp, 6 predicted proteins | sample TergutLab28metaG_3_FD_92763 | JGI IMG/M metagenome (GOLD analysis project Ga0123353, IMG submission 92763) | Labiotermes labralis P3 segment gut microbial communities from Petit-Saut dam, French Guiana - Lab288 P3 | ecosystem: Host-associated > Arthropoda: Insects > Digestive system > Gut ...
CTTATGAAGAAATCGACTTTCAGGCGAAAGTATGGACAATACCGGCGGATCGCATGAAAGCGGGAAAGGAACACCGTGTGCCGTTGTCGGATGAAACGATAATATTGCTGAAATCCCTACCCCGCATTACGGAATCCCGATACATTTTTTCGGCGTCACACGGCTGCCTGTTGGCAAATACGACTGTTTTCCGGTTAATCAAGGGTTTGCACGAATCGGCAATTAATGCAGGCGGGAAAGGTTACATCGACCCGAAACAGAACTGCGTCGTAACCATGCACGGCTTCCGCTCGACGTTTCGTGATTGGGCGGCGGAGACTACATCGCATCCGTGGGAAGTATGCGAACACGCGCTTGCGCACAGATTGCCCGACAAGGTAGAAGAGGCGTATCAGCGCGGCGATCTTCTGGCCAAACGCGCGCGGCTTATGACCGATTGGGCGCGTTACTGCGCAAAGATACAGCCTTCAGCCGATGTTGCTTTTGATTATGCGATTCATAACGGAAAATGACGAATTTAGCGCGGGGCTGACAAAGTATGTTTGATAGTAAAACGCTCGGTGGAACCAACTTGAACCCGTGACAATATCCTTTCGCCTCCGGCTTAGGTTTCGTGAAACCCGCGATTGATGCGTATCCAGCAGAATGAATCAGGGATGCCTTTTTGACGGAGAAAACAATTATGAATGAAAAAATCAAAACGATTCTTGCCGGATCCTCCAGCGAACAAGACCGTTCACAGCTTGCGCCGCATCGAAAACTGATTCTTGAATTACACCGGCGCGGCTGTTCATTCCGGAAAATTGCGCCGATTCTGTCAGAGACTTTCGGGGTAAATGTAGCATCAATAACCATCTCCCGTTTTGTAGCACAGCCGAAACAAGAGGAGCCGAAACCTCGAAAAACAAACCACGAAAAGAAAAGCCGGTTCCGATAATGTCGATAGCGCCGGGAAAACCTACGCTCACGTCCGTGGCCATCGCATGAGGAAATCCGGCAAAGAATCGCGACATTTAAACAGCAGACGGCGCAACCTGAACCGGATACAACGCGATTCTATTACGGCCCCGACCAACCACTTCATCTTGAATCTGGACAGGACATCAATTTTCTTATCGAAGGTTTTATTTTGTATGGAACTATGCTTTATAATTGCCGATAGAAAATAATGCTCTATGTTGAGGTATGGGTAGATTGGGAGAACTAAACGAAAAAGTGATTCGGATGCTGACGGTAAAAGAGTTGCACAAGTCGTTGGGACTCTTACTGGAGGAAGCATGTTGACCGTCCAATACAACGCCATCGCGAAGGATGAAAACCAAATCTACGGTCAGATAAAGGAGATTCTGACCGCGGCAAGGACAAAGGCCTATTCCACAGTCAACTTTGCCATGGTCGAAGCCTATTGGTTCATCGGTCAACGGATTTTCGATGCGCAGGCGGGCAGCGAGCGAGCCGAATATGGAACGCAGTTGCTAAAATACCTTTCCGGGCAACTGACTCGTGATTTCGGGAAGGGGTTCACAGTAACAAATTTAACCTACATGAGACAGTTTTACCTAACTTTTCCAATTCGTCACGCACTGCGTGATGAATTAGGCTGGACTCACTATCGCTTGATAATGAAAGTATCCGACGACAAAGCCCGCAGTTTTTATATAGACGAATGCGTAAAATCCAGATGGAGTACCCGCCAGCTCGAAAGGCAAATCAATACGCATTTTTATGAAAGACTGTTGTCGAGCCAGGACAAAGCTGCGGTTGCCGCTGAAATTCAAACGACAGCGGCGGCGCCAGACCCTAAGGATTTTATTCGCGACCCTGTCGTTCTGGAATTTCTGGACATAAAACCCTCGCCGGATTTATACGAAAAAGATTTGGAAACCGCCGTCATCAACCATTTGCAGGAGTTTCTTTTGGAAATGGGCAGAGGCTTTTCCTTTGTCGCACGCCAGAAACGTATTTCCTTTGACGGCAGGGACTTCTACATTGATTTGGTCTTCTACCACTACATATTGAAATGCTTTGTCCTTGTTGATTTGAAAATGGACGATCTGACGCACCAGGATTTAGGGCAAATGCAGATGTATGTCAATTACTACACCCGTGAAATGATGAACGATGGCGATAATCCCCCTATCGGCATCATACTTTGTGCCGACAAAAGCGAGGCGATTGTCCGCTACACCCTTGCCGAAGACAATAAACAGATTTTCGCCTCGAAATATATGCTTTACCTGCCTACCGAACAGGAATTGAAAAATGAACTTTATCTGGCGATTGGCAGAGCTGAGGATTGGGCATGAATTCCTACATGTTGTGCGTTGATTACCCCAGGCGGTCTTCTGATCTTGAACAACGCGCTCGCCGCATCGTACGGCATGGCTATATGAACTCCGAATTACACTTTGCCCGCTATGTAACTTAAGGCACTTATGACACATACCTTTACTATCCGGCTGACACGGTATAGGATGCGACGCACATAAGAAAGTTATTGCAGATTATCATGCGCGGAAATGAAATCGTCCAGCCACGATTCATAGGACTTGCGAATTTCGTTTTCTGTAACGCGTGATTTTGTTCTGTTCTTTAATGAATGCTTAACAACCCAGCCTATAAGGTTTTTCCCTTCCAAAGCATTTAGGCAGTCATAGAATATTTTTTTGTTCTGGTTATTTACGTATTCGGCGTATTTTTTTGTTGGAAACGGCACAATTATCCAACTCATAAACCGTTGATTTTCACTGTTCTTTATTTCGTTCGGCACGCTATCAACCGCGATCTTCTGATATTTTCGTATTCCGGGAAGCAGGATTCGAGAGCTTTCACGCCGCGGCACACTGCGTGCGATTTTTAGTAACGATATTAAGTATTTCCAGAAGTATTTCTCATCCATCTCAACTACATTCGCTCTTCTTGCGCTTAGCGTATATATTTGCTCATATTCGCCATTTCCCCAGCGAGGAATAAACAGCTCCAGTTTGGAAATGGCAAGGTGGTCGCTGTAATTTGAAAACAAATCCGTTGCTGCAATTACCCTTTTACCGTTTTTTATACTGCAATCGACTAATGATATGGATAGCGGTGATATAAATTTTTCATCATTTATGTACCATAACGACTCTGACGGTAATACACCAGTATCTGTGGAGATGTTTCCAGGTGATTCATTTTTGTCATCTTCTTTTCCGCCGGCAATTATATATACTAATTTTTTATTTAAAACATCTTTCCTGCTCTCCTTCATTACATCCGGGATTTCTTCATCCGTCATATAGAGCGTTATTTCAGCCAATAAACGCTTAAACTGTAAATTGCCGATGATGTTCAAGTAAAAACTGTTCATTTCTTCTTGTTCATTTGACAAATTATTTATGCCGACATTAGTAGACGCAGTATTGATAATCTTAAATATATCTTCCAAACAATCAAGGTTTATCCGCTGAATATCTTCTGTCACCTTCATGGCTGATTCCGGCAGGAAAGAATCCCTGCTGATGGTGAGATAGTTCTTTGCTTCCTCACCCATTATATGCACTGATATATTTAATACTCCGTAACTGTTCACATCGCCCGGCAAAGAGATTTTCCTCGACACCCATTTGTCGTCAACAAATATACCTTTAAAGAAAACCTTATTTGTATTTGTTATGGGTTCGCCATAATAAACATTATTTCCAATAAATGAGTATTTTACTAAAAGCGCTCTTTCCTTATCGTAGTATGAGAACTCAATATGAGTAGAATCATCATTAACAGCCTCACTTTTCACACTACTCTTTATCTGAATTATTTTCGGTTCGTTTGTTTCATCACGTGTTATTACATAGCTGCCATAAAGATTAAACAACTCATTATTAATATCACCAGTTACATAACTGGATTCATCTTTATTTTTATTAAGAAGCACAATCGGAAATCCATTGAAAGTACATGTTTCAGCTACGTAATCTTTAGTGATTTGCGTGATGAGTTCCAGTGCTGAAGAAAACCTGTCATATTTGCCAAATCTGTTAATATCGTCCCGATTGGCACTCTTTAAAAATATTTCAGCGTCATCTTTTGATAATGTTATTTTAACAGAGGTTCCTCGCCCAAAAGACTTTGCTTCTTCTTTAGATAATAGTTGAGGATAAATTTCACCTCCCATCCTTGGTGAATAGAACGTAACCTTTATCCCCTCAAGCTTTTGATTATCAGTCTGGCGCGCTGTTTTTAATTCAAACTTTCTTACATTGCGAAACACTGATTGCATTCCAAGACCAAAGCTTACCGTAGGGCGAAGCCATTTGGGCATATGCGGACGCATTTCATTAAGGTCTTTATCGAAAATATTTCCAATATACCGCATGTGCCGCAGCTTATCCATTGAAACGCCAATTCCGTGATCTCTGACGGTAATCTCTATATCTTCGTTCGAACGTGCTTTATCAACAATTACTTCAATCCTGTACCCCCAAATAACGTTGTCTAACCTTTTCAGCATTTCCATTAGGTCAATTTTAGTACTGTTAGGAATTTTTTCATTATTGAATGATTTTTCTGGCTTTTCATCCATTTCGCCAAATCTGATTATATTGTTATACTGGCCAATACTAATATCACTAAATAATTGTCGTTTTGACGCGTCAATCGCGTTTTGGATTAATTCCCGCAGGAAAACCAACCCCGACCGTTTGTATACATCAGTACCCTCGATAAGTTCTGCAGAACGTCGCTGATCCGATTTATACACAAACTGTATATCATCCGATTTCGTCTCCGTGCCCTCATGTAACACTTTACATTTAAATAATGGTACTGCTCCCTTGATCTTACGAGGAATTATTTTATTGTTATATATCTTTAAATATTTTATTTCCTCGTCGAGCCAATTCAGCCATTCGAGCATTGCCTTAGCTGCTTCAATCGTTAATTCCTCTGTTTTGTATTTCTTTTGCCCGGAAAATTTTGGCAGCGTACTTATGTATTCTTCAGTTTCATTTTTAGAATATTCTGCCTCTATTGAAATTTTTGTCGGCTGGATGTCTAAATGTTTAACACCCTTGTGTTTTAATTGATGTATAAGTGCATATCTGTCAACAATGCCAGTGACAGAAACAATGTATTTATTGAATCTATTGGAATCAAGGTCGAGTAAATCACCAATTCTGATCATTGTTGCTATAAAGCGAGGATGCACATCATCTTTATATACCCCTCCGATATTGTATTTAAATTTCCTAAACAGATCAGCCCGCATGCCACCGTGAAATTCATTTATATCTACTACCAATTCTTTCAATCTTGAGAGGATATTGCTGTCACGGTTCAGTATGTCCATTACGGTTTTTCGCGAATTCTTCGGGTGATCCCTGCGTTCATACGCCTGAGAAAGTGAGGTGACGGCATTTCTGAATTTGATCGGCCACTCATGGCTTTTATAGGTTTCGTAGAGTTGTGTTTTATCCTGTTCCGTATAGCGGAAACGCTCTTGTCTCATCCATATATCGGTTGATATATTTTCATTTTCATCACGCAGCTTTGCAAGCAAAGGGAAAATAAAATCATATTGTTCAGACAAAGCTTTATCATTTAATACGTCTTTCTCAATCCACCTGTCGAACTCTTCTTCATTTAACCATCTTTCAACCAGTCTATCATACTGAACAACCATGCCGAGGTCATGGCTATATGCGCATTCGAGTAAGAGCCAGGTATCGGTTGGAGAAAGCCGTCGTATATTCTCTTCGCCCAGGATTTTTTCGATAGCGTTGACAATGCACGCAGAATGTGTAGCGTCGTGCATACTGTATGCTGGATTAGATAATATAGCAGCCTTAAGGCATTCTGTATATTCAGCCTTGTCGCTTATCCAGCGCCCCCTTAAATGTTCATATGAATCATTTCTTTTCTCGTATTCTTTCAAATGATCTTCAAGACCATAATGCGCAGCAGGAGCAGAAGCGTTTTTTACAGACATTACTAAAACTCCTCTCAGAGTTATTTATCTTATGACCGAACAAGCACATAAGATGTGAAATAGCAATTTCTTTATGTTTTAAAACCCGGCAAATTCCTAATCCAGTTGTTTATCTCTTCTGCGCTCGTATCGGCTTTGTTAAAAATTCTATACGTATTAATATCAATTCCATCACGCTTTGCTCTTGATTTTAATTTTCCTGAAAATGCGGTATAGAAAGCAAGTCGATTTGTATAGTTTTTAAACTCAATGTTGCGTTGATCGTAGAAATAACGATATCCGTGCATGCCTTCATAGTCGTAGCATGTTCTTACATCATCCGTGCCGGGGATTTCATAGTCTATTATTCCAGGAACAGTCAGATCGAGAAGTATTACATCATATTTCACTTTATTTCTGCTGATCTCGAAAAGATATATAAACTCACGCAAATCACTGGCTAAGTCCACTTCGTGTTTGTATATCTCAATCAAAGAATTTGCAAGAAGCGCCGGACCGTATTCATCTTCAAGTAAAATTATTTTACTCATAATTTCTTTCTACCCTCGAATTAATTTGCTGGTATTTTCATTGTAAATGTTATCCTCGCCGTAGGTTTACACAGTTCATCATAAAATGTATGTAACCACTTTCCTTTGGAGACCTCCAGTGTTTCATTCTTTTCCTGAGATTTCGCCCATTCTTTTATAAATATATCCAAATTAAGTTGATCACGGTTTTCAATCAACTTCAAAATTTCTGGGTGAACAATTTTTAATAAATCCTTGCGTTCCCTTATTGAATTCCTTGCCATTTTTAACTTCTCAGCGCCATCCTTGCCCTTTCCAACTCTGGTAGCCATTGAACCGCCTGGCCGCCATTCTTCCGGCAATTTATCACTAAGCAGTAAGAACGGTATATTGTATTCAAACAATGCTTCAGAAGAGCTTTCATCAACAGTTAATGCACCCCCATGCGCCACAGCAATATTTCGGGAAATATATAAACCTAACCCACTGCCCTCTTTTACGTTTTTAGCATTTTGTTGATTATTACCCAATTTGCCAAATTTAAAAATTTCCTTCTGTTGTGTTTTTTCAATTGGCGACGAATAGTTTGTGACTGAAAACTCATACCATGTGCCGTCTACATTGGAAGTGCGCCTGCAATCCAACTCAAACGATGTGTACCTGTGAGAATATTTTATCGCATTTATCGTCAAATTGTACGCTACTTGCTCAATCTGATCCACATCGGCGTACATTTCAGGGTAATCAATCCATCTCTTATCCGAATCAAATATTTTTTCCACTCCGGGAAACGGGCAATGAAGATACGCATCTTTGCAACTACTCTTAAACATATTGCGCCATTTGAATAATATTTTCTTATATGGCTCGAAATACTGCTTATTTGGCGTTGGAATGCCTTTCAAATACCGCCCCGAGTCACTCATTACGGAAACGCTGTACACATGTGCCATCGTATCAAATATAAATGTTTTCAATGTCCGCCTGAAATTGTTCAATTGATTTTTATCCCTATCCCAAGACCAATCCGCAGACCTAATATCTGCGTTATTATTGCGGTAATGGTCATTAAGGAACTGCTGATATTGGTCATGACGATTTTTCATCATTCCTGTTTTTTGGCCGATTTCATGTCTCAATACCGATGAAAAATGCTCAATCCGCACAGCATTAAATGCCGCCTGAATTTCAGTTCCTTCAGCGCGAATATGTTGCGCGAATGCGCTTAGAATCCTGCTAAATGTCTCACGAATTTCTTCATGTAATTTACCTTCCCATTTAAACCATGGCTCGGGCGCATTTTTAAAATCGACAAAAAATGCCACTGGAAAATCGGCTTTAATATCAATTAATTTAATGTCTTTCTTTTCTTCACCGGGATACGGGTAAACCCTAAACATTACCATGTCTTTTTTTCTCAGATTCAGACGGCTGTCACATTTAGTTATTTTATTATTATAAATAGTAATATTTTCTTTAATAATACCATTAACTTTTGTTTGTTCGTCCAATGCATGCAGAGGCTTAAGGGTTATCTTGTCATTTTCCTGAATTCTGATAGTGTCTGACAGGAATAGCGTCAAATCTACGTTAAGATTTTTCGAAAACATCTTCATTGCATTTTCTACCGCTTGCCTGAGGTTATTTAATCGATTCGTCGCATCGGTGTAATAATAACCTTCTTCAATATGGTTGGCGTCGTACTGATTTTTAAATATCTTGTATGCTTTATTTAAAGTATCATCCATTTGTTTGTGAACTTTTGCAATCAACAAATCATCTAAAAGTTTTTTTACATCGCGAACATAATCGAAAAGAGCGATGATACGATTTCTGAGTTCTTCTTCCCCTATCGCATAAGGGATTGTATTTATATTATATCCCTTCCTGAAAAGTTCAAAATGATTTTTCCTGGCTTCGTTATATTCTTTATCAGAGGTATCAATTTTATTTCGCCCTGCGTTGGAAAAAAAGTTATCCAACTTTTCTTTTATTTCCTGTTCGTCGTTTTTTATGAAATGCTGCCCGAAAAACAATACAAGTTTATTCTCCTTATTAAATATAAATGGAATGGCAATTTCGGTAAAGCCTGTAATCGGACACTTATATTCCAGATAAATACGATGTTTAATATCCGGACGCTCATCATTTGGCGTCTCTTTTGTCGTTTTTACCGTAATATTGAGTTTTTCTTCATGTTTGGCATCATCTTTTTCACAGCGGTGTTTTAACTCATTAAAACGTTCTTCTGAATTATAACTGAAATTTGCGTTAAGGATAATTTCAAGCACACGTTCATCAAACTTATTACATCTCTCACAATAAGAAGATTCTTTGTTTTTATGAATGATTTTACATACAGGTTTATATGGATCTACATGAGAGTCATGCTTCCTCTCCCATTCAAATCTTTGATATGGGGCATCCGAAAAACTGCAACCATGATGCTTTTTCTGAACAATAGTTATTGGAGTTTTTAATTCCTGATAATTCCCCATCAAATGCGCAACAAATTGTCTGCCGGTTAATAAACCGCAGGAATCGCTCAAGTTGATTGATTTATCCGTTATTAATTTACCCGGTATAAGAAGCGGAGCGTATCCAAAACAGTTGCGATTCTCACAATTCTGACATTTGTTTGTATTATCACTCATAATCACCTCCAACTGCCCAATTTCCGATAAATCGTTTCATATCAACAATTCGACTTTCAATCCGCCCGAAAGCCGCCTACGCGGTTTCGAAATCTGGCCAGCGAATTATTGCAGTCCATACAGGTATATATTTATCGGCATTAGTCGCTTGATCCATAATAAAATTCACAATTACACGCGCTTGGTAGAAATCGGCGGTTCCCATCCGCCGACAAGGATCGGATGCAGCGACTTCAGGGATGGATGCCGATCACCGCACGAAATCATTGATATTTCACATATCAAAATGGGAACCGCCCAATAAAAAATTTGCAAGTCATCTATGGAATTCTTCGGCTATATATGGGATTCGGCGGTTTCGGCGTGTGGTGGCTCCCATGAAAATTTACCTTTATTTCCTCATTTCCGTATCACCTCTGGCGATGCCCGAACAGTATAGCTCCATACAAACATATTGAGGAACCCACGAACGTATATTGCTGGAAATTCTGTGGGGAGAAATGTGTCCCTACCCATTCCTCTTCTTCCCACAGACACAATACCTCGCAACGAGTACCGGATTCAACGGAGCTTTAACAATATGCTCTAACAAATAACGCTTGATGCCACTCTGTTTCCCGCATAAAATAGCCCTTTGGATGTAATTCTTATGGATATCAACAAGCCGTATCAATCATGTTTAATTCCTTACGAGAACGAAATTGCCGCTCTGCGCCGCAAAAAGCCGCCGGTGTCTTATGCGCGAATCGCAGAATATTTACTCGAGAACCATCAGATTACGGTTCGCCGCGAGACCATTTTCAATTTTGTGAAAGTCCGGGCAAAAGAATATAAACCCGCAAAAATTCAACTTCAAAGAAGGAAAAACCGGCCGACGTCTTCAAAAGCGTCGGCATTACAAAAACTGATTGCTTTACACGCGCCGCCGGCAGATATTGCAGCCGCCGTCCGTCAGGAAATTGAAGATAAATTCAGGGAATGGGAACGACGGCAGGAACAAATCACAAAATTGCGTGAAAAGGAATACGCCGAAAAAATTGAAAAGCTCCTTGCTTTATTTAACCGGCGGGAAGAAGACTTTAAAAAATAC
>Ga0123353_10018880_pt1 | contig 10218 bp, 5 predicted proteins | sample TergutLab28metaG_3_FD_92763 | JGI IMG/M metagenome (GOLD analysis project Ga0123353, IMG submission 92763) | Labiotermes labralis P3 segment gut microbial communities from Petit-Saut dam, French Guiana - Lab288 P3 | ecosystem: Host-associated > Arthropoda: Insects > Digestive system > Gut ...
ACACACACACACACCAGTGGAATATGATGAAGTAGTAGCACTGCCTTCTTTGCTAAATGGGAGTGAGATTTGTTGATAATTAGAGCAAGAGGCATAAACAATCAGTAGGGATGAAGTATTTAAGAACAGTTGAAGGCTGCATTAAAAGAGACCATACTAATAAGGAAGACATTAGGGAAACACTAAAATACAATCAGTACAAAATAAAACAGACAAGCACAGACAAAACTGGATGAAACATTCGTACAGAATAACTCATGAAAGAATAACAAAACAGATTCAACAAAGAGTATTTTTTTTTTTTACCCATAGCTGAGCACTGCAGATTGGGAAGTTTCATCAGTTGTGAGTCTGGTAATAAAAAATTATCTCTGTACAGTACGAACAAATGGCATTTAAATGAAGGACGACCTAAGAGAAACAGGTAGTGGGGTATAAGATGTCCATACAGGCTGATTGCTCATGATGAAGAAAATTTAAGGCTGATTGCTTATGATGAAGAAAATTTAACCCCTCTGAACATCAGCCCTATACTGTCTTCATAAAATATAAATTATTAACTGAAAAGAATTATTTACCTTTAATTGTATCCAAAACAAAGCATATTCTGTTTAAATGTAATTAATGTATGGATTAACAATTATCTTCCCATCCTCTTACACATCACCATTAGTGAACAATCTGCACAACAGTCTCACACTGGTTACCGATACTGGTAAGTTTCCTGTACTTTCCTTGCGTGCATACAGATGAATGACGTATGTTCAGTATCAACACACGAAAGGTCAGAGAGGGGAGAGGATGACAGTTCACTTCCTAGAACAAGCTGAGGGTCATGTTCCAAATAAATGATGCCCAAAGGAATGTATTCTGCAATATGTTACATGAAAGTTCCAGAGTTAAATTATGTTACATGACTATAAATAAACTCTACACAGCAGAAACCTTTGCCAGACTCTTGCAAGATACATTAAGTTCAATATTCACCTGTTCTATTCTTTCTTCAGTCCATGTTTATCGCCAGTGTTATGTATGTCTTCAAGCAATAAATGTCTAATGGATGTATGAAACTATTAATAGTTGTTTTAAACATTAATACACTCTAAAACAACTATTAATAACAGATCATAGCAGATTATACCGTATCCACTGTTAACACAAATCTGATCCTTCTTATATTTCTGCTTCAGGACCTCTGCGACATAATTTGAAGTGCCCTCTTAGAGCAGCTGATAGGTATTCAGATGGACAAGAAATTTGTGGCTGTTATTATCACTAACACAAAAACTGATTGGAAAATCAGTTTTAAACATATTTATTCAATGAGTGGTACATTAGTTGCAAATCAGGACTCATGTTTCTTCTGCACCAGCAGTCTACCTAGAAGAAAGTAATTATGTGGAACTGTCATAAACCTAGTACATGCTGACACGATCAAGAACGCTCTGTTTTTACCTACTCTCCCTTCTTAACGAACAAAAGTAGGCTTAAGAACACAATTCTGTGTGGCCCTTCTTCCCCCTTCATTTACACTTTTGAACCAGCCAACCACTATGCACAGGACTTAAGTGTGAATGTTATGCCACTGAAGGTGACCTCCAATGTCTCACAATTCTTAATTTACTTCAGGCACTAACACCAGCAACAATAACAAGAGCAAGGCCGCACAAACTCATCAGGCGGCAGAACCAGGTAATTTAGGGTCCTTAAATGATATAAAATGAGAGTACACAACATGCAACTTTTATTATGGTAATATTTTTCCGAATGAAAACTACAACAAGGCATATATTTTCTTTCACATTTGGTTTCATGGCAATAACAAAAGAAATGCATGTGAAATTTGACCTAAAGATAGATCATAAACATGCATGATGAATGAAATAATGTTTGCAAGTCAACAAATACAAATGGAAAACTTGAGGTTGTATCCAATAGATTTAATGTAGATAGAAGATGTACTGACAGTTTGGGACTGAGCTATATGGTTCTATTTCCCGTTAATATTCCCACCTTCTAAAACTATTTAGCTGAGTCCTGAACTGTACTTAGTTCTGCGCAGCACTCTTTGTCTTTTTGTGCTGAGTGTCTGAATCAGCAGATTCTCTACCTGTGGTAACAGCTCTGACAGTTCAGTTTTCTATAACTTCATTAGGCTATACAATTTATGACAAAATACAAGACATTGGTTAAATGTATGTAACAGTATGTTTAGCACAGAGGTACATACATGTGGAGAAATACAACATGAAACACTAAAGGTTCATTGTATTTTGTTCTATTTGCTGTTTAAAATGTATAATATGTATGCTGAAATATTGTTCTGTTGCATGCGTACATGTGGTATTAGAGTCTTAGCTCAAGTCCCAAAGATACGAATATTTACACATATGTACATAAGCATGTCTGCATGTATGTAGCTAGAATTTGTTTTACACTCTCTACCCTCCTTGCCAAAAGAGGAAGTATCAGTGAACTCATTCCTTTCAATTCAGTTTTCCTTTATTCCAGCTCAGTTTAGAATGCTGCTGACCTCAAATGAAACTGGTTTCTCCATTCACTCACATTACACTGATTACAAATTTCCTACATCAATTAACCATTACCCTTCTTACATGCTAAAAACATTTCTGTCTTCAATTTGCTATTTTCTTCAAATGTATACAGATATAATTGTTGTGAGATAATGGTGAAATTGTCCCTGTGCATGTCATGAGCATATGGGGGAGTGGAGGTATAGCTCCATACATTCTTAACCTTTTCATTTGATGTGGACGAGCAGCAATCTTCAAGACCTAGCTGCTTTACCTCCAGGGAACGAGAAACTGTTACCCTTTAAATGAATAAGCGCTTGGGTGGACTCATAAGCCAGGTGGATAATTTTGCAGAATGGAGAAGTCTCTTGCTCCTGTTCAGCCTTGTCACTACGCTGACTATAATATCCTGGCTTCAAATTAACTCTAGCCTGCATAAAATTTGTGATTCTCATGGCAGTGAAAATTCAGACTGTGTTCCAGGATTTGATACCATGTAGTTAGGTAAATCAGTACCAGTGAGTTACAGAAACTGGTCATACTCATCTTCAGGGTACCATGGCATCATTTTGTTCACACAAAACATTGCCTCTCATTTACCAAACCACACAGTACGATATTCCAAACAACTCTCATCTTAACTACAGTCAATGTAAGGTCTCAAGATTTCACCACATACGTATGTATGAAAATATTTTCATGCAGTCAGCTGCATCAAAATTGGGTTGAACTTTGACACATCTGACGCCTGTGTTGATCTTTATTCTCTCACTAGTCTTAATTTTTCATTTTATCAGCAAACTCTAGTTAGCTGAATTCAAAGTGAGAATTTTGCCTAATTCATATCATCTGGAAATCTGGAGTTAACCTATAATTGCACACAAAGTTACATATGTTCTGTGCAGGCATTTTCCTGAAAACTGCACGTTGTAGAAAGATGTCACCTCATATGTGGGTAAATATGGTGTTCTTCCCAAACTGAATACGAGCACTTCACAGTGAAAACCTAAAACATGTATCCGTCACAATAAGTTAATTAAAACGTTCTTCAAAATAATACTAATAATGTGAAGGAATTTGTACTTGGAATTGCAGAAGAGCTATACGTCAGTCAGTCAGGAAGTTTGCTGCCACAAAGGAAGTAAACATCCTGGAGTAGATAACATTTTAACCAAGCAAGTTGTACTGATACACAAAGCCAGCTGCTGCCACAATTCCATGTACACATCATCCTATCTACACCAACACAAAGATGCACATCATTCTTTGTTACTGCTCTATATTCTTCACTGTCTTGGCAGTGGAACATCTTGTCTTAGTGGCTCCAGCAGCGACTCCAGAAATGTTTTCCCATTTATAAGTTTTGTAGTGGCAACCACAAACTCTACCAGTGCTGCAAAAGGAGGAAAAAAGTACAATTGTTAGTACCTGGAAAAAATTTTGATCAAGTTACTGGCCACATTTCTCAAGGTACTCTTCAATCCTATACCAGTGCTGGAGGTTACGCTTTGCACATGCAATGATTTACTTCCAAACACAAATATTTGTGGTTCAGACAATCCAATTTAAAATGGTTTCCTGCCTAAAAATGTACAAGAATTTGGTCCAAAAATATGCCCACACAGCCAAGTACTTTTACTCCATTTAAAATGTTCCTGTCTGAGATTTCCTGGTAAAAACGCATATTTTTTTAAGTTGAGCGTGACAGGAATATATTAAATAAATCACTGCACACTAAAATTAATCACTGTCTTATGCTCATTGAGCAGTTCTAGGCTGAGAGGTATTTTCCCATCGGATCTGTGGAATATAGTTTCAACATAATTCTGGTTCTTTTAGTATATGCCAAGCAATGCCAAAGGAAACACAAATTCCTTTCAAAGTTTCTGTCACTAATAATCTTGTGTGAGTATTATAGTAGTGCTACTGAGTGACAAAGATGTGATACATAAAAGGATGCATTAATACATGCAGAGATGTAGGCTGATAAGATGTAAATGTAGCAGTATCATTCAACAAAAACATGAAAGCTGATAAAAATTTTCTCAAATGTGATGAGCAAAAAGCAGAAGAGAAGTGCCAGGAAGTCACTGAAAACAATGAAGAAGAGGTAAAAGCAACCTCAAGTCCAAGCCAATATTTGCTGAGGCATTATAGTGCTTTGAAACATACATTTCCTCAGTAGCATCTCTGGTGATTCAGAGGTTGTAACAAGAAACCTCACTGACCCAGAAAACTAGATGTGTAATCCATTCAGGAGGAGGAGGAGGAGAAGAGGAATAAGGAGGAGGAGGAGAAGAATAAGAAGAATGAGGAAGAGAAGGAAAAGGAGGTGGAGGAGAAAAATGAGAAGAGGAGGAGGAAGATGAAGAGGAGGAGGGGGAGAAGGATGAGGAGGAGGAGATGGAGGAAAAGGAGGAGGAAGAAGAGAAGGAGGAGAAAGAGAGGAAAAAGGAAGAGGAGGAGAAGAAGAGGGAGAAGAAAAAAGGAGGAGGAGAAGAGGAAGAAGAAAAAGAGGAAGGAGGAGGAGGAGGAGGAGGAGAAAAAGGAAGAAGATGAGGAGGAAGAAGAAGAAAAAGAGGAAGGAGGAGGATGAGGAGAAGAAGAGGAAGGAGGAGGAGAAGAAGAAGAGGAGAGGAGGAGGAGAAAAAGGAGAAGAGGAAACAGAAGAAGGAGAAGAAGAGGAGGAAGGAGGAGGAGGAGGAGGAGGAGGAGGAGGAGAAGAAGAAGAAGGAGAAGAAGATGAAGAAAAAGGAGGAGAAGAATAAGAAGAAGAAGAGGAAGAAGAGGAGGAGGATAGTATGTGAAATATATGGCGACACATATTGTAGGAAGGTCATTTAATGAAAGATTAATAATTTTTGGTATAAGTATTTATAGTGTTATGTACTCCATAAGAATGAAACCAAAGCAATAATTGTTTCATGAAAATTTACAGTACATTTACAACTTAAGCAAAATTCTATCAATAAAGACCTCAGGTTCTCAAATGAATGCATTCAAAATTTAATAAATTAATAATGCAAAGGAAATGTTTCAGTGTATTTCCATGTTTTAAAGGGCTAGAAACAAAGGGAATGCACCCAATGTTTTCGAATTTCTTACTTATGATGTTAACAATGTGTTTAGTCCCTTGAAAAACTTCTTAAGAGAAAAGCGCATTTTTGTTTTGCACTGCAAAATAAGCACACAGTGTAAAAAATGGCTGGGGTGGCAGTTCAGCAAGCAAATGAGTTGATACAAAATTATTCTTACAGTCTTCTTGTTGGGACAGAAAACGCAGAGCTGAAACTTCAGCAAAGGTGCAGCCACCAAGGAAAAACACTAATACAACCCTTGGTGTATCGTTCTGTGATGACTGACTGCTGATGGACCCTCCTACAAAAGAAACATGTACAGAAGGTACGAAGCAATGTAGAAGAATACTATTACCCAATAAAATAACACCATACTACATATATAATATAGTTGCATGGAAAATGTAAGGTGTTAAACTCCATACTAGTTTATTATGACAAATTCAAACTGTTTCCTCTTCAAGAGTTAATAAATGATTGTTAAATACATATTAGTCATTCATGTCTTTGGTTTTATAATTTAGAATTTTGCTAATGGGCTCAATAAGAGACTTACTTATGTGACTTAAAACACATTCTACCAACCACACAAGTTATACTGCACCACCCAGTCGAATGACTGCTAATCACAAATTTACAAAGATGTCAAAAAGATGTGGTCATTAAGTATGTTAAGACATGGTCATTATATATGTTATGTCTTGTTCTGGCATTCGCCTGCTGACTGTTATGCTACAACTGTAATTTCACACCTTCGCTTCACAAACATTCCACTTTATATTTTTAAATTAAAAATCACCAACTGCCACTAGTAAGAGCTTGTTTGTTTTTCCTCAACCTGTCTCAAGTCCTTACTTAAAAAAATTAAGAGCATGAAAGAGTTGATGTTCTTACAGCAGTATTAGTGAAGATACTTCTGACATGTTACACCATGATGACTGTAAATAGTTATTGACATTTCAGTGCAGTGGAGTCAGTAACTGCTTACCAGTCAGCACAGTGTAACATCCCAGATGACATGGATCTTCAGTATGACAAAAAAATTTCATGACATTTGTTCAGCTAATTAGTACTTACTGCGAGGTCCATGGCCGGCTGGTAGTGACTGACTTTCTTCAACTGTTGGTCCTGGTAGCAGTCCTAGGACATCCTGTAACCCTTTCCAACCATTAGGACGTACCAAATACTGAGCCAGACGGACACTCACTGGAGCATACACACTGTGCACATAACTGATATCTGTTGGAGCTATCTCACTCCCATCTTCCACTGTAAGCCGTAGAGTTTTCCGCAGAACAGTGTACTGTCGTGAACCTTGCTGTGAGAATGTGTTTTATGAGTCACTAATAAGATACAGAACACTTTCAAATCAAAACAGGTATTTTTGTACTGTGAATGCTACCTGCAATTTGATTAGTCCAGCCTTTTCCAGGTTTGTCAGAGATAAGATATGCTGAAAGCCATATGTCTGAATGATTTCTCGCTTGTAGTGCTCGAGAACCTTGAGTTTTAAACCACTGTTGGTGACTGACTGCATGCAGATAAGTCGCAATACCTGGAACAGTAATACAGCATTTTCATGCAGCATCCCAACATTATCATAGATTTTAAAAGGGAAAAAGAATGCTTACTGAACATATCATTAGCCTCAAGGGAAAAGTTGTTAAGCACATTCTGGGAGGTTCTGGGACAAAAGATTTTATCATTTATGGAAAATCATATTTTTTATGTATCAGTGAGTACAAAAGCCCACACATTTCTTTCTGGTATAGAAATTTACACACTTTAGTAACTAAAAAATCCTTACATTAATGGAAATGGCAGATGATGGTATACTCAGTGAGACTTCACTTCTTACCATGGAGGCCTGGGTTCAATCCCAGGCCAGTCTGTATGGGATTTATGGTGGACAAGTGGCATGGCTACAGATTGTCTCTGAGTACTTTGGTTGTCCCCCATGAGTATTATTCCACCAGTGAACCACTTGCCTTCATTTATCTGTCACCAATGCCATAAAATCTTGCCAACTGACAGTGGTGTTCAATAATACACTTTAGAACATTGGTCTGCTAAAAATACCTATTAATGACCTTAGACAATCATTAAAATGAATAAGATTATCAAACATAACACAAGTACTTAGTCTAATTAATAAAATCTTTAATGGCCCCGCTGCAATCAATGCTTGTAAATAATTCATAGCATGAAAGTAAAAATAAGTACACATAAAGCAGTAAAACGATTAGGGTTTCCCTGCTCATGCTATGAAGGCATACAGGGGGAACAGAGAAAAGGCTCCACTTATTCTTAATCCTGGCACTAGATGGAAGTGAGTGGTTAACTGCATGTTCCAGCTGTTTCACCTCTGGGGAAAGAATCCCAGTACTCCCTGAACAGGAAGATGGGTGGGCTCTGGAGCCAGTCTGGACATTGAGGCAACCCAGTGGAGAACATGAATGTCACAGCTACTACAGTATACATGAAGCAGTGGAGAACATTAATGTCATGGCTACTATAGTCTACATAAAGCAGCAGAGAATATTAATGTCACAACTAATACAGTCTAGCTACAAATAAAGGGGCATCAGCTATGCCATGAGTACACCACCACAACAGTAACACACAGCTGACAAAGGTTAATGAGGTCAATATATTCACCTTCATTTACAGGCTCAAAGCCCAAAATACTTATCAGAGTTACAGTCGGAAAATCTAGTTCATACAATTCTAATTTTTGTTCTACACACATAATTCTTGCACTTACTTTGATCAGAGGTTCCTTCTGTGCAATACAATCTTCAATATATGGATGCACTTTATCTGTATCAATCCCATTCATAAATTCTTGTTCTGTTTGCAAAGATTCCAAAAAACTATTAGAATCAGTCACTTCTTTAATTAGTTCAGCAATTGTTGTATCTGAAAGCATAAAAATCAACAACTGTACGTTTCATATACACGTTTATTATGAAGACTTATCCCATTCTTAGTAAAAGTTTAAAACAAAGCTTGTTGCTGTCCTTTATTCTTGGTATGGGATGAGTTCCCAGTACTGAGGCTGCTAATGGGCCCACATCAGCCCCAGATGATGGATAAATAAATGTGGAGCTCAGGTCAAATGTAAACAACAGCAGAAGACTGAAGATGCACAGAAAAACCTGTACCAGTGTCATTCTTTCCACCATATATTCCACATGGACTGCCCTCGGATCAAACTCAGACCTCCATGGTGAAACATCAGTGACTAATTGCCTCACATAAGACACAGGCAGCATTTTGGGGTATTGAACATGTGGCAGTCAGCATCTTGACACAACATCAGCGACTAACTGCCCGACATACAGCATGGCCAGCATCTTGGTGCTTATGACATCAGTGACTAATGGCCTGACAAGGAACTGTCAGCATCTTGGCTCTTATTAAGTCCTATGCTATCAAATGATTTAACAAGGTGAAATATTAAAAAAAAGTGTCGAAATAAAGGTTTCATCACAAGTGCTTCATTATGAAAAGGGTAACAAGTTTTCTGTTCTGTCAATGTATCAACATTATGGCTATTGCCTACTCATAAGCTACATCAGCATTCAAAGATGTGGTGCCTGAACCGAATAAACTATTAAATCAATATGATTTTGAAGAAAACAAATGCCAGCAAGTCAGACTGGTAGGCACTACGGTTCACTCCACCATACTGATATGCATTGTACTTTGCAACTGCATCTTATGGTAATTTAAACTTAAAACTTCTCTGTTCTAGGCAGTAGTTGGAATTTAAGCCCCAGTGTCAATAAAGGGTTACCATACTTACCCAAATGCAAGATGACTAATCTAAAATGCCCAACCCCCCCTCCCCCCTCCAAAAAAAGGATCTGCCAAAGCAAAATGCATTTACAAAAATTTAAGACAACTCCCAAAAATAAAATGTCTGCTGAAAAAAATATTTTATCTATTAATTTCATACATTTAATACACAAAACACGTCATATTCTATCTTTACCAGTAAATGTTACTGTTTCCATCTTCACAGTAAGTGCCATCATCTTCCTCACACTCACTCCAAACATTCCCAACCTCTTCACTGACATATCACAACATATCATCACTCTCATCCACTGCACTAGATAAACAGCACTTCTTAAAATCCATCACAGTCACTTCTGGTGGCACACTGCCATTCCTTTATGATCAACACTGACTAAATAATACATTATATTTCTTGGCGTATAATTACTCGAAACCATGAAGTTTCATAATTTTCTCCATAGCTGGTGTTGAAACTTTAAATACATGGCTCTTATTATGGTTTTTAAGTCATGGATTAGCCCAGGTTTTATTTTTGAGGCTTGAAGAAAATTTTGAATTTTTAATAGCCATTTTCCTGTTACTACGCTTGGACATCTGTTCTCAGTTGCATCTTAACAAGTTATTGTTTCTATGGTGTCCAATGACTGACAATAGCTCAAACTAAAGGGTCCACTGGGTTAGGTGCTTATTTGCCTGAAAATGGACTTTCAAAACGTCGTGCTTCTTTAAAATGTGGGGGGGGGGGGGGAACCCCAAAAAAACAAAAAAAAAAAAAAACGAAAAAAAAAAAAGGTCAATTAAAT
>Ga0123353_10018881_pt1 | contig 10218 bp, 7 predicted proteins | sample TergutLab28metaG_3_FD_92763 | JGI IMG/M metagenome (GOLD analysis project Ga0123353, IMG submission 92763) | Labiotermes labralis P3 segment gut microbial communities from Petit-Saut dam, French Guiana - Lab288 P3 | ecosystem: Host-associated > Arthropoda: Insects > Digestive system > Gut ...
GGGACCCACTTCGCGGAGAGCTTCCGCATGTCCAAATCTTCATGAATGATGGACCCAACACGCTCACGTGAGATACCCAGTTGCTCAGCTATTCATTTAGCCGAAATCCGGCAGTCTTCCAAAATTAGCTCGTGAATTTGATCAATAATCTCCGGGGTGGGCACTCTTTTGGGTCATCCAGGACGAGGCGCATCACAGATGGAAAAATCACCACGTATAAACTAGGCCACCCATTTTTTGACGGTGGCATACGATGGTGCATTTTCCCCTAATGTTTCTGTCAGAATTGCGTGAATTTCCTTGGGCGCCTTGCCTTGCAGGAAAAAAAAACTTGACAGTTCACGTCTCCCTGTTGTTGAAATAGCGCGCGTCGCCTGACATGCTTCCTTTCAGTCTTCGTAACAAGAAAAGATTTGCAATTGGGCACGTGAACAGACCCCTCTTTCCAACGACACTATCGTTTCCGTCCTACGACATCGGGAAGTAGGTCGGGCTAGGACTTATCAGCACCCCCTCGTACTAATTTTGATGTAAGCAATTAATATATTTTTGAAAGAAGGTGAGTACACAGAAGAAAGCTATGACCTGTCACGCCAGTAATACCTTCCATGTGCCAGGTACATACCGGACATTTCTACTGCTTGCTCCTTGCTCTTCATTGTGCACGATGTTCTGTTTATGCAGGCTTAGCCAAGCTGTCCAGTCTGTACAAAGTGTCTGTTTTAGGCAACAAGAGTAAACGTTTGTAGTTGCGATCCCATGCGAAAAAGAGACTATTAGCTTCGTCATGTTGGTCCGTCAGTTTGCATGGAATATGGCTACCCCACCTCAACGGAAATGTGTAAAATTATGTGTTGGAATTTTTAATAAAACTACACAGGAAACTTCATATTTAATGAAAACTGGAAAAATAACTGAGACTTTGTGTAAATATTTATGTACGTACATAATATTTATGTACGAACATAATCGCTGGCCATGATTCGTCTTTATAACTGAGATCCTCTTCAGAATCAGCTGTCACCACCAATCATAATGATCGCTGGATTGGAAGGGGCGGGCCAATAGCTTGGCATTCCGGGTCACCGGGCCTCACACCAATGGACTTATTCCTGTGGGGCCACATTAAAGCCCTGATTTACAGTTCGCCAGTTGATTCGGAGGCCATACATTTGAACATCTGCTCTAAATTGGTAACAAATACAATATTTTTTTCAGAATATCTCCGTGGTTTTTCTTGATTTCCAGACACAGTCCGGCCCAATCTGACGGTCCGTGGCGCCGCAAGGACACATCTCCGACATGTAGTTCCATGACAATAAATCTTTGTTCCCCCCCTCACGATTTTGGCCACGGATTTTTTTCGCACCCGTACTGAATGCGTAGCTTTGAATGTAATCTCCGTACTCCCGAGTAAGGCCCCCCTTGCGTGGGAGGACGTGTGGGATCCGGAAATTGTCTGCCCATGGAGATGAAGGAAACTTTTACTGATTTCTAATTCCCAGCTTCAATTTTCTAACCGCTTACGTAACTGACAGCCGACGTTGCATGTTCACAGCCGAGAGTGCAATAATTATCGATGATTACAGAGAATACGTTTCGACGCGCACAAGCCGCATTTGTCTTGCGAGACACTTTGTTAAACCCTAACTTAGACTACAATACGTTTTGGTAGTTTGGGGGGGGGGGGTGCAACAGCTGTCTTGACGTCACTCACTTTAGGAAAGTAGGTGTAATTGAGGTGTAGTCCACAAAATGGTTTTTTAAGTGTTTGGTGTTCGGTGCCGGGCTATTAGAAACTGTTTATTGCCAGTGCTAATGTTGTGATGCAAAGTGCATTGCAGGAATCACCTGAAGCTATTCAGACAAACTTATATAACTTTAGTAAGCACAAATTAATGCGCTCCTGATGATGGTGTAACTGTAACATCGAAACATGTCGGAGCTCTTTTAATGTAAATTTTAAATATTGTTTTTTCAAGACAACGCATTGATGCTTAGTTTGGTGAATAAATAAAACTATGATAATATCAAGACCCACGATACGAATGTGAAAATTATGTATACTAATTTGTGGATCACCCATTCTTAAGTTCCCACTTGCTTGTTGTTATGAGGCGTCTTGGGTGCGAGATTAAAAGTGTCTGATGTGTCCGTCTGTGTTTCGAGAGTGACAAGGGAGAGGGAGTACACAAAAGAAGAGGTGAAGGGGTTTGTACATTTAACTTGGCAGATTAGCCTGGAGTTAAAATACGCAGCAAGTAAAGTCATAATTCTGCAGGCCGCCGATACTGCAGGCGCTCTGTTTGTGATATGAGCAACACTGATTAACCATGACGACGAAGGCCGCATGACCCTTTGGAATCTTGGGAACAGTTCACTCTATAACACAGCGTGACATCCCAGGAGAACTGAAATTTTATCATTACCGCTGCGAGAACCTCAGATCTCGTGAGACTCCTATATTAGAGATAGGAGTTTCAGGTAATATGGGATGTGACGGCATTGTCTTTGGCTCTGGCGTTTCTGCTTGCACTGCTTGGCCATCGAAGATGATTGCGCTACCATGTTTCGAAACGCCGTTAACTACTCACGCAAAAGCACAGTGTCACTTTTCAGAACAACCTGACTTTTGTTATCATATCACAAATCACATTTCGTGTGTCATTGATGTAATGTTACTGCTACGGGCAGTTGGTCTAACGACTTTGAGAACAGAAATGCGTTAAGTAACGGACAGCTGGGTAAAGGGATTTCTGTGTTCGTCGACATGTCTACGCCGACCCTGGGGCCCACCCAGCCCTCTCTAACCGGTACCGGGAGCACAATCCCCAAGTCAAAGCGGCCGGACCTTGAAGATGAGAACAATTTCTCAGTCCGCTCCGAGATCAAGTCTTGTAGCAGCTTGTACCGCTCGTCCTCTGTGTAAGCCAAGACAAGACGAGAGGAAACTGAAGTCATAGTTGCACCTGCGTGAAGTTAAACACTGCATGGGCTTGGGAAGCAAAGACAGCAGTGGCTATATTTGTGATCCTGTTACCAGATTGAGTTGGATGTGCAGCTCCACGCCTCGGCTGCTTTAACGCTGTGGACAGAACTTCCGGTTCCCACTGAATGGTCTCGTATTTGAGTTGATCGAGGCCGCAGGTTCCTGTGCAATACGAAAAAAGGATTTAGGTTCTGTTTGGAACTTCTTTTTTTCTGGGAGCCGCCCTATTTACGGGTCATTTCTTATTGTTACTCTCCCTCTCTTATTTCTAGGCCACTTCACATTGTTCCTCTCTCTCCCCTATTTTCACGCCACTTCACATTATTCCTCTCTGTCCCCTATTTCCACGCCACTTCATATTATTCCTCCCTGTCCCCTATTTCCACGCCACTTCACATTGTTCCCCTCTCCTCTATTTCCAAGCCACTTCACATTGTTTCTCTGCCTTCCCTATTTCTAGGCCACTTCACATTCCCCTCTCTCCTCTATTTCCAAACCACTGCACATTATTCCTCTCTCTCCCCTACGACCACCACCCAAAACGTGTTTCGCCGTAGGAAAGCTGCGCCTGTCGTTAGCTGTGCAACACTTCATAAATGTTCATTTTGTTTCTGGATTTATATTTCCTTACATCTCTCCCCCCACCTTAAATACCTGCCGCGTTTTCCTGGCGTGCCGAGAAAACATGAATAATTAACATTTCGGACGGTGAAGAAGAGCAGCCTAGTGGCGAACGTTGTTCCACATGACGTCCACAAAGGACCTGCGGATTTCATCTTGGTTGCTGCTCGCTCTTGAAGGATTCCAATCTGATGAGACGCTACCGTCTTCACACGAACCACGACTGCACATACAAGATTTGGCTTGCTGCAAGTGTGTTATGGACGCTAGAAGGATTTGGTTCCGGTCCTGCAGAATGTGGTTTCCAAATCAGACTGGTTTTTTAAATAGGTGGAAGGACAATTTACTGAACCCTGCGGTACCTCATAAGTCACCAGATTTCATCAGAAGAGTTTCAGGCTATACATAATTTGTTTTGTACACTTGGAATAAAAACGATCGGTGAGTCCTGTAAGAGGCAGGCGGTGTGACTGCTGTCACGCTTGGTATGTGTCTCAGTCTAGGGAACAACACGATCGCAACAATCTGCTGTTCTCCATGCTGGAACACTCCAGCACTCGGAAACACCCACCTGCACTTTCTACACCCAAAAACCCTGCGCTACTAATAATGCATTACATCAATGTCGGAACGGAATGCACAAAGTGTGTGCACATGTTTTCGTCACCTTGCAGCTCCATGTGGGGCTCAGAATTGTTGCTACACGGTTCACTGGAGTTTAGTTTCTCTTCCAGCCTATGTCGTTTTATTCCGAGGATCGGTCAGAAAATAAGTTTATGTGGGGTCACATTTCGTAACTAAACAACCCTGGAACCTCCCGCATGCAACCCTGAGTTTCTACCGAGCGATTATCATGTTTTAGACGCTGAAGCAAAGTCTTGGTTGAAACATGCCACTGACTAATATCAACGGGAAACAGAAAAACTTCTTCCACGACATGAAAATTGCGTTAGTTGTGGCGCGGATTGTATGGAAAATAATGGGATGGCAGTACAGTTCAGTGTGTGCTGTCTTACTTACAAGTGTAAATGCAGAACCTAAAATAGGTTTGTATTTTATGACCGATGCTCATGTTGCAGTGTGCGGCTTGAGATCAGAAGGACTATAGGAACTACGGCGATCCTATCGAAAATGCAGCAGACATGACTCCATACAGGACAGTCCTTGAGGATGTGTCAACACAGGAGCCCACCACTGAATCCCATCTTGATTTAAGCCCACATCCACGCCTCCCTCTTTCTTCAAGATCCACTTTAATATTATCTAAACTTGGAGCTTCTCTAAGTTATTTTTTCCAATCAGATTTTTGGGATGTGGCGAGCATACAAGGCTATCTTCTTGAAGACAGAGGCGACCGGAACATGAGGCTGCAACTTACCTTCGTTTATCACTGGGTGTCAGAGAGAATGGGGCCTCTTTTCATGTCTTTTACGAAGTGCCATTTAACTCGCGGTTGCATAGCACAGACATTTGATACAGCATGCCTACACAATTTACAGTCGTAATGTTCTAATCAGAAGGACCAATATATTCATTACCCCATTTTATTTTTCAGGGCGTATTTTCTTACGTTCGAAGTAATAAATAAATTTTATATTTTCCTGGAATAATGTTGTGAAATTCGTTTAATTTTTTTTTACACCTGCTCTGATTCAGGAGCAATGCGAATCTGCGCCCTAGACGTTTGGTGGTATTTCTCAGGTAGTATTTTCATACATCACGTGGCTCCTTTGTACACAGTTCAGTCCAATACAACAAGACGCGAGAAAGCTTCCTTGAAAGGAAAGGAATTTTGGGCCCGCGATTTTAAACTTTCTGCTGTGTAAGACTGCCGTAAATTTAAAAAATGGCAAATTATCGTAATTATTTACAGAACATGGACGGTGTTTTGCTCCAGTCTAGATCTTCACCATGCTACACCCGAACTTTCTCAATCCGTCTGTCCTATGTAAACTAACACTTCTTAGTCATAAAAGTCATTAAACAAACGAAAGAACAGCCAAGATCCAATCTTAACTCTGCTGTGTCAAGACAGCTCACAGTCTGCTAAACATCATTGAATTATTTGCACAATCTCTCCTGAAGATGGTAGCAGTATGTCACTCCAAAAATTTGATAAATTTCTACCAGATTGTACGGTGTCACATCCTTTAAGACAGAACTTTTCAGGCCTTTATCCAGTGCACATAAACACTGCGAGTGTTTGTGGTGTTGTTCACACAACACCCCCATGTCACCACGTGTGTGTATGGTCACCGAGTCTGCCCCTGGCACAGTCCTGCAGTTCGGACAGTGTTAGCTGTTACTTCGCGTGAGAACCAAAAGAAATTGTCTGATTGTGCAAAAGAGTTTTGTTGCTGTTGGAATATGATCAGTATGACCACAGCCATAATTTCTTTTGGATGTGTGATGTAATATTTAACCTTTCTGCAGGCTTCTTCATTGTGCCTGAGGAAACTAAAATAGAAGATTCTATCGAGAAGGTTGCAATGGTATAGCGTTACCTTATATAGAAGTTCCATATGCAAGTCAAGGAGAGCCGGGCGATGGGCATTTTTTTATTTCTTGTTTTGTATTTCATGTTTATGCCGTCTGTTTTGTCAGGTCAAGGAAAATATAGTTCTTAATGTTTCTAAATTGCATGGGATTGTTATCATTACGTACACGCATTTTCAAGACTGTATATGTCCAACTCCATATATGAGCTTGACAAAGACTTTGTTTTTACGTTTTTCTGACCGTGCATCTCAGAATATTTACATCAGTATTTAACCAACTTGATGCACAAAATTTGTTTCTGTATCTGTGTAATGCAATTTTGACCTCATGACGATAAGCACATGTGCTCGAAACATGTAGAGGCATGAAATAAAACTTATTGTGAAACAAATTTTGTGCATCAAGTTGGTTACATACTGATATAAATTAACAAAGGCTGTTTATGTATGAATTTGTTATTTACCGCATACATCAGTAGGCCTCTTTGCAAAGTTCAGGAGAAGTTTTCTGAACTCTGAACATAGGCGTAGTTCGGTATAAAGTGATGTTATGATCGATATTACTGTCCACTTATTCAGAGCCAAGGTAGATGATTGTTGGAAAATTTGCGAAATAATCTCCCAACGACAAAGTGGCTCACTCTAGAAAATTTTCACTCTTGCTGTCCATATGGACAGCCACCAGCCCCTGTGCCATTACACTAGATTTTCAGCAACACCGCTGTAAAACCCCAAACCCCGTAATGGCAGCTGTAAATAAGAACATGTTTATTTTTTGTCATGTGGGGAATTGAGTCTGCGCTGTTATTTCGGTCGGACGGTGTTGTTGTACTTAGCATCGATTGATATGTTTAGGCGCTTTCGCAAAACAGCGAAAAGGGGCCATTAGCTTCGTTATGTCTGTCTGTCTGTCTGTCCGTTCATCCGTATGGAACAACTCGGCTCCTGCTGGAAGGATTTTCATGGCATTTTATATTTGGTTATTTTTGAAAATTTTTTCCAGAAAATTCAGCTACATTGAAATTTGACACGAATAAAGGGCACTTTACATTACGACCACTAGACGTTCATGATCGTATCTCGCTCATTTCTTCTTAGAATGAGAAATGTTTCAGACAAAATTGTACAGAAAAAAAAATCGCATGTTTTTTCAGTAACGTTTTTTTTTCGAAAATCGTACCGTCTATGAGATAATGTGGAAAAATATTTTAGAGTCGGGCAGGCCACAGATGTCATCATGGCGCATGCGCGTTGCGTGCCGGATACCTAAGGCTACAAACACACACTCACAATATGTAATACTCGTTGCTTTCCCACTACAATAACTGTTACACTAACGTGCCTCAATGTTACGTTATACGCACAGTGGCTGTCTTGTTCACAATTGCAGAAGATAAGTACCGACCACTAGATGTGAACATAATTACAGTAGTATTTAAATAAGGGTTGGGAAGGTCGTGACCTGTTTGAATATGCTGAATTTGATGAAGGTTCTGTTCTTCTGTCGTTGCTGCGGAAGATAGCGACGTTTCGAAAGATCGCAGTACCTTCATCTTCACCTGTAAATCTTGACCCTGAAGACTGAAACAATACTTTATTTAGAAACGTCTGGATCCAGTAGCCGAACGATACAGGGTCATGTCCCGGAACACTCTAATTGTCAACTATACCACAGTGAAGACGATATTCCTCCTACTGTATTGTGTTGGTACTTGCTTGGAGCAAGAGACCGGCGTATCGTGTGTAACTAGGCGCGGGTCATCACCCTGTGCACTGTCTTTACGACAGTGTGGTTCAGTAGCATATTTGGATGTCGACAGGACGTTGTGTGGGGGGTGTAGTGGGGAACATCTGCTCTGTGCACAGTCTGTCAGAAGAACAGAAAGAAGGTAAAGTTTTTCCTGTCCGCGCCTTGAGGGCGTGTAAGGGGAGTAGACGTATATCTCCACCCATTCTTTACCTCGGTTCTAGGCGGAGGAGAGTGATTAACTTCACGCCCCGGTAGATTTACCTCCGGGGAAAGAACTTCGGCATACACCGAATAGAAGGCTGGACGGGCACCAGAGCTGGCCTAGCTCCTATCTAGATTCGGGCTTCGAACCCCGGACCGTCCAGTCCAACAACGCCTCCCCGGATCCTTATAAGACGAACTGGAAAGATAACAATCCAAGCGTCGTACCTGAGTTATTGTAACCTGGTTCGTAATCTGAGGTTCGTGGCTCGATTCTCGGCCTGGGCCCGGCTATCATCACTTAGGTTTTTCGTGGTTTTCCATAGTTTCACAAAACATATGCCGAAATTAAGGTATAGGTTGTCCCTTTTCGCGCCTTGAAGATACATAATGGAACTGGAGGTACAGCTCCACTCATTATTCGAGATGAGTGTTCAACATCACGCCCCGGCAACTTTATTCCGTGGACGTACCTTGGTAGCCATTAAATAGGAGGTTGGGTGGGCTCCAGAACTTGTCTGGGGCTTTGGAGTTGAGAAAAATATCTTGCTGTTGTCGGAACTTGAACCGCGGACCGTCCAGTCCATAGCCCAGTCGCTGTAGTGATTGAGCTGCACCACTCCGTACTTACTGCATGGTGTCATGCAAAGTACTGCGGGGTATTAGGCGTCATTCCCATTCCGTCCTTCATCACAGGCAATAGTCACCACGTTGAACACAAGAACGACACAAGTTCCACAACGTATACCCAATACGCAATAAGCTGTAAGCATTTCTTGGGCCCCAGCGCCTGCAACTTGGGTTGTTCTCTCAAGCCGTTGTATAAATTTCCCCCTATGGCATGATACGCTCTTCTCTTCCTGCAGTGAATGTGAGCTCTGTACCAGAGTTCTCCTGTCTTGTGTGATATGTTGGTGCTTTCTCCTTCGTGCTGTTACTTTGTGTTGTCATTCACAGCGACACAGGTACATAGTTCTGCCTTTCATAAGATCCGTGTGCATATATTGAACTGAAATTTATCATTTCATGCTACTTGTTCGATGCATGCTTCCTTGCAATACTCCTGTGTAATTGTGCCAAAGATTGCTCAACTCTCGTTTTCTAGAAATCACGAGAGCGATCCGACGCACTGAATTGTTTGAAGCAGAATGAAGAAGCCAAGTACATCACACAGACACAAACAGAGGCAAGTCTGTGTGCAGCTGAGGGCTGATTTGTGCAGACCCACGCCTGTTTAATTGACAATTCCATATTTGCATATGATTAGCTCGCTAACAAAGATCGTATCAGCGAGACCTCAAGTTACATACGAATCATACGTGAGGAACATGGAAGTTGCATAATGCTAGCTGAGCACTGCAGTCATAGCTTATACAATCAGTGAAATCTTCAGTATATGATATAGTTGAATTGCCACTAACATTGCGTTGCAAGGAATATTCAAGGATGAAATGGATGGTTGAAAACCTCAGTGCCGTTCCACACCGGGGGCTAACATGGGAATGTGTTATTAACATGACTGCCGCTTACTAATCATGCTGTTTCCATCTTCTGATACCAGATGTCATGTTTTGTCAATACTGTGTTTACGGGTGTCGTCAGAAATCAAAACGTTATCGGAATTCTGAATCAATATCGCCTCGAGAAGATTTTCATCTGAAATCAGAGTGTGATACAAAATGATTGGATGCACAATTCTAAAAGGAAAATGAGAGTCTGCCGGAGAATATTTGCAAAGCATTGTTTTCGTTTAGCAATTGATAGGCTTTTTATCGTGTTTAAGTTTTCATTTTTAATGCCATTCATCTGTTGAAGTTAGGCGTTATTAAGAACAGAGTAAATGCTTCTGTCTGACGGCGAATTTGCCCCCCGTAAATTGATTCTAAATCAAAATTACTTCCAACAGAATGACAAATTCTTCAAACTCACAAAAGGCACAGCTATGGTGTCACCTATATCAAGCACCCCGGCCGAAATTTACCTCAAATTCTTTGAAGAACTAACAGACATTGGATGGAGACTGGAGAAATATCATACTATAGAAGACACGTAGACGATGTCAGAATCATGTTTGACCAAAACAAAATTAACGAAGAACTAATCACCAATTACATGAATAATGTATATAAATATTTAGAATTAAAACAAAACAATAAAAC
>Ga0123353_10018884_pt1 | contig 10217 bp, 2 predicted proteins | sample TergutLab28metaG_3_FD_92763 | JGI IMG/M metagenome (GOLD analysis project Ga0123353, IMG submission 92763) | Labiotermes labralis P3 segment gut microbial communities from Petit-Saut dam, French Guiana - Lab288 P3 | ecosystem: Host-associated > Arthropoda: Insects > Digestive system > Gut ...
AAATATTATTGCCGAAAAGGAGGAACTGCTTTGGTTCTTGTTTGGGGAAATAGTGTTTTCTTTGCGAATAAATAGAATAGTAACAAAACATTAGGATTATGACGTAGAAAAACATGGTGCGGATAAGCACAAAAAAAATATCTTAGAAATAGCGTTGCTATATTCAGGCTTTCGAAATTACCACAGAAAAAATCCCATGAATATTAGAACGCTCGCTAATTGGCGGGCTTTTTTATTTGGGATAAAGGTTGTGGTAAACCTCGAAAGCGGATAAATTTAAGTCCGCTTTTTTATTTGTCTATTACGAAACAAAAAAATAAACACTTTTAAATCAATTTATTAATCAAAAAAAATTATTATGAAAAAACTTTTATTTTTATTCACAATCTTGCTATTGAGTGGAGCAAGCGCATTTGCACAATCCTACCATTCAGACGACAAAGAAGGCTTACGTACTTTCATGCGCCAACCATCAGCACAATCAGGCAAAATTCACGCCGAACAATTAGGCTTGCAAATTAGTGATACGCTTAATTGGCAAAACAATGAAGAATGGGTAAGCAAGGTTGCAGGTCTCACTTGGAATAATGATGCGCCGAAACGATTGATTCAAATAGGTTGGCAATATAAAAATCTTGCAGGAGTTTTGGATGCAAGCAAATGGACTTCATTAACAAATTTAGGTTGTGCCGACAATCAATTAACCACATTAAATGTGAGCGCAAATACCTTATTAACAAATCTATATTGCCATGGCAATAAATTATCGTCATTAGATGTAAGTAATAATACTGCATTAGCTGTTTTGTATTGTCCTAATAATCAATTTACAGCATTAGATGTTAGTGTGAATACGGCGCTAACCAATTTATATTGTAGCGGCAATCCATTAACTGCATTAGATGTGAGTATGAACACAGCACTAAGAGTTATAGAATGTAACAGTAATCAATTAACCACATTGGATGTGAGTGCAAATACACTATTAATAAATTTACATTGCACCAATAACCAGTTGCTACTGTCAGAGTTATTTGCAATTTCTGAAAGATTACAAAATAATGGAGCAAATATTGGAAACCGAATTTTAGGTAGCCAAAACCTCCCAGCACAAACAGTAGAACTTGGCACAGAATTGGACTTTAGTACACAAAGTGTAGTTAACGGCATAAATACAGTATTTTCAGTACTTCAGTATGGTAGTCCCGCTCCGGTCAGCAACTATACTATAACTAATGGTAAAATTACATTTAATACAGAAGGTATTTACACCATAAAAATGACCAATACAGCAATAATTTCAAGCCCAAATAATCCTGCCGAAGTAGTATTAAATGTTTTTGCCGGTGAGGTTTCGGAAATTTATATATTAGAAAGTGAATATTTTAGAGTAGAAATAGATCACAAGCTAATATCCATTACACCAGATCAAATGGCACTTTGGCTCTCTAACCTCGACAGCTATTATGAGCAATTAGTTGATCTAATGAGTGGTTTTACACCTTTTGGAGGTAACAAGATAGTAATCCGCTCTGATGCTAACCTTCCTGGTAATATTTGGGCGTACTCGGGCAACCCTATTCGATGGAGTTCGCGGGTTATTTCTGGAACGTTGAATCGTTTTGTAACCGTTGGAGACTGGGCATTTGGAATGTTACACGAAATAGGACATAACTTTGCCAATTATATTGGTGGCTATGGTAGTGGTAACAATTGTTATAATTGGAATGAAGAAATGTTTGCCAACTTCCGTATGTATCTTGCACTCACGCAACTTCCTAATGCAACGGTGGATGCGGGAGGTATTATTAGACACGGCGCTGAAATAGCGGATTATTATCAGGGCGATGGACTTATGTGGGCTCTGATCCGTTTGGGCAATTACTACCAGCAGAATAACGATCACGGTTTTTGGCTCTATAAACAGGCTTTTGAAATAATCAACACCTCCCATTGTAATGACGGAATTTGCAGATTAGAATGGGACAAATTAAATTATTTGCTTAATATTCTATCAATTTGTGCAGAAAGTGATGTTTGGGAAACCTTTCCTGACGATGAGATAGAACAACTTCAGTCTGAAATGTCCAAAGATACTTGGCAAATAGGTTCCCCTAATGCTGCGGATGTAATCGCAACACTTGAAAACAATATACTTACAATCAGTGGTACTGGAGCGATGCAGGATTTTTCAGAGGGAAGTAATCCTCTTTTGAGGTGCGTTGAAAACATAATTATCCATAGTGGTGTAACAACTATAGGAGATAATGCATTTTACGATCTCTACAATCTCACTTCGATTGTTATACCGTATGGGATAACAAGAATAGGCGATGGCAGTTTTAACAGTTGTTGTAAAGTATCTTCGGTTAATATTCCCAGTAGTGTAACTTATATAGGAAGCCATTTCTTTGCATGGCCCCATTGTGGTGATGGTTTAACAGATGTGACAGTTAATTGGATGGAACCCTTGGTAATACCATCAAATACATTGATATTTGCCGGACATCATTTACCAAGCGTAAATCTTCATGTTCCGTGTGGTACTCAAAATTTATATGCTGCAGCTCCGGTTTGGCAAAATTTTAATATTATTAGCGAGCCATGTTATCACCCAGACGACAAAGAAGGCTTACGCGCCTTCCTGTGCCAAACGTCTGCGCAAGCAGGTGAAATAAACGCCCAACGAGTAGGCTTGCAAATTAGCGATACGCTCAATTGGCAAAACAATGAAGAATGGGTAAACAAGGTTGCAGGTCTCACTTGGAATACAGAAACACCAAAACGATTAACTACAATAGATTGGGGAGGGAAAAATTTTGCAGGGACTTTGGATGCAAGCAAATGGAGTGAATTAACAAAATTAATATGCTATCATAGTCATTTAACCACATTAAATGTGAGTGCAAATACGGCATTGACAGAGTTAAATTGTAGTGGAAACCAATTAAGCGTATTGGATGTGAGTGCGAGTATACTGCTAACAAATCTATCCTGTAACGAAAATAATTTAGTTGCATTGGATGTGAGTGCAAATGTGGCATTAACAGGGTTGGGTTGTAGATATAATCAATTAACCAATTTAAATGTGAGTGCGAATACACTATTAACATATTTGGATTGTAATACTAATCATTTACTACTCTCCGATTTATTTACTATTTCAGAAAGATTACAAAGCAATGGAGCACAGATATACGCTATAGTTTTATTTCCTCAAATTTTACCGACACAAAGAGTAGAGCTTGGTACAGAGTTAGATTTTAGCACACAGAGTGTCTTTAATGGCATAAATACAGTATTTTCTGTACTTCAGTACGGCAATCCTGCTCCTGCCGATAACTATACTATAATTAACGGCAAAATCACATTTCAAGCAGAAGGTTATTACACTATAAAAATGACCAATACAGCAATCATTTCAAGCCTGGATCATCCTGCTGAAGTGGTGTTAAATGTTTTTGTCGCTGAAGTTTCGGAAATCTTTATAATGGAAAGTGAACATTTTAGAATAGAAATAGCTCATGAGCTAATATCCATTACACCCCAACAAATGTTTCATTGGCTTTCAAATCTCGACAGCTATTATGAGCAATTGGTTGATTTAATGAGTGGCCTTACTCCCTTTGGAGGAAGTAAGATTAAGATAGTTTCTGCTGATATTTGGGCATGGGCATTTGCGGGCAACCCTATTCAATGGAATAAAAATGTTATTTCTAGTACATTAAATTATTTTGTGACATCAGGCTGCTGGTCGTTTGGTATGTTGCACGAAATAGGTCATAACTTTGCCAATAATATTGGTGGTTACGGTAGCGGAAATAACTGTTATAATTGGAATGAAGAAATGTTTGCCAACTTCCGAATGTATCTTGCACTCACAAAACTTCCGGATGCAACGGTGGATGCAGGGGGTATCATTAGACATGGTGCTGAAATTGCAGATTATTATCAAGGCGATAGGTTTATGTGGGCTTTAATCCGTTTGGGAAATTATTATCAGCAAAATAACGACTACGGATTTTGGCTCTACAAGCAGGCTTTTGAAATAATCAACACCTCAACTTGTGAGGTCAATGACAGATGTATATCACAATGGGATAAATTTAATTATTTGCTTGATATTTTGTCAACTTGTGCAGGAAGTGATGTCAGGGAAACTTTTCCTGCCGGTGAGTTAGAACTTATTCAGTCTGATGTGCCGCCATTTTCTTTAGACTATTGGGAAATAGGCTCTCCAAATGCTGCCGATGTAACCGCCACGTTTGAAGATGGAACACTTAGTATAAGTGGGTCTGGAGCCATGCAGAATTGGCATTATAATTCTACTTCCTTACCTTGGTTCTGCGTAATGAATGATATTAAAAATGTAATTATTGATGAGGGTGTAACAACAATAGGAAATTATGCATTTATGGAATTTGACTCTCTTGCTTCTGTTACGATTCCTAATAGCATAATAATAATTGGGGATTCTACAGCATACGCCTACCATGGAGCGCCTTTTTTGAATTGCAAAAGTTTAACTGATGTAACAGTTCGTTGGACGACACCACTTTCAATACCTACAAATACATTTTATGGAGTTAATTTATCAAAGGTAAATCTTCATGTTCCAGTAAACACAGAGTGTGCGTATGCTTCCGCATCGGTTTGGCAAAATTTTAAACTTGCACTACCCTGTTCGATTTTTCACGAAGACGATAAAGAAGGCTTACACACCTTCCTGCGCCAGCCTTCTGCACAAGCAGGTGAAATCAACGCCCAACGATTGGATTTGCAAATTAGCGATACTCTTAATTGGCAAACCAATGAAGAATGGGTAAGTATGGTTGCAGGTCTTACTTGGAATAATGATGCGCCGAAACGATTGATTCAAATAGGTTGGCAATATAAAAATCTTGCAGGAACTTTGGATGCAAGCAAATGGGCTTCATTAACAATTTTAGGTTGTGCCGACAACCAATTAACCGCATTAAATGTGAGTGCAAATACCGTATTAACAGACATATATTGTCATGGCAATCAATTAACAACATTAGATGTGAGTAATAATACAACATTAGCTGTTTTATATTGTCCTGATAACCAATTAACCTCAATAACATTAGATGCTAGTACAAATCCACTATTAACATTTATACATTGTGCTGGTAATCAGTTGCCATTATCAGGATTATTTGCAGCTTCCGAAGTATTGGAAAATAATGGAGCAATTAATAACAATAGAATCTTAGGTGCTCAAATCTTACCGGCGCAAACCATAGAACTTGGCACAGAACTTGATTTCCTTGTTCCACAAAACATATTTAATGGCATATACACGCAATTTACCGTAACCAAAAACGGTTATCCTGCACATACGAACGATTATACCGTAACTAATGGGAATATTACATTTCATACAGCAGGTGTTTACAACGTAATAATGACTAATGCAGCAATAATTTCACGTCCAGTTACTCCAGCTGAAGTTAAATTTAATGTTACGGTAACTCTGCCAACTTACACCATCACGGCAACTGCAGGTGCTAACGGAACGATTAATCCGTCAGGTGCAGTAAGTGTAAATCATGGTGCTTCTCAGCAATTTGACTTTACCCCCAGTTTAGGATACCGTATTGAGCAAGTCTTGATTAATGGCGTTAATAATCCTACAGCCGTAGCAGCCGGAATCTACACTTTCGAAAACGTTACCTCGGACTACACCATTGAGGTTACCTTTGCCCGTAACATGAAATGGAGTAACCCCACGGGCATCTATTCCGGTAACATGACCATAATAGGAGTTGTTGTCTTGGATGGTATTGAACTTCGGAGTGATATGATAGAAGTAGGCGCTTTCTACGGTGAAGAATGTCGCGGCACACGAATAACGGAATATGTGGCAGATTTCGACAAATACCTCTGCTTTTTAATGGTTTACGGAGAAACAAGCGTTCCGCTCACTTTCAAAGTGTATGATCATGAAACCGAAACGGAATACGATGCCGAGAACACCATGACCTATATCACCGACCTTGTCATCGGTAATCCTGTTGATGCATACGAATTTATTGTAAATACTACCTACACCATTACCGCAAACGCCGACACATACGGAACTATTGACCCGTCAGGCGAAGTGATTGTATATCGTGGTGCTGATCAAACTTTTACCTTTACACCCAATATAGGCTACCAAATTGATCAAGTGTTGATTGATGAGATAAACAATCCTGTGGCAGTAGCAAGCGGAGCTTATACTTTTGAAAATGTTACGGCAAACCACACCATTGCTGTTACTTTTGCAGTTATCCCTCAAACCATAACCCTAAATACCGGATGGAACTGGATATCAACCAATATGCTCAGCTCCTCGCCTTCCATACTTGATCAGATGAAAACTTCGCTCAATGTGGTAGGAGAGCAGATAAAAAGTTGTTCAGCCTTCATTCAGTTGTATGGAACAACTTGGGTAGGAACGCTTGCATCTATATCGGAGAAAGAGATGTATCAGGCTAAAGTTACTGCCGGACATTCCATGACTCTTTACGGCGAGCTGGCTGATCCGGATGCTACGCCTATTCCGATTAACTACGGGTGGAACTGTATTGGCTATGTGCCGTCCTTTCCAACGGAGGTAAGTTACGCACTATCCGGCGTTAACGCACAGACCGGAGATATGATTAAAAACAATGCAGGTTATTCAACTTTTTATGGAACAAGCTGGTATGGCACTTTACCCAATATGCAATCCGGTTGTGGCTATAAGTACAGTTCTACAAGCACAACATCGAAAACTTTTTACTATCCATCTACTGCAGCTAAAAGTCCTGTAACAGAATACAAGCCTTCATTTGAATTGAGAACCGCTCCTCAAAAGGGACTCTACGCCGGCAATATGACCGTTACCGCCATTCTAATGAAAAACAACGAAGCGCTGTTGGGCGATGGAATAGAGATAGAAGCTTTCTGCGGCAAAGAATGTCGCGGCTCCGCACTAATGCGCTATGAAGCAGATTTCGACCGCTATTTGTGCTACCTGATGATTCACGGCGAAGGCGGTGAAATGATTACTCTGAGGGTGTATGACCATGTTACAGGGAAAGAGTACACGGCATTAAACACACCCTTTCCGTTTATTCAAGACAAAATCAAGGGCAGCCTGCTCAACCCATACATTGTTAATTTGGAAGAAGATATAAGTGTTGGCATTGACGAAGGTGTGGAAGAAAAAATATCCATATATCCTAACCCCACCAAAGACCAACTCTATATCCTCCACCCATGGACAAGTATTGATGTGGTTGAAATAGTTGATGTATATGGCCGTATCATCACCCGCGAAACCAACTTCAGTAAAAATTCCATTAACATTAAGGATATGGCGCGTGGAGTTTATATGTTGAGGATTGTGAATAATAGTAAAGAGATAGTGATTAAATTTGTAAAAGTTTAATTTATAGTAAAATAAATAAAATAGTTTTTATATGAAAAAAAATACATCTAATCTTTGCCAAGCCACGAAGCAGTTTGTTTTGACTATTTCTCTATTGATTTTTTTATTTTCCGGGGCAATGGCGCAAATGAAATGGAGTAACCCTACTGGTGTTTACTCCGGCAATATGACTATTATGGCGGTGGTTATCTTGGATAATGTTGAACTTCGGAGTGACATGTTAGAAGTGGGCGCTTTCTACGGCGAAGAGTGTCGCGGCACAATAATGACAGAATATGTCGCAGATTTTGACAAGTACCTTTGCTTTTTGATGGTTTACGGTGAAACAAGTATTCCTCTCACCTTCAAGGTATATGATCATGAAACCGACACGGAATATGATGCCAATAACACCATAATTTATAACACAGACCTGATCATTGGTAATCCTGTTGAGGCATACGAGTTTATTATACATACTACACACACCATTACTGCAACGGCAGGCGAGAATGGAACGATTTTACCGTCGGGGGATGTTTTAGTGAATCACGGTGACAACCAAACCTTTACTGCAACCCCCGATAATTGTTATGAAGTTGACCAATGGAAAGTAAACGATATTGTTGTTCAAACCGGCGAGAATAGTTATATAATTTCCAATGTTCAGGAAAATACAACAATCCATGTTACCTTTAAAACAATTATTTGGCAAATTGGCTATCCTGACGCTGCTGATGTTACTGCTACATTTGCATGCAATAACAGTACACTTACAATTAGTGGCACTGGAGAGATGTTGGATTGGATAGGTACTGCTGCCCCTTGGTCTTACATAAAAGAAGAAATTACAAGCGTAATTATCAATAGCGGTGTTACAACAATAGGAAATTCAGCATTTTACGATTGTTATAATCTTGCTTCTGTTTATATACCAAATGGCGTAACAAAAATTGGGAACAATGCTTTTCAAAGTTGTTGTAATTTGTTTTCTATTGATATTCCCGGTAGTGTGACTTATATTGGAGGAGAAGCTTTTGCCTGGCCTCATTGTGGTGATGGTTTAACCAATGTAACAGTTAATTGGTTAGAACCTCTTTTGATTATTTATACTGTATTTTCCGGAATCTATTTACCAAATGTAAATTTACATGTTCCGTTGGGTACGGAATGCACGTATAAGTCAGCGCCTATTTGGGGAAGTTTTAATGTTGTTGGGGCGCAACGTATAGTTACCCCATCGGCCAGCATTGGCGGCAGCATTTCGCCAAACACTCCGCAAACCGTGAATTGTGGTAGCAGCATAACATTTACAGCAACACCAGACAATTGCCAAGAGGTTGACCAATGGACAGTAAACGGTAGCCCAGTTCAAGTCGGCGGAAATTCTTACAATCTTCAAAATGTACAAGCCAATACAACAATTCACGTTACTTTCAAAATTAAAACTTACACCATAACTGCCACCGCAGGAGCAAATGGCAGCATCACGCCAAGCGGAAACGTAACTGTAAATTGCGGTGCAAACCAAACTTTTAACTTTGCGCCTGTCAACAGTTGCTACGAAATTGACCAGGTGTTGGTTAACGGAGTAAATAATCCGGCAGCAGTAGCCGCAGGAAGCTACACCTTTGAAAATGTAACAGCAACACACACTATTTCGGTTACTTTCAAAATCAAAACCTACACCATTACTGCCACCGCAGGAGCAAACGGCAGCATCACGCCAAGCGGAAATGTAACTGTAAATTGCGGTGCCAACCAAACCTTTAATTTCTCCCCTGCCAACAGTTGCTACGAAATTGACCAAGTGTTGGTTAACGGAGTGAATAATCCGGCAGCAGTAGCCGCAGGAACTTACACCTTTGAAAATGTAACAGCAACACATACTATTTCGATTACTTTCAAAATCAAAACTTACATCATAACTGCCACCGCAGGAGCAAATGGCAGTATCACGCCAAGCGGAAATGTAACTGTAAATTGTGGTACAAGCCAAACCTTTAACTTTGCGCCTGCCAACAGTTGCTACGAAATTGACCAGGTGTTGGTTAACGGAGTGAATAATCCGGCAGCAGTAGCCGCAGGAACTTACACCTTTGAAAATGTAACAGCAACACATACTATTTCGGTTACTTTCAAAATCAAAACTTACATCATAACACCTTCAGCAGGCACCGGCGGCAGCATTTCGCCAAATACTCCGCAAACCGTGAATTGTGGCAGCGACACAACTTTTACCGCAATACCAAATGAAAATTACGAAGTTGATCAGTGGAAACTGAACGGTAGCGTTGTTCAGACAAGTGTAGATACTTACACTATCTCAGATATTCAAGAAAATACAACGATAGAAGTTACATTTAAGCCCCTGATAGGAATTGATGAAAATATTGCTCAAAACATAAAAATTTATCCCAACCCCACCACCGGCGATATTTTTATTCAATCGGAACTGTCAATAAAGAGAGTGGAATGTTACTCCATATTAGGCGCTTTACTGCTTTCAGACAACAATTTTAACGAAAAAATCTCTATATCAACTTTGGCAAAAGGAGTTTATATATTAAAGATTTATACGGATAATGAGATTGTTATTCAAAAGATTATGAAAGAATAACCTTAACAAGCATTACTATTACATGTTGTATGTAAATATTTTACAGAAATCGCAAATCTCTCCATTCCGTCACACCGAAGGTGTGAAACAAGTGATAACCCCGTGCAAGCGTAGCGCAGCTCGGGGTATGGATGTGTAACTGTCTAAAAAAGAACTACGTAGTAGTTCAACTTCAGC
>Ga0123353_10018885_pt1 | contig 10217 bp, 8 predicted proteins | sample TergutLab28metaG_3_FD_92763 | JGI IMG/M metagenome (GOLD analysis project Ga0123353, IMG submission 92763) | Labiotermes labralis P3 segment gut microbial communities from Petit-Saut dam, French Guiana - Lab288 P3 | ecosystem: Host-associated > Arthropoda: Insects > Digestive system > Gut ...
AAAATGAAATAAAAAAAAAATCTCTAAACGAAAAACTAAGAAAAAAAAACCCACATCCAAAATACTTTCACGTGCGTTTGTTTGGGGGGGGGGGGGGGGCGCGGAGACTCCACTCCAAAATGAGTGCCAACATTTCATTTGACTTGAATGGTACAACTTCGTTCACCTCACAGAACACTGGCCTAACAGATCAAAGTACTTGAACTGCAGCCTACAACAGGAAAATCATTACTGTCCTCTTACCACTCTAATTGCAACTGACCTGCATTAATGGAAAGTAAGCCATAAAAAGGAAATCCATCACCTGTATGTCTCTTCATCTCATACATAAAGAACTGAGTTAATCCACTTGCACATTAATGTGCTTCTATTGTAACACACTTCACTACATCTTCCAAGGCCATAATGATCACTGTTAATGCAATATACAGTTTTCTGAAAACGGACACAAAAGGAATTGTATCAGAACATAATGTATATATTTCAGTTTTGCAACTGCATTTCATACTTCTGTACCATCTTGTCCATAAAATGAAGAATATTTTAGTTTTGTTTAGTCTGCTCATTCAGTCCACTTACGTCACACGTGACATTCAACATGTCTGATCCAATTTACAACTTACATATCATGTCACAATCAACTCAAAATACATCAACATTAAAACAATAAAATACAGTATAATGTAATGTAGAATATCAATTCTAATTAAAACAAATAGGTATGACAACTTATAGAACTCAGACTCAAACAATCCATATGCAATCAGAATAACATAAATTCATCCACTGAATAAAATACATTTATTTATTGAAGGCTATCAGTATAAGATATCTAAATGGTTATTTTAGAGAACATAAAATTAAACAACACAGATCCATTACACATTCCTCTGAAAACAAATTATTAAATAACAATTAAGTAATTATTATCAGCCTGCTTCATGTGCTGCAGCTCTGTGTACAAGCAGAGTGTGAGTCACTGCCTGAAGAATATACAACAGTCCTCTAAACTATGATAATGTCTCACGCACATAGGCAGAACTTAATTCCTGCAATATCAACATTGCATGATCACAGGATCCAAGAAAAATACAATATTTAACTTGTATTACCCACAAAAAAAAAAATTATACAGTGAAACCCAATTACAATGGCCCAACTTAAAAATTTCTCCACTCTAACAAGTCAGACTCCCTTAAAGGTACACCCACCTTGTCAAAGGCATATTTAGCTGGGTTAAGAAGCTGGTAATGCACCAGGAAATTTGAAAGTTATGCGAGTAGCAGCCTAGCTGCTGGTAGGCCCACTCATGCCAGACAGGTTTTGACCTAGGTGTCAGACAAAGGACGCCCTGGCCCTCCAGGTTTGGGGTTGGGTGTGAGGCTGACATCCTTGCCTAGTAAAATCTCAACTCTGAAAATTCCAGCAAAAGACACCATGCCCAAAAGTGCACTGAATGCCACAGAAGACAAAGACAAATAAAAAGAAGTCAGAATAATTTCATAACAAAATTTTCCAGTATGTTTAACATATACAAAGCCCTTTTCATAAGTTTATGCTTTAAAAATTCCTGGCTAAGAGGCATGAAAGGTTCATGTTGCAACAAATTTTTCACCCACTTAATATGTTTTCTCATCAAAACCTCAACATCAATTCCCATTTGTAAAATTTGTTACCAAAATCCGGTGACCAAATAATGCTCCCAGTCCATACAGATTCCTCTCCAAAGTTGCAGCCACCAAAGATGAGGAAAACAAATAAGAAACTCCACGTCAATCTGTGGAAATGTATAGCAAGAAATGAGGTCACATTCTGACTGCGCTGGCATCTATTTCCACAGGTGCATTTCACAAAGTGTAATGCAATGTCACACTTTGTGTGGAACATGCACCATGAACCAGCATGAGAATAGCAAATTACAGTAGGTATTTATGGAACAGGTCCAGCAAGAACAGGCTCTTCACCTACCAGTTGTGCTTGAAAAAAAAAAAAATCTTGTCTTATGTCCACAGATGTGTCAAAATCACATTAAGAAGGGAGCACTTGATATGTGGTTTGATAAGGAAAATGAATAATTAAATGTGCAATTTGTAAAGAATAATATCAATTTCAGCTTACTTGTCTCAGACATTTTCCAACTAAATAACCCCACTTCATTTAATTTTTCCAGAAGCATCTTACAGGGGTTCTACTACATTTGAAAAGAAACTCAACTAGTACATATTATCCCTTTGTATAGAATGGTACATAAAATGTAATTAATATTTTGTTTTGACTACACTACATTACAGACTTCAAACATGAAAATTACTGTACATAATCGAAAAATACTGAGCTGATAGCATTCCAGGTTGTACACTGTGTGGTGTAAGGGGTTTGTTTGCACTCATCGCTAGAGACTGCAGCACAATCTGCCTTCTCTAGGGGTGTAACGTGGGTACATCCATCACCCATTACATCTGTATTTACTGTTCCAGCAGCAATAAACTTATTCTAAAAAACATAACGTAATTTGTCTCTAGGAGCATTCACAACCAAGGCTGACAAACAACATTAGACCACCACATTCCCCTAGACCCTGAATGCAAACCAATCAGCCAATAGCATCCTTGTCAAGACAACCTGTGTCTGATACACCAGAATAAGGGACACAACAATATTCTAATCCCAGTCAAAGCCAATAATTCTTGTAATTTTTGATCATAAACGTCCCTAGTGACTATCACATTACCATTGATTTACATGAACAATGAATGCAGAGAAAGGACAACCAGTCATAAAAATTTGCCAGAGACAGCAAAGATCAAAAGAAATCCAATGGCACAAAGGTGCACAAATTAACCACACCGAAGTAAAATCTGCACTAGTGCAGTATATAGACCAAACACACTGGATCCAGTGTGCAATGACAGAGCAGATGATGGCTGCGAGCTGTGGCCAGAAGTGCCCACGCTGACCAACATCCCCCCCTCCCCCCACCCACAGGTGAACCAACCAATCGAGACTACTTCGGTTACTCTGTTGGCTATCTCTCTGATATAAAAAGTTTTCCCCTTCAGACAGAATTAACCAATCAACAGAGACATCGGTTATGGTTTAGGCTAGCTCTCTGGTATTGTTTATTTTCTCGTTCAAAGTGAGACACACTTCTCACACCCCTCCCCACCCACTCTTCTCATGTTTGTAATGGTTCTTCGTCTTCGGAATATCCGTGCGCGATTCCTTATACGTGTCATGTGTTTCGCCAGTTTCTCTAGGTGGCTATGTTCATTAACACAAATGAAATTATTCGCATCAGAGATGTCTCACACAGATGCCGCATGTCCCACTGCTACCTTTCAGGGCGTCTCAAAATGACTGCAATGATGTCATCACATTAGCCTTTTTGCTGTATTTCTTCTCATCTCTGAAACCCACCATCTAGTTCCTCAAAGACGTTCGTCTCCTGCCTACTGAGATGCAGTGCCCATCCCATTAGGGCAAAATGCAGTGGTATGCCAGACCCTCAAGCAGCAACAGTTATGTCTGGGCCTGTCGTAAGGTTATCGACAGTTGACGGTAAAACGCATGGCACAGCACTCACTATTCACTTCGGTTTGCTAAGGGCCAACTCACCTTACTCAACATCATGCTACTGTCATACTACATTGTAAGCCGCATTCCTGCTCACAGCACACACCTAGAACTCACAGCTGACCATCATACAGTCACAACTGGGAGGTTCTAGAAAGGTCAAAATAGATGAGAGTTGTTTCGGCAGGACAGAGTATAACTGCAGCAGGCTGCAAACCACTATATGGATGTATGGGGGTGTCGAGCAGGAATCAGGCAGGACCTTCCTTGCACTTGTATGTCACAGACTGCTCTGCCGGGACACTGCTCGCCATCCTTAAGACGCGGATCCTACCCGGCACCACTATCATCAGCAACTGCTGGAGGGCCTACATTCATCCCAGTGATGAAGAACCACATGAAGGTTCACCTCAGCCCGTACAACAGTAAGACACATTACATCTTCTGCCTCACCGAGTATTTGGTGGTTTGTGCCACGCACACTATGCAGACCCCTTCACCATGTTTGTCCACATCATCGGAAATGCTGACTGGTAACCCTGCCCCATGCACCAAACTGCAGGCCGACCTCCCCCCTTTGCACCTCTGTAGTCTCCTCCTAACACCACTAGCTCCACCCACTATTGCAACATTGAAACTACAATGCCTGGTGTAAACTTTCTTTCCAGAGATATCCAATGCCATAAGCTATCACAAGATCCAACAAAGATAGGTAAAAGAATGGGACGTGGTATTTTTAACCAAATACTGCAACAAAGCTTTGAAATATGAATTTCTGTTACAATTTTTAAAACTTTTTACAACTGCCAGTAGTGTTCTGTATATACAGATCAACAACAGAATACATACCGAGAGCTGCAGCACTCACTTAGTGAACTAAAGTAACTAGGCTTGGCAGTAAGATGCAACTGCACCACAATAAAATTCATTCAAGATAAATTAACACTTTACACTACAGAGTAACTGAATAAATAAGATACATATACGGGAAATCATAAAACAAACCTTTCGTATCATTATGACTAGACTAAAAATGACTGAAGTAGGACTGATACACCATCCCCAGTGAGGAAGTAGAAAACAGTGCAAAACAGCACCACCATGTTGCAAAGCCAAAGAGACCCCTGAACACATCAGTTGTGAAAACCTGCAACAAACATGACATGATCTACAACTGCACCCTCTTAAATACTTTTACAAGCCCATTACTTCCTACCTGTCCTTAAAAATTCCCACATAAGTTAATAAAATGTCACATTTATTCAAATACCATGCATTCATTTTTTTCAGAATTTATGCAGCAAGAACTAGACACCTGCCATAGTCAACACCTTACTGACGGGTAGCACAATATGGCCACTACAAGTGCATAGAAATATGTCTGATCCCACAGAAAAATCTATATAATAACTTTCAAATATGTCAAAAAGACAACTGAAATATCATATTTACACTTGTATTATTCACAAAGTTCTGTTCTTTACCAGCCATAAATATATTAGTTATGTTATTGCTAAATTCTTTGTCATAAACAATGGACTGTTATGTAACTATAGTTTTTTTTTTTTAAATATAAGATTTCAGGGAGCTACATAATCCTTATGGAAGCTGAAAGTCTTAGTTAAAATTCATGTTGTTCTCTAGTATTCTCTGTTCATAAAAGTAGGGGATGATTTTCCCATGGACGATCTTGGCCCTTCCAAATTTAGTATAACAGGGTTATCTGAAGAATGTAGCTTGTCCAGAGAACTTAGGCTAAAGTGAATATGGGAAGATCAAACTCATATGACAAGGATTTCCTGGTGGCTACCCACAGGTTTTAATTTTGCATTTTAGATGCTTGTATTAAATTTTCTTGTTTATAGATCAGAGGTTAACTGATATAGTTTGTCATGGCAGTGGTGTTGATTGTAATACAATTTTAACAAGTGAGGCTGTGCCATGACTCAGGAAGGTATCTGCTGGCCTATCTACTGGAGGTCCAAGTTCAATCCCAGCACAATTCACATGAAATATTCCTAATTATTTACATACTCCATGGAGCAGAGTCCTTCTTAAGAAGCTAATTGGTACATGAAATATTCAGTGCGAAAAATGGAAATGGGACACTTTTTCATCCACTTCAGTTTTCCCATAAGTATGATTCCACTAATGCTCAATGGTCATACTTTGTTCATCCGTCATCAACATTATAACCTTAACAATGGACAGCATCATTAAAGAAAACACTTCTCACTTCTCCTTCTTTTCAAAAGCAATGCATACAAAATTTATCAAAGTGGTTATGTGATAAGTTGCCACAGCTCAATATGAGGGAAACTGAATTATTAAATTGCAAACTAGAAAGAACATTAATGCTATCAAAGCCTTGGCTTATGAAGCTATATAATATATACACTAAATTTCACACTGCACACAATATAATAGAAAAGAAAAGAATACAACAGAATAGAATAGAATAGAAGGGCAGACAGTGCAGTGACCCATGCACTTTGACCATAAATGATCTTTTGTGCAGCCCTTACATTCCAGAAATTAGCAGCCCCACTACTAGACAGGTTCTCAGAGTCATCTGGCTTCATAAAACATTGACCCAGGTGCCTGAGGCTTAATGTGGCCAAAACCTCAAGTCACAAAGAACATGTGAGGCTTTTGCAGGTCCCTGTTTGCATCTACCACATTTGGGACTGTTTACCAGCCCCAGTTTAAACAGATGTCATTTTAAATGACAGCATCCTGTTAACAACCAACTTCACATAACTTTTGTTGTACTTGTGTGAGTATCTGACCAGTCTGTATGTACAAACTGCATAACAGATAGCATTATTTTGTTGTAGGTATAAAATGTGGCATGGCACACTATCATACTGTCAATCACAATCATTTTGAGAAAATTAAAAAAGATCTTACTTCTTCAAGTCAATACAGCAGAAATATATAATTCCAGTAAGAATTGAACAAAGAAGAAGAATTAATCCCATAAATGGGCACACACCTGTTTAAGGGAGTCAAGGGCAAGTGTGAACTGCTGAGCAGACTCTCGTATTGACTCTTCACCTGTAAGACTGGGTAATGGCACAAACTGAGCTGGCAATGCAGAGCATTCATCTGTTGTGGGACTGAAGAATAAACCAGACCAACTGTAGCTGCCTAAAAAATAAGCAATTAAAATACTAATTCAATTTCAATATAAAGGCTGAAAATGATCAATACTATATGGCTGGTAACAAAAGGGCTAGGGTTTTTTTTTTTATCTACTGCAATATTTGAAGAGCCATACTCCAGAAACAATGCAATGACAGTCACTGCATAATTACCAGTTGAAATACAATGTGATGTTGAACTTTAAAACAGCCATACTCCTGCAACATTTGAGGTTCACACAGCAGTGTTATTACAAACACATTTTTTTCAGTCATACTCCTAATTAACAAAACCATCCGAGTAAATATGTAATATAGAACTGTACATTAAATAGTAAAGCAAGATCTTGGGATCCAGTTAACAGGCATGTTACTCACCTAGGCTTTTATACATGAATGTAAGGTAAAGGCACATAATAAGTGGAGCCACATACTGTAGTGCCACCACACACAGGTAATAGAAAACAGCTGATATCTGTTGGAGAGAAAAAAAAAACTACTGCCAGATTGCAATTATAACAAATTTCTGCCACTTTATATTTACTACTGATATAACCAAAAAATCATAATTCCCCGATTTTCATTTAAACTACAAAATATAATAAATAAAGGCAACTAAAATATATAAGTATTACCACTTTTGTTTGTAGATATATAATGAAACTGCCATGAGATTTATGTACAAACAATACAAATGCTATGTAGAGGCTTACAGCAGTATAAAAACAAAGATGTTTCCAGACACTTCAGTAGTGCAGTGAAAAATGTGTGCTTATTACACACACCCCAATGGATCAAACTCTCCTCTCTATTAACAGGAGGTCCAGTGATAAATAAATCAGCAAAATGCACCACTGCATAACTATAATATGGTCACGGGCCTACAACAGAGCTCAAAACCAAAAATGAACATGTTGGCGAATGGCTGACAACAAATTTCTGGTCTCTGGAAACACAAACCTTCTTTTGCAGCTCCGTGTTAGTTATTCTGCCAGCCTCTTTCTTCTGTTCCTCTATCCTATGGTATGCCATATTGAGGTACGCCTGCAGGTATGTTGGCATAACAGCAAGACGTAAGAGAATTGCTGCAACAATCAGGAGTAGTCTCATTGTCTCAAATGCATGCTCAGTCATCAGTGGAGCTGCCATACCATGGAAGATCCTGTCAGTCAGGTAATCCCTGCTCACCGGCTTAACCCACAGCAGAACCAGCAGAAATGGAGATGCAAAGCTTATATTAAGAAGAAACCTCTGTAGCCTGTTTTCACTGCAGTACCTGCACAACAATGAAAATAAGGAAGTTTCAAAGAGAGAAAAATCAGTTATTTCTATGGCAGACATGGAAGGTCCCTACTTGGTTTTCTTACTAGCTACCTGGCTGATTCCACTGGATATCTATGTACAGTGTTACAAATTTCCAAATATAGTAGGCTGCAAAAAGTTAATGTAGCCAAATGACAGAAGTTAAATGCACATCTAGTACTTATAACTTCTATCAGGTAACCTCAACAGAACGGACTGTATACATAAGGAATATTAGGTCAGTGTTTAGCACTTTAACAGAATGGACTCAATCCCATCTTCTGCATGTTGCATTTCCTCCACACAGTATATTTTCTCAAATATGTGGTACAAGACAGCAATGCTTATATTTATTTTGTGCAATTCTAGTACCTGAGTGTATCCCAATGCATTTTTGCCATACGTAGACCAGGAAAGGTGAAGAGTGCCCCTAGAAGGGCACACCAAAGAGCTAGGAAGAATTTCAACACTAGTTTTGATGCAGGACCCCTGAAATCAGTATAAAACTTCTGGTATGTTATTTATTTCTTTATACCTATACACTTTCTACAAGAAATCACTTATTAAAAAACTCAATACTTACGATGAATCAAGACCCTGTGTTTCTAAAAATGCAGCTGCACTCTGATTGAAGCTTGTGTAAGCTCTATTCAACCCCAGCTCCAATGTATTCTCATCAACTATGAGGACCATCATGGCAATTAGCAAGTAAGCAAATGCTGTTACAATAACAGTTGACCGCTCACCTACCGATTCCTGACTCTGAAAATACTGATATGTCAGTGACAGAAGTAGCTTGCTGAGGAAATATGTTAAGGAATACAAGAAAACTGCAAATATATTCTAAATGTAATTTCACTTTACACTGTAGATATTTAATTATAAGTCATATGAGTCTAGTGTCTTTCAACTCATGAAACTACCATGTAATGTAATTTCTAGGCCAGATGTTTCCAATAACAAAGGTATATAAAACCATTGTTTTAGTTCACAGTAATGTACGAAATGGATAAAAATCCGCCACATGCATTAACAAATTATTGCTATTCTGATATTGTAACAATAATCACAGAAACATCAAATGCAGCACAGAACAAGTACTTAAATTAGTAATAAGCAGAGTCGAGTCATTCCTCAAATTTTTACAGGAAGTTTATAAAAGGATACGTTGAAAATCCAACAACTAAAAAACACCACAACATGCTGAGATTCACTTCATCTTTAGGAGGTATGAAGGCATGATACACCTACAACAAACAATGACATGCAACTTCACTTGGAGATGCTTTGTCTATTACAAACCCAGTGGTCCGCTGCGGATTACAGCTGTCTCATGAGATAAAAATACCACGTGTTCTGCATGCCATATATCTCACAACCTGAGTGCTATTATACAAGAGGCAGAGTATGGAAGCAAGACTTGGCAGCAAAAACCTGACCTTGAAAATGCTGACTACACCCCCAAAAATCCTAGAAATGATTAAGGCTGCAAGACTCATGTAACTGCTATCACTCTACAACAATGTCAGTGTTCACTTACATTTTCTAAACTAATATTAAATAGCTGTCATCAGGCAAACAATAACACACAAATAACACACCAGTCTCCCACATCAGATGATGTGCTGAAACCATGAAGCAGAAAGAGTAATGTCCTGTGTGCCAGCACAGCAGCACATGTGTGTGAAGAGTCTTTAACCATCTCCCAACCTCACTGATATTTTATGCCTGCTGTAGTCTGACAGATGTTTTAGACACTTCACAGGAACCTGCTGCAGCCATCATCAACTACCCTGAAGATGGGCGTTGCAGGATCCTCTGAAACAATGACCCCCACTACCAGAAAATATTGCACCACATCCCAGGAGGCAGTTTTCTTTATAGCCACCAGTGCAAAAATGTAAAATCTTGCACAGAGGAATCTGTAATATCCTTAAAGGCCTATAAGATACAGTCATCTCTATGTGTAGGATCCAGAAATTTGTAAAACCATCACAAACAAAACTCATTCCATCTTTCAACAAGATCCAGCTTAACATTACTATCCCCTACATAAGCCCAACAACTAATGACTGCAACGGCTAAAAAAAAAAAAAAAAAAAAAAAAAAGGGGGGGGGTGGGGCGGGGGGGATAAGAAAAAGGGGGGAGGCCCCCCTCTCCGATTATCTTCCTTATAACCAAAAAAAAAAAAAAAAAAA
>Ga0123353_10018886_pt1 | contig 10217 bp, 7 predicted proteins | sample TergutLab28metaG_3_FD_92763 | JGI IMG/M metagenome (GOLD analysis project Ga0123353, IMG submission 92763) | Labiotermes labralis P3 segment gut microbial communities from Petit-Saut dam, French Guiana - Lab288 P3 | ecosystem: Host-associated > Arthropoda: Insects > Digestive system > Gut ...
CTTGGTAGCTTTGGCCTAAAGAGTAGAGTTTGGCCAGGTGAGGGAAGGCAAGCTGAAAATCTTCCAGGGCTTCGGTAAGTGCATGGTAGCGGTAGTAGCGGTCGTACTTCAGGCGCATAAGACTTTCTCTCCCTTTCACTCCGGTAAACCGCCAGTTTGCCGGAGTATTAGATTAACATCGCCTGGGGCGATATGGAACCCGCTGCCGCCTGGGTGTGCCTGATTGTCGAGGAGATAAAGCCCAAAAGACAGCTTTTAGGGGCATCAACTGCTTATTATGTTCGCGAAGCAGCAGCTACTTCCTTCTTGCCAGGAAGGAGAAAATAAGGTATATTGTGCGTACAAGACCTACCATCATCCGCCTCGCACAAGTTAACCGCTCGGTAAATCGCACTGTAACTCTTCCTGCGTGGCTGAACGCCGCTGCACTGGCGAGAGGGATGAACGAGTTAGGCATACCTCGCTAAAATAGCAGGTTAGAAAAAACCCAACTTAGTGTCATGATCAGACTAAAAAAAAGACTTGCATTTCTTGCTAACAGCGAGTATAATGCAAACAGAAGAGCAGTCCGCAAGCGGATGGCTTGGGGTTAGCTAGAAAGACTAGCCGTTGACCTTGCCAGAGGGCGGCTGGTCTTTTTTATTCAGACCTATGATCTGAACCACTAGCTGAGCAATCCTAATTAGGATCGTTATCAGGTCGTAGTATTCAGACATGGCATCACCTCCTTTGCACTTTAATGGGTGCATTGTAGGTTGAAGCCATCCGCCCACATTCTACTCTTCCGGGGATTACTCCCGGTGATAGTTTCTACGGAGCGCATTGTCGCTCCTTTTTTTGTACGTGGCTAACTACATAGTTTTTACGTTATGTTGGATAGTAGTGTTTGACAGAGAGTAAAGAGGCGGATATAATACACATACACATACACATATACTACTACACATAATTACAGGGAGCTAACGTTGATTTAATATAAAAGGATTGATTTTTATGCTTATCTCCGCTAACACTGAAAACTATGCGGCTTTTGTCGATTACCGGGTTCAAAAAATGCGCCTCCTGCAGGAAGCAGGGGTTGTCTGTTACCCGGAACGCTTCCCGGTGAGCCACACCCTGCAGCAAGCCGCTCTTCTCCACGATGGCACCGATTCCGTGCGGGTAGCAGGGCGTATTGTCGCCATCCGCCGGGTAGGCAAACTTACCTTTGGCCACCTGCAAGACCTTTTAGGGCGGGTGCAGTTCTCCCTGCAGCAAAACCGCCTGGGGGAAGAGCTCTATACCCTCTTTCACAAAGGGGTAGATATCGGAGACTTCCTGGGGGTGGAAGGTGTTATCTACACCACGCAAACCGGGGAAAAAACCGTGCAGGTTGCCAGCTTCACTTACTTAGGGAAGGCCTTGCGGGAACTCCCAGAAAAGTGGCATGGCATTACTGACCAGGAACTGCGTTGGCGCCAGCGCTACCTGGATCTTATCTCTAACCAGGAGAGCCGTCAGGTAACCTTAATGCGTTCTAAAACCTTATCTACTATCCGTCGTTTTTTAGAAGCCCAAGGGTTTATCGAGGTGGAAACCCCTATTCTTACCAACAAACCTTCCGGGGCTACCGCTACCCCTTTTGTCACCCACCATAAAGCCCTAGATTTAGATGTTTACCTGCGGATTGCTCCCGAGACCTATCTTAAGCGTCTCATTGCCGGGGGCTTTACCCATGTCTTTGAAGTCGCCCGCTGCTTCCGTAACGAAGGGGTTTCACCTATCCATTTGCAGGACTTCACTATGGTGGAAGGTTACTCCGCCTTCTTTAACTATGCTGATAATATGGCGCTGATGCGGGAGATGGTGCTGACCATCTTGCAGGAAGTCTTTGGCAGCACCACGGTAACTATTGGCAGTAACGAAATAGATTTCGCCGCTCCCTGGCAGGTAGTCTCCTTCCGTGAGCTAATTTTGGCAGATGCCGGTATCGATATCGATGCCTACCCGGATGCTCCTTCTCTGAGAGCGGCGATCCAAGAAAAAGGTATTCCTTTGGAGCAAGAGAACCTTACCCAACTGGGAAGGGGCAACCTTATCGATACCCTCTATAAAAAGGTAAGTCGCCCCCAGCTCATCGCTCCTGTCTATTTAACCGGTCACCCTTTAGATCTATCCCCTTTGGCTCGGAGTAACGATACCAACAGCCACATTGTCGATCGCTTCCAGCTGGTAGCCAACGGTGCCGAGCTAATCAACGCCTATTCCGAGCTGGTCGACCCGGTAGAGCAGCGGCTGCGCCTAGAAAAACAAGCCGCCCTGCGTCTGCAAGGCGACTTGGAAGCTATGCCCTTAGATGAGGACTACCTGCGCTCCATGGAATATGGTATGCCCCCTATCTCCGGTTGGGGGTTGGGAGTAGACCGCCTGCTGCAGGTGTTGCTCAACCTAGATAATATCCGGGAAGGAGTCCTTTTCCCCTTAATGCGCCCTTTACCCGGGGAATAGGGCTCAAACCAACTGCATGTCTACCACCAAGCAACGTCTCTCCCCGGTGTAAGCGGTAAAACGCCAGACACCGGGGTTTTTTTAGGGGTATGTAGTTGTAATACTTCTCCCAGGAAGGTTCGTTTGCGAAAATCCATTTGTAGCCTAACCACCTGGGGGCTCGACGTATATCTCACGGGAATATCTTTTCGTGCCAGAAAAATGCTATATAAGACATATTTGGGCTTACGAAAAAATATCTGTTATAATAAACCTAAATACGAAAACATCACTAGCGGAAGGAGGAAACCCCAATGATTAATAAAGTTGTTGCTGGTGATTACCAGGGAAGTCTTCTTATCAACGGACTAAATTGCTTGGAAATATCATTAGGTTGGCTAAAAAGCATAAAGCTGACCAAGGAAACAGTAGATAGTTATTACGTAGAAGATTCTGAAACAAAAACCAGCGTTGTCGATTCGGTTGCTAAAGCAGCATTTGGTGCTGCTATTCTGGGACCAATCGGGCTGTTCGCAGGTCTTGGTGGTAAGAAAGTTGGCACATATAGAGTGGTAATTGATTTTAAGGACGGAAAACGCTCTATGCTCGAGTTGGATAAAAAAACATACCATAAACTATCTTATACACTTTTTTAGTAGGGATAGATAGGTTATCGTGACCTGCACCGCAAAGATGGGGTCATGTTCAAGATGATGTGATATAATAGAAGCAAGAAGAAGGAGGTTTATGTTTATGTCAGTGAGAAAAGCGAGAAACGTAATTTTCGTATGTTTAATGGTAATTACTTTGGTATCGTGTGTGCGCCAACCATCGGAAGATGAAAAGGATACCTTAGCAAAGGATTTTATTTATGATATTCATTCATTCACTGAGTTTTTGCCTACAGGAAACGTTACCCTGGTGACAGATACAGTGCGTATTCAAGGCTACATAGGAAAAGACACTAGTGTTACGATTCCAGACACTATTAACGGTAGGAAGGTTACGACAATAGGGGATTTTGCCTTTGCCGGGAACACAAACTTAGTTTCGTTACAGATGCCAAATACACTTAGTGTTATATATAGCGGTGCGTTTTCAGGGTGTAGTAATCTGACGAGTGTTTCGATGTCAGAGGTGATAACTAACATAGGGGATTCGGCGTTTAGAGGCTGCTCTTCATTGGCCGAGATTACCATACCAGAGAGTATAGTCCATTTACAGAGCTCTGTATTTGCGGATTGTCACTCTCTGAGTTCGGTATCGCTGCCGGTATCACTGAAAAGAATACCCGATAACACATTTTTAAACTGTTCGTCTCTAACTAAAATTAATATACCTATGAATGTTGATAATATAGGGTCAAACGCATTTCGAGGATGCTATAATCTAAAAGAGATAACAGTAAGCAGGGGAAACCCGATTTACTATAGCCATGAAGGAGTATTATATGGGTTTATGTATGGAGATAGGACACCCACATTAATATGTTATCCCTGGGTAAAAATCAGAGATGATGCAGGATATGTTGTTATACCCGACTATATACAAAGGGTTGAACCTGGTCTTTTTATGGACAATGAGGATTTGCAACATATTACATTACCAAGCAACCTTTATGTTGTTGAAAACCGTTTTTTTTCGGGATGCATTAATCTTATGGAAGTCGATATTCCAGATGGTGTAATTACTATCGGGTTTGCAGCCTTCAGGGGATGCAGCAGTATTACCAATATAACCGTGCCTTCCTCAGTGAAGTTCATCGAGGATTGGGCTTTTTCCAATTGCTCAGAACTCGAAACTATATATATTCCGGCTAGCGTGAAGTATATAGGAGGTGATGCGTTCATCGGAAGCACACGTATAAGGATAATCGGAGAAGCTTCCTCATACGCGGAAGAATATGCCAAACGAGAGGGTATATCATTTATCGCGAGTTAGTTGTGATTGGTAGGTGGTGCTTAAACCAACTGCATTTTTGCCACAAAGCAAAGTCTCTCCCCGGTGTAGGCGGCAAGGCGCCAGGCACCGGCGTTTTCCTTAGGGGCATGTAGCTGAAACACCTGACACCTAAAGTGCTTCTCACTGAACCGAAACCTAGACACTAAAAATATAGAAAATATTATTTACTAACACATCATCTTGACATTTGAGCACTAACATATTAATATACAGGTAGTTTACTGCTATATTTGAAGTGCTGTGAATTCTATCTTTACGCGGAGGTCACGTTATGTCTCAGCGCTCCTTCCTTCCTGTCCGTTCTGATGTTATCTTCGCGCTTTTCTTTGCCGATGAACGAAACATTGAGTTTCTTACGGGTTTCCTGCAGTCATGTTTACGTATACCAGCGGAGGAATATGGAACACTGGAAATCCTAGATTCCAGACTGCTCAGGGAGTATGACGGCGATAAACTGGGTATCGTTGACGTCAAACTTAAGACCCTAAGCCGCAAGATAATTCATATAGAAATTCAATTACAGGTCTTTCCTGAGCTAAAGGAGCGCCTGATTTATTATGATGCCAAGTTAATAACGGAGCAAATTGGCAGTGGGGACGATTATAAGCTGATTAAAAAGGTAATCAGTATTATTATTACTGAGGATGACCTTATTCGGAATAGCCCGAGGTATCATCACCGCTTTACATTTTATGATCCCGATACCGAAGTTGAGTTTAGCGACCTGATAGAAATAAATACGCTAGAGCTGGGTAAGCTTCCATCTATAAGTGATGGAACCGTTCTATACGATTGGGTGAGGTTTATTGCTGCGTATACAGAGGAGGAATTAGAAATGGTAGCTGGCAGTAATTCGCAAATAGCCAAAGCAGCTGTGATCCTTCGGGAACTGTCTGGGGATGAACTCGCTCGGGATCTGTATGAAAGGCGGGAGAGGGAGCTTCGGGATGAGCGCTCGCGGATTAATGGGGTACGAAGAGAGATTGCCATCAAAGCTGTTCAAATGAATATGCGTATAGAGGATATAACCGCACTGACCGGTCTAGCTTATGACGAGGTCGAGGACATACGCGCAAAAGCGGCAAAGAAGCCTGAGAATTAAAAATGATAGTTGGCATCCAACAGTCTATCATTATTTCTATCTAAAAATTATTAAAGAAAACGGGAAGATAGCTATGCCATCTTCCCGTTTTTCACGTGTTATATCTAAAGTGTTTCCTCTCAAGAAACCGTGGGCTAAACATTCCATCCATATACGCGGAAGAATATGCCCAAGGAGAGGGTATACCATTTATAGCGAGATAAGTGCGATTGGTAGGTAATAGTGCTTAGACCAATTGCATTTCTGCCACAAAGCAAAGTCTCTCCCCGGTGTAGGCGGCAAAGCGCCAGACACCGGGGTTTTCCTTAGCAGCATGTAGCTGTAACACTTCTCCCAAGTAGGCTTCGCTGCGAAAATCTATCTGTAGCCTACCCACCTGGTGGGTCATCACCAGCTCTGCTGGCAGAGCATCTAGGAGCCACTCAGTGTAGCGTCCGTTATGAGCGTGCCCGTTGCTATCCAAGTCGCTATACACCACCGGAAACTCTGTCCATAAAGGCATTTCCTGAACCACCAGCTTCTTAGGCGGCTCTGCCAGAGCTAGATACTCTGGCGTCGAGGGGAAGCCTTGGGGATAATGCTCCGGACGCAGCACCTGCCGGTTCTTACGGCTAACCAATGCCCACAAAGCCACTCCCGCTGCCTGCTTGTGACCGCTAAGATCGTGCAGCAGGTAGTCTCTGCGCCACAGAGCTCCCACATTGCCGACCCGCCAGGTTTCTCCCCGGATAAACCCCACGGGAGGTGCGTGATAAATCTCCAAATGCATGCGCACCATCACCCAAAAAAAGCCTTGCTCCTGCATCCAGGCTTCATCATAGCCTAGCACCTCGCACTGGCTGGTTCCCAGCTCCTGCATTTTAGCAAGTACCGCTACCGGTTTAAGATGGCTGGCGGCGTCAAAAGCATCTACCCCTAAAAAGAGTTCGCGTTGGTAGACCCGCAAGGGGTGGTTAAGGTCAGCCATATTCACTCACCTATTTGTGGCTAAATGTGCCACATATTCTTCCAGACATAAAGCCAACTTCACCATGTTCTCCGCGTGCTCCTGCCCCACATAGCGGTAGTGCCAAGGTTCGTAGCCTATTTTAGTAATATCCGTTTTTTCCTTAGGGTAGCGCAGGACAAAGCCAAAGGAGGCGGCGTTTTTTTGCAACCAGGCGAAAGCCGGAGTAGCTTCAAAGGAATCTGCCAGCCAGTAGTGGTCGGCAGTAACTAAATCTACGGCTAACCCTAGCTGATGCTCGCTGGTGTCAGGATACGCCACATACATGCTCCCCAGGTAGATCGCTTCAGCCTCGCTATAACCTTCGTTTAAATAAGAGTTTACTTCGTTGTTATATAATATAGTCTGATAAGATTTGCTGCGGTAGCTGGAGGAGACATATAAGGGGTAGCCTTCGTCCCGGGCGGTTTTAAGCATATTTTGCAGAGCTGAGACTGCTCTGGCGTCGTAGTAATATTCGATATTTTCGTTATATGTGTAACGCCCCTCAATGAGTTGCAGAGAAGGCATAAATACCTCCGGTAGGGGGTGGAAGAGGTTAACCAGATGGATACTCCAGTTTTCATAACTGGGAGGCACCCGGACAGCGGCAGCGACAATTTCACTGGGAAAGATATAACCTTCGGGTACTCGCGAACCTCGTCCCGGACTGGAGCCACCCGGTGCTCCAGGTGGTGCCTCACCTTCTCCGGAAGATAAACCTGGGCGGTTAGGCTCCTGGGTAGGTGGGGGAGGGCTAGTCTCGCTGGGAGGTGGGGTAGGTGTTGCTGTAGGTAGAGAGGTAGCCATTTCTGTAGGAGGTTTCACCAACTGTCGCCCGGTTGCCGCATCTGTTGCCACCTGTGGCTCCACTTGGGGCACTATTATAAAAAAGACTAACGATGCCACAGCGGTCAAGAGAAAAAGCCAAATTAGGGTATGACGGCTCAACAAATACGCCTCCTAAAATAAAAGAAATCCAAGCGGTTGCAGTATATCATGGTTAATGGGATGGGTGCAAATTAAAAAGTATTAACTTTGCTGTTGGGGTTTAACGCCACACCCAACCTAACTCTTTTCTTCCCTCAGTTATAGATAAAGCCGGGTTGAGATGGCAGATATCCGCCATATCGACCCGGCTTGGGTTATTTTTACTTCCTACTTACTCAGATACTCCCCGTAGACCCATCCTTCAACGGTTCCGGTTTGGATCTGGCACCAGCCATACTTCTCCTCCAGCACAGTTACGGCGGTGCCTACCGGCAAAGCGTCGACTATCGGTTTATCTGCCCCGTAGTTGCTGCGCACATTAAGCAGGTAACAGTTGGTAACTATAGCCTGGTTCGGCGCTCTGGCAACAGCCTCCGGTTCTCCGCCTAAGGGGACGGGTCCTTCTTCAGTACGCAGGGTGCTGGGTAAGCCGTGGATATCGCTAAAATAAGTGGCGATATTATCGTTGTCGTAGACTTCGCTGGCAACTTCCGCTTCCAGTGCAGTGAGTATAACTACCGAGTAGTTGACATATTCCCCGCGTCCCAGGGAGAGCTCCAGGGTATACTCCCCGGCCTCGGTAGGGTAGGCTCTTAAGGTATACTGGTTAATATCGCCACCGGCTGCCAGCTCGTAACCGCTACTGTCCTTAAGGGAAGCATACAGCAAACCTGTCTGAGCGCCACCACTGGTGGGGGTAACGACTATGGTTACTTCCCCGCTCTTCGGTAGGGTTAAAGTGCGGGTTTCCGTAGTGGGGAACTGATAGCCAAAGCGACCGATCCCGCCTAAAGTGCCGTAATGCTCATAGAGGGTAAAATCTGCTTCCCCGTCCGAAGTGTAGATCCGTACCAGGCGCTGGGCAGTGGCTACTCGCCCCCCCTCATCGCTGACCCGATAGGCAATGGTATACCAGCCGGGGGTGCGTACATCAACATAGCCCCAGGTGGAGACGGCATCGGGGAGCGGTTGGCCATTTACGGAGGTAGCATAAGCACCTAAGTCGGTGTAGGAGTGCCCGCGCTGCTGTAGGACAATGGGGGTGCCATTAACCCTTAGCTGCGGCGGTGGGTTGAGATCAATGGGTACTTGGTGTTTGTTCACACACTCTGCCAGCCAGAAGCCTTGTTCCAGCTCTTCAGCGGTGTAGGGGCGGTTGGGTTCGCGAGGCACATCGACGCCGCACTGCGGACAGGTTTGCCAGGTAGGCAAAGGTACTTCCGCCAGAGGGAAAGAGTGGAGCAGAGAGTCTATGGTTACCGTAGCCGTGTAAGCGGCACCGTTACCTTCCCTCATAGCTAACTCCAAATCGTAGTTACCGGGGGCTACGCCATAGGCAGCGAAATCGAAGGCGTTTTGGTCCTGGTTGCTGCCCAGGATGCCGTCGCTGCCAATTATGGCGCCGGAGACAATAGCCTCTTGCTTGCTACTGCTGGGGGTTACTCGCACTTCCAAGTCGCTTTCGCTCTCGATAAGCAATGACCTAATATCTGGGGCGGAGTTTTGCTCTTTAAAGCTACCAGAGTAGGTGAGAGTAGTGCGCTCCAGACGCTCTTCCGGCGCCAGGATACGTACATGACGAGTAGCGGTGGTGGAGTTACCGGAGTAGTCGCAGACTTCATACTCCACCATATACTCACCGGGTAAACTATCGTTGACATGGCTGTTTATACGCACAGCCGTATTTAAGTTGCCGTCAACTTCGTCCCAAGCTAGGGCACCTTGTTCAACATAGGGACTACCCAGGTGCAGCACGATAGTGGAGGAACCGGTGATAGTTAGCAGGGGAGGAGTGGTATCCGGCACAGGCTCCGGCTCAGGGATAGGTGGCTTGGCATTCACCACAATCATACGGGTAGCGTAAATGGTGAAGCCGGCATCGTCAATAGTATAGGTTAAGGTATAGTAGCCTGGTTCGTTCTCCCGCACCACCCCGCTTACGGCAACTCGGCTGGTGATATTAGCACCGCTGAAGTTGGTGGCAGAGTAGCCGGGTTCCAGGTAGTAGTCTCCTTCTTCGATAGATATTTCGGTAGCGCCAAAGAGGTTAAGGCACGGCGGCTCGGGAGCTAACGTGAGCGGTGCCGTAGGCGCTGCGGTGAACGGCTGTGTAGGAGGAGCCTCCGAGGGTTGGGTAGAGGAGGTGGTGGGTGGCTGTGTAGGTGGTGCCGTGGGAGCCTCGGTAGGAGGCTGCGTGGGGGGCGCCGTTGGCGGTTGGGTGGGCTGCACGGTAGGAGGCTGCGTGGGGGGCACCGTTGGCGGTTGGGTGGGTGGCGCCACCATCTCGATAACTTCCGGTGTAGTCGACGGTAAGGTGGGAGGGGTAACCACATGGACTGTTCGGGTAGCGGAGGCGGTTCTGGCTGCGAAATCCGCCACGGTGTAGGTGATAGTATAGGTTCCTATCTGGGAGATATTGAGGCTCCCTTTGATATTGCTAGTTACTTTAGCGGTTAGTTCGGCACCGGTGTTATCGGTGGCAATATACCCGGGTTCACTAAACAGCGTGCCTCGGAAGTGGATCACCACCGCATCCCCTTTGAGAGTAATGACAGGAGGCGCCGTAGATACCACATCCACTTGCCTGGCTACGGTGGTGGAGCCAGCGGCATCTCTAACGGTATAAGCCAGGGTGTAGCTGCCAGGGGAGTTAATGTTCACGGTTCCGGAGGTGGTAACTTGGCGGGAGATGTCTTTACCGTTGGCGTCAAC
>Ga0123353_10018887_pt1 | contig 10217 bp, 6 predicted proteins | sample TergutLab28metaG_3_FD_92763 | JGI IMG/M metagenome (GOLD analysis project Ga0123353, IMG submission 92763) | Labiotermes labralis P3 segment gut microbial communities from Petit-Saut dam, French Guiana - Lab288 P3 | ecosystem: Host-associated > Arthropoda: Insects > Digestive system > Gut ...
GCTTCATCAATTATGATGCCTGTATCAGCAAAAAGTTCCATTACGATCATGCGGTTGATATCTATATCATCAGCGAGAAGCATATGCTTCCCTTTCAGACTTGAAAAATCCTCTCCGGCAGATGCTGTTTCTGCAATATCGATTTCATTTTGATCAGCCTTAGTAAACGGGATGTTGAAGATGAAGTTTGTTCCTTCCCCGAGTTTGCTCTTCACTGTTATATCTCCACCCATCAGCTTCACGAGATTATGGCTGATCGAAAGACCCAGCCCTGTTCCCTCGTAATGTCTGCTCAGGAAAGAATCCTCCTGTTCAAACGGTGTAAATATCTTCCCGAGAAATTCGTCCGACATCCCGATGCCTGTATCACTGACTGTAAAAGTTACATCTACGATATCAGTACTCTGACCTTCTGCTTTTTCAGGATCATCCGTTATCTTGGCATCGACTGACACTCTGCCTTCCAATGTGAATTTGATCGCATTTGAAAGCAGGTTGATCAGTATCTGTCTGATCCGGAAATCATCACCTATCAGGATACTTGGAATGTTTTCGTCTACTGAATGAAGAAGTGTGACTTGTTTTTCTGCTGCTTTGATTTCCAGTAGTTCCGTACAATCATCTATAACATTTCTCAGATTCATTGAAACTGCGTTGATCTCCGTTTTCCCTGATTCCATTCTCGACATTTCAAGAACATCATTGATAATACTTGATAAATGACTTGAGGAAGATACGATCTTTCTGAATCGTTCTTTGCTCTGATCCAGCTTCTTATCATCCAATCCCAGCTTTGACATGCTCAATATTACATTTAGCGGTGTTCGAAGCTCATGGCTGACACGAGATAAAAATTCGGTCTTAGCTTTATTTGCGGAAAGTGCCCGGTCTTTGGCAAGAACCAGCTCCGTACTGTCCATCGCAACGATGACAGCCCCGTTGTTGTTGCCCTCCAGCGTTACCCCGCTGCATATGAATGCCAGGCAACGTCTTTCCTCTTTAAAATCGACCCATATTAGTGACGAGTATTCCCCCTGGGATAAACTCTCACTTAGTTTTTCCTTAAGTGATTCAATACTCTCGTCTTTGCTCTCGTCTTCGGATTCAAGTATTTTGCCGAAAATCTCATGATTAGTAAACCCCGTGAACATCTGCCGGAAATTACTGTTCATAAAAACGATATCATAGTTGGAATCCAGTATTGCCAGAGAGCCCGGAATACTGTCAAAATACTTCACGATAATATCCAAGGTATCATTGATTCTGTTTGCCACATCTGAGAAAAGGCCTTTGAATTGTTCTGTGTCACTTCTTATCTCAAGCTTTCCCGACATGGCAGCTTCAAACAGAGCATTATTGCTCGTCAGCATTTTGTGCAGGATACTGTTCATCGACTTGTAGGATTTCCCCAGAGTCCCCATCTCGTCAGTTCTCTTATCGACCCAACCCGGTATTTCCTGATGCATGTTTCCTGCAACTATTTCCCCCGATATAGTTGTCAGTTGTTGTATCGGTTTGATTATCAGCTTTCTGAGAACAAGGAAAACGACCACAAGTAAAATAATTGACATGATAAGAATAATGCCTATGCTTCGCAGTAAAAAGGTCTGTAATTGACTATTAAGGGATTGCATGTTTATGAAAGTGCCTATGACTGCAATAACGTCACCGTAATTATCCGTTACAGGCATGAATGAAAAGTAGGAATTCGGATCATCCGGGTTATTATATACAAGCACAGAATCACCTGTAGCAAATACTTCTTTCGCTCCCTGATAAAAGGATTTCGGATTAGGTGTGCCGAAATCCACACTGTAATCAACAGCCACATCACCAAGGAACACGGAATCGAAGATATGTACATAGGAATCCGGAAGCCCCAGGTCGGCAAAGATGAAAAAGTGGGTCAATCCTGTACCGACCCTGAGTTCCATCATTCTTTTATTGATATCGTAATATTTATCATCTTTAAGCTCCGCAAGTGATTCTACAAAGTCAGACATGCGAGTCTGTGCCAGATAAAATTCTTGAGTTTTCGCAAGTGAATCATCCTGTTCGATCTCGTTCACGAACTGCCGGTCTTTCATATACTGTTCACTGTCTTTAATAAAATTTTCCCGTTCCGAGAGCTTTTCTACATATGGATGTATATCTTTATATGTATATTGTGCCAATAAAATCCTTGCCGGAGTCTGAAGCTTATCTTCATACCTGCTCTCAAATATGGTGTTTATCATGGAAACACTGATACCGGTAAGAGTCAGTGCAAGTATAAGTATGCCTGTAAATACGATTGCAAGCAGTTTAATGTTTATCTTACTTCTTAATCTGTTGAATATGGCCATAAAATATTGTCTCAATTGCTTTTATATTATAATACTAAATAGTTCTAATGTTTTATTATATATTGCCGTTGGAGTGATGACAAGATTTTTGACAACAAAGGGCTGTCTCAATTCATTTTGAGACAGCCCCAATTTTAACTTTGCTTATTCCAAACTCTTAACTTGGCCTGCATATGTCTTGGCCTTCTTATGCTTAGTACAGGTTCACAAAAATCGATCTGATCTCTTCATCAGTGAATTCAACATAATTGTTGACCAGTATCCTCTGCTGATTGACCCTTGTGGATGTTGTGAACTCATCGATCTGTGCTTCGGTTGTCCCGTACTCCTTAAGCGGTTTCTTTTCTATAAGATTGCTCAGGAATTTGTCGAGTTCTTCGAAAACATCTGCATCTCTGCTGATGCCCATACTGTCAGCAAGGATATCAGAGAGTGTCTTTATCTTCCCGTCAGGCTTTTTACTGTTGTAAAGTTTCATGACTTCGGTGAAGAATACATAGTTGGATTCGCCGTGGGGTACGTGGAACGCAGCACCGATCGAGTATGAAAGGGCATGTATAGCCGCAACACCTGTTACTGAAAATGCAAGTCCTCCATAACATGAACCGTACAGGAATTCTTTGTAATAATCGAATCTTGCGTCCAAACCTTTATCTGTAAGTAATTTATATCCGTCCATGATCAGCTTGATGCCTTCCATGGCGAATAAGTCGGTTCCCGGTGATGCCTTTGGTGCCAGGAACGCTTCAATACAGTGAATGAGGGCATCTACAGAACTCATGGAGAATACCTTGTATGGCAGCCCTTTGAGTACTTCGGGGATGAGTACAGCATAATCCGCATAAGTATCTTCTACAGCGATAGCCGTTTTGATATTCTTACTCTTTATTTCTACAACGATAGATTTGGAAACCTCGGAGCCTGTTCCGCATGTTGACGGGATACAAATCAGTTCCCGTACTTTCTTCGGTTCAACGGTAGATGCAGGCGGGAAAAGTTCATATGATTTTCCGGGTATATCCAGAGCAAGTGTTTTGCAGATATCAATGATAGTACCTCCGCCGAGAGCGATCACTCTCTTTGGATTATATTTTTTCATCTCCTCATAGATTCCATCGATCATCTCATCAGATGGTTCACTCATGCCGTATTTTTCCTGAAATATTACATTGCATTTTAAGTTGAGGGGTTTGATGTAGGGGTCATACATCCATTCATTTGTCACTAAAACATCATCTTCGTTTATATTGAACACCTCGTTGAATGCTGCCGTAGTGTCAAAATAATGTACTTCCGGTTTTACTTTTATTGCTAACATTTTGCTTTCCTTTCCTTATTCTTAAAACTAACAATAACGGATCGACTGTGATTTCAGCATGATTATATCATAAAATTTGTTGTGTGATAAAATAATTTTTTGCACTTTTGATTTCGGCGTATTCGGTTGCGTTTTCCAAACCGCAACGGTATAATTACTTAGTCGGTCAAAGCATCGTAATGCCTTGAAAATGAAAGGGAATCTAATGGATATCAAGAATCTGTTTTCCTGTGACGAGAAAAATCTTGATAAAGAATACATAGAAGCCAGAAAAAATATACATGAGATTCTGGAAGCTCTTCCCGACGGTGTTTATATAACCGATGCGGATTCCAAGACTCTTTATATGAATAATTCCTGTGGTGAGATACTCGATATGACTCAGGATGATGTTATCGGCAAAACCACCAGAGAGTTGGTGGAAGAAGGTCAGCTATCAGTATCGGCAAGCTCCGAGGTCATCAAGCATAAAAAAAGGAGCAGTGTACTTCAGGTGGTTAAGGGAAAGACTGTCCTCGTTACGGGAACGCCTGTCTTCGACGATAACAAAGATATCAAAGTTATCGTGTCTGCAACAAGAGATATAACTGATTTGAATCATCTCAGAAGCCAGTTGGATTATGAAAGCCAGCTCAAAGATCAATACTATAATGAGATGATTTCTCTGAAGGCAAGTGATGCCAAGAGGATAGAAAGCCTGTTGAGTGACGTCCGCTCCAAGAATATGTACGATGTTGTTCAGTTGGCTCTGCAGGTAGCGGCAACAGATTCAACTGTACTAATTCAGGGGGAATCCGGTGTCGGTAAAGATGTCGTGGCAAGACTCATTTTCAGTGAAAGCAAGCGGCGGGACAAACCTTTTATGAAAATAAACTGTGCCGCTATCCCCGAGAACCTTCTGGAATCCGAACTCTTCGGATATGAGGACGGAGCATTCACGGGGGCAAAGAGAGGCGGTAAGAGCGGTCTTGTGGAAATGGCCGATAACGGTACTCTGTTCCTGGATGAAATAGCAGAGATGCCGCTTGCACTACAACCTAAACTTCTGCAGATAATCCAGGAGAAAACATTCCTCCGAGTCGGCGGTATCAAACAAAAAGAAGCAAATGTCAGGATCATTGCGGCCACAAACCGGGATCTGGAATCTCTGGTAAATGAAGGGAAATTCAGAGCCGACCTTTTCTACCGGTTGAATGTAATACCCATCAATATCAAACCCCTCAAACAAAGACGAGAGGACATACCCCTCCTGACACATTCATTTCTGAAGAAATTTAATGAAGAATATGAAAGAAATAAGGTCATAAGCCACGAAGCTATGGAGATCATGATGGACTACAGCTGGCCCGGCAATGTCAGAGAACTTGAGAATCTGATCGAAAGGCTTGTAGTCATCGGAACCGACGATCTTATTCTCCCCGGCCAGATCCCTGACCGGATAAAGGAACATGACGCCTTCAAGCAGGTGAATGTATCAGGGATGCTGGGAATAAACGAGGCAATCGAGGAAGTGGAAAAGCAACTTTACCTAAGGGCATATGCAATGACTCAAAGTACTCATAAAGCAGCAAAATTACTGGGAGTAAGTCAACCCACAGTTCTTCGCAAACTCAACAAGTACGGAAAAAGTCCGCTCATACAAGACTGATATCTTCTTGATACATCCATGTATCAATGTGATACACTAGTGTATCAAAACATATATTATATCTGCAAATATCTTCCCCTGATAGAATCATCTGTAGTATCAGGTATTTTTTTTCTTAATTAATAACTCTCCCAAAATATACTGTTTCCATGCTTCCTATACTTTACCTGCAAAGGAATGATTTGCCGGACAGGGATATTAATAATAATGGCATAGAAATTGCTATATAATATGACTACAAGAAAAAACCAGTTAATATCAGTTAGTCATTTTAAATTTAAAGGAGGAACATATGAGAGAAGTAGTTATTGTAGACGGAGTTAGAACGGCGACAGGAGTATACGGCGGATCTCTGAGCAATATGGAAGCACCCGAACATGGTGCAGCATGTGTTAAGGAAATCGTTAAGAGAAACAGTATCAACCCTGATGATATTGATGAAGTGATCATCGGAACACATTTCCAGGCAGGCATCAAAGCCAATTCAGCAAGGCAGTGTGTGATCTATTCAGGACTTCCAAGCAATATCCCCGCATTTACACCAAATAAAAACTGTGCAACGGCTCTTAAAGCTATGCATCTTGCCGCACAGTCGATTCAGGTTGGAGATAACGATCTTGTCATCGCAGGTGGTTGCGAGACAATGAGTAAGATCCCCTTCGTTCTCAAAGATGCCAGATTCGGTTATAGAATGGGTGATATGGGAGAAATCGGCCTGAACTCACCGACCGCACATCCTGCAAAACCTTCAAACCTGGTTCTTGACAGTATGCTTTATGACGGTCTTGTTGATCCATTCGAGAGTTATCACATGGGCATAACAGCAGAAAATGTTGCTGATAAATGCGGGATAACAAGAGAAATGATGGATGAATTCTCAGTAAAAAGCCACAAGAATGCCGCAAAAGCTTGGGCTGAAGGCAAATATGATAACGACATCGTTCCCATCACATATAAAAAACGAAGAGAAGAAGTCGTCTTTGATAAGGACGAAACATTCAATCCAGATATCAGCCTTGAAAAAATCGCAAAGCTCAGACCGGTATTTAAACCTGACGGCGGTAGAGTCACAGTTGCAAACGCATCACCGATCAACGACGGTTCTGCAGTTGTACTGATGATGTCCGCAGACAAAGCAGCTGAACTTGGTCTTAAACCTATAGTAAGATACGTAGGTGCCGTATCAACAGCTCTCGAACCGGCTATCATGGGATATGCACCGGTCAGCGCTGTTGAAAAACTCGAAAAGAGAACCGGCATCGACAGAAAAGACATTGGTCTCTGGGAACTCAATGAAGCCTTTGCCGCACAGGCAGTAGCTTGCGTACAGGATCTCGGACTTGATCCGGACATCGTTAACGTAAACGGCGGAGCTGTTGCATTAGGCCACGCAGTAGGATGTACAGGTGCTAGAATAAGCATCACTCTTATAAGAGAAATGGAAAGAAGAGGCACACAGTACGGAGTTAGTTCACTATGCATAGGCGGCGGACAAGCTATGGCTATGATGTTTGAACTTGTGAAATAAAGGGAGGATAAAAATGAGCGTAAAAAAAGTATTTGTAATCGGTTCAGGAACAATGGGCAACGGATTAGCACAGAACTGTATCACTGCAGGTTTTGAAACAACATTACGATCCAGAAACTGCAATCAGGAAAAAATCGATAAAGTAACTGCCAAGTTCGAAAAGTCTTTCAACAAGCAGATCGAAAAAGGCAGAATGACGGAAGATGAAAAAAAAGCGTATCTGGCAAATTTCAATATGACTGCAAATCTCGAAGATGCAGCTGATGCTGATCTGGTAATTGAAGCAGGCCCGGAAAACCTTGAACTCAAAAAGGGCGTATTTGCAGAACTTGATAAGATTTGTAAACCGGAAACTATTTTGGCCAGTAACACATCATCACTTTCCGTTACAGAAATCGCTGCAGCAACTGAAAGACCTGACCAGGTCATCGGAATGCATTTCTTCAACCCGGTACCGGTCATGAAACTCATCGAGATAGTAATCGGATACAAGACATCAGATGCAACATATGAAGCAGCACTGGCAGTCGGCGAGCAGATGGGCAAAGTGCCTATCAAGACCATGGATAAGCCGGGCTTCATAGTTAACAGACTGATCGACCCAATGATCAACGAAGCAGTATTTTGCTTAGAGGAAGGTGTTGCCTCTGCAGAAGACATAGACAAAGGATGTAAATTCGGACTCAACCATCCTATGGGACCACTTGAACTGGCTGACCTGATCGGTCTTGACGTAATGGTTGCCATTATGGATACCCTATATGCTGAATTCCAGGATCCTAAATACAGATGTGCTCCTCTGATGAGAAGAATGGTCAGAGCAGGAGACCTCGGCAGGAAGAGCGGCAAGGGATTTTATGATTACAGCAAATAATCGATGATAGTATTTTTCAAAAAAGAAAAGTAATAAGGAGGATCTACAATGGATTTTAAACTGACCAAAGAACAAGAAAACATACAAAAGATGATGAAAAACATCTGCGAAAAGGAAGTCGCACCCGGAGTAAAAGAGCGTGACCTGGAACCGGATCCGAAGAAGTCATTTGATTCAGCATATGACATTCTTATGCATAAAATGGCTCCTCTCGGTCTCATGAGTTTGTGGTATCCAAAGGAATACGGCGGGCTTGAACTCGGTTATGTTTCTCTGGCACTGGCTGCCTTGGAGCTCAACAAAGTTGAAGTTGGATTCGGAACCGCTTATGGCGTTCACATGGGTCTTGCCACATATGCTATTCCGAAATACGGCAACAAAGAACAAAAAGATAAATGGCTCGGCGGAATTGCAAAGGGCGAAACTCTGTGTTCATTCGGATTAACAGAGCCTAATGCAGGAAGTGACGCTGCGATGCAGCAGACGACAGCTGTACTTGACGGTGACGAGTACGTATTGAACGGTTCCAAAATCTATATAACCAACTCAGGATACTCGGATCTTTACATGGTTTACGCCATGACTGATCAGAGCAAAGGAACTAAGGGAATCAGTTGCTTTGTAGTAGAAAAGGATACCCCGGGCCTGACAATAGGACCGGCTTCAAACAAAATGGGTATCAGGGCAAGTATTCAGTGCGAACTCTACTTTGATGACATGAGGATCCCCAAGTTCAACAGAATCGGTGAAGAAGGCGAAGGATTCAAAATCGCAATGAATTCACTTAATCTGGGCCGTGTTGCGGTTGCTGCACAAGGTGCCGGTAACGCAATGGGCGCACTGGAAGATGCAAGAAAATATGCCAAGGAAAGAATACAGTTCGGAAAACCGATCATCAAACAGCAGAGCGTTCAGAACCTGCTTTCCGATATGGCAGTAAAATGTGAAACAGCTAAACTCCTGATCCTCTATGCTGCATGGCTGGGCGACCAGGGAAAACCTTTCGCTAAGGAAGCTTCGATGGCTAAACTCTATGCTACCGACATAGGCATGGAAGTTACAACTGATGCCATTCAGGTTTATGGTGGAGCAGGCTTCTTAAGAGACCATCAGGTTGAAAGAAGAATGAGAGATGCCAAGATCCTTCAGATTTACGAAGGTACAAACCAGATCCAGAGAGGCATCATCGCCGGAATGCTGGAAAGAGAAGACTAATCATACAGATTTTTGTTTCCGGGTTCATTTCGTTATTGGGAGATGAGCCCGGATATTTCATAGAGAGGAAAATTAAATGGAATTCAAGAACTTGAAATATGAAATCGAAGACGGCATTGCACTGGTCACAATGAACAGACCTGATGTAATGAACGCATTATATCCGGAAACTCTCGATTCGCTTAGTGCATTGATCGACATGGTTGAAAAGGACAAGTCGATAAAAGCACTTATTTTTACCGGTGAAGGCAAAGCCTTTGTTGCCGGTGCCGATATTGAAAGTTTTACCCACTTCACACCTCTTGAAGGCCGTAACAATACGATAAAAGGACAGGTCGTTTTTGCCAGACTCGAAAACTTGGATATACCGGTGATCGCAGCGGTCAACGGTTATGCACTGGGTGGCGGATGCGAGTTTGCAATGGCATGTGATATCAGGATCGCTTCGGAATATGCAAAGTTCGGTCAGCCGGAAGTCAACCTCGGACTCATCCCGGGATTTGGTGGAACACAGAGATTGCCGAGACTTATTGGGATAGGAAGAGCAAGATATTATACCTTTACAGCTGAGATGATCCCTGCAGAGGAAGCATATCGTATCGGTCTTGCCGATAAGGTAGTAAGTGCTGATGAACTAGTATCCGCGGCAAAAGAAGTGGCAAAAACTATTACATCTAAAGCTCCGGTTGCAATTGCTCTTGCAAAGAAGACTATCAACACCGGTTCTGATCTTTCCCTGGATGCAGGGATCATACTTGAAGCTGAAGCTTTCGGTATGGTGTTTGCGACCGAAGACAGAGTAGAAGGAACTACAGCTTTTGTTGAAAAGAGAAAAGCAAGTTTTAAAGGCAAATAATAATTAAGCTAGAGCAGGAGGAAATAATATGGATTGGAAAAAATATTTAAAAGAACACACTGTTTCAGCTGAAGAAGCGGCAACAAAAGTCAAAAGCGGTGACGGTATAGTAATGACTCATGCAAGCGGTGAACCGGGTTTGCTGATGAAGGCTCTTGTAAAAAGACAAAATGAGCTTGAAGGTATCTCGATCTTCCACGGGCTGAGCTTCGGACCAGGATATCATGTCGCACCGGATGTCGATCCCGAGAGTATCAGACATGAGCCTATGTTCGTAGGAGCTGCAACCAGAAAATCATCCTGGGAATGGAGAACGTGGATGAAGCCAATGCATTTTTCTGACTCAGCTGCCAATATCCGCAAAGGGATCATCAAGTGTAACGTAGCTGCTATGCACGTTTCTCCACCGGATAAATTCGGATACTGCTCATAC
>Ga0123353_10018889_pt1 | contig 10217 bp, 6 predicted proteins | sample TergutLab28metaG_3_FD_92763 | JGI IMG/M metagenome (GOLD analysis project Ga0123353, IMG submission 92763) | Labiotermes labralis P3 segment gut microbial communities from Petit-Saut dam, French Guiana - Lab288 P3 | ecosystem: Host-associated > Arthropoda: Insects > Digestive system > Gut ...
CGAGGCTGAGTGGACCCCGTTCCAGACCCACTACTACTCAGAAAATCTGGTAGCGCCGGGGATCGAACCCGGGACCTCTGTATCTGTAGCCAGAAACTCTGACCACTAGACCACAGAGGCAGTGGTAATGGAAATTAAATTCTATAACATGGGAAATAAGTTTTTGTTCTGTAAGTTTTCATCTACAGGCAATATTCCAGGAATGAATTATGCTCGTGACCCTAAGGGATTATTGTATTTGTACACAACTACAGATATGGACAGTGTTAACTCCAACAGGCAATGGACAGCTGCTAGGGCTACTCACCCCCTTATTATCTGCACCCTTCAGCACACAACAGGTGGCAGTGATGTGGGACCAACCTGCAACACATAGCAGCTTGCCATCTTTCTTTGTGCCACTGCATTAGTGCTGGTCCAGCTTGCTCCTTATCAGGTGAATGGCTGGCAGAACGCACTGCCCACAAGCACACTTCTGGCCCGACACAAAATCAAAGCCCCCGACACGACCGTTACACCGTGGACAGTGCAGGCGCCCTTTCAGCCAACCCTCCTGCAAGAACAACAATTGCCTGCTTTAACTATTGTACTATTCCATTCTGAATATTCATTCTTTGGTATATTTAACAATGCCTACCTTTATCAACACGGTAACATACAACTAAGTATTTACGATGTTATACACTTCCATTCATTCAACTGCCACCCACTAACGGACTGTGCAGCCAGCTTGTGCTGCTCCAAAAACATATGACTGATGCACAATATGGACAAAAAGAACATGGCACACTCCAGTGACTGCCATTACAAGATTTAATTCAAAATGGCTTCAGTTAGGAAGCATAACAGCTTTAAGTTTACAGTGCAAACAACACTCCTCGTGCAAATTCACTATCCTAGCATTGCCATCGGATGTATGTAGCAAATGTGAGCGCTCAGGTTTCCACAGGAATGAAGAAGTCTTCCCACATGTGATGCTGTGTAGTCTGGTAGAACTTTACTAATGCTCCAGAAGAATGCAATGCATTCATATTTAGGGTAGAAGAGTAAGTTAGACAGGAAAATCACAGTAAGATACATGGAAAGGACAGGACATGGTACATGGGATAAAGAGGGAGCGGGATCAAGAGGCAGAGAGGAGGAGATGGTGTGGGAAAATGTTTTCAGAATGTGTAGGGGAAGAGGGAATGGCATATACTTCAATGAATACAGCAGGTCAGCTGGGGAGCAATGAAGATTAAGGAGATGATTAAGGCTACATTTAGGAAATGTAAAGGGGGAGGGGGGTACAAAATTGTATTTCGTTTCAGCAGGTGAAGGCATAAGATAGGTGTGTCCTACAAAAGGGCAGCGAGGCCAAAAGCAAGTACTCACATGCATCACCAGCTGGACATACAGGTAACGGTTGAACAGTAATAGTCACTGCACACAGGAAATTTTACACCAAAGAGAAGACAACTTTTAGCTGGATTTAAAGCAAGCAGGTGTGAACCACAATCACTATCAAGTACACAAATACTTTCCCACTGAAAAACAGTTGCCCTGCACACGTCTAAAATTGTAAACTGACAAACTTGATCACGACGAGGGAGTACAGACCTTGTCCACAAGTGCTCCAATCCAGGCAGGAACCCGATCCTCTTGCATGTAAAACACTGCGGCAAGCTGTACGTTTGGACAGTCCGCGCTGGTGCCATGAGGTTCTCCATGCGCCGTCAGCAGCACGTCATGCTGCGCCACGAGAATATGACGACACTTCCTACATTTTAACGACATCTAAAACGGTAATGTTGCAATAGTGCGTGTCGTACCGTTTAGCCGAGACAGACACCCATCGGGTTTGCGCCGCCCTTTATTGTTACTTGTTCGCCTTAACCTCACAGTCAAAGTCGTACAACAAATGCAGTTGAAGCTTTATCTAACGTAATCCCTATGAAAAATATAATATCTATAAATAAAATTCGCTTCTATACTTAATATAACACGAATCAAAACTGAAAGAAGATAAATAATTCAAGACACTTCTTACATTCAAAGCTTTGTGTCTGCGGTACTGCCAACATCAACGTGCCAAACCGCGACGTATTAATCCGTGTCCGCGAAAAAAGCTTTGGAATGGTGGGTACCATGGATAAGATAATGAGATAAGACGTGACGGTTAGGATCATGTGCGCACCCAGAATTTCTTATTGGACTGTTTGGAGGAGGGGGGCGGCTAACCTTGAGGCTATGTACAATTCATGTCATAAATGTAACAGTAACGTAACATCCCCTTGATTGCAATTGCACTTATATACGTGTTATTACTGTAACAACATGTACATAGATCGTCTAATTTAAATCACAAGGTCTAATCTTTTTACTCCATTCAGTAGATGATTTCGGCTGAAGGGCAAATCACTTACAACGTTAGAGATCATCGTGTGTACAAAATCTGTGTTATTTAAATTTCGATTTTTTTGGGGGGGGGGGGTTCCAGGCTGCAGACCCCCCCCCCCCCCCTTGGGTGTACTCCTGGTTAAGATTCATGTTCATGGTAACAGCCAATGGCAGTCAGTGGTACTGCAGCGCACACAGACCAACAATGATGCATGTGTTGACGGAAATCGTTGGAATTGAATGCATCGTCAAACGTTCTTTCCTGACAGCACTGGTGTGTGACAGGGCAACCATTAGCTGACAGACAAACCAAAAAGAAACTGATAAGGTGCATTAAACCAACTGTGCATATCTTTCATATGCTTCAGTACAGGATGAACACAATGATAACGATGATTTACGTTAGAAGTTACTGAGGTGCCAGCTACGCCAGGTGTCGCTGTGAACTCAACTTGCCACCTGTTACAGCTCTTCAGTGCTGAGTTTGTGTGTGACTGACAATGACACAGACGCGCTCATTTCATTTGTCAGACGGATTATTAGACATTCTTGAAGCAGTAAAAATAGAACGCTTTATGCGAGACCGCGTCCGTCTGTGACATAGTGTCACACCGAACTGTATGTCGGCTGTTAATAAAATTTAGTAAGGCAGTCCTTTGCAGAAGTTGTCAGGCATGTTCGAATTTCGTGAATTTTGGGTCAGTTCCAGCGACATTTTACCCACTGGCGTAATTAAAGTTCTGGCTGTGCTGCCATATTGCTTGACTAAGGTAGGTGAAATTCGGTGGGCCTGAAGGATAACTGCAAGCAATGCCACTGAGCCTTTTGAGCCTTATAAACATCGGTGTACTGACAGCCATACTTCAGTTTTCTACTTTCGTTAGATGCATAATCCCCGCTGTGTTTTATCTACAATTAAATATGGGTTATTTTGAGTCAACAACACAACTCTCTTATGTTGTTATCTTTATTTAAGCTGACGACATGTTTCGGCCCTTGCACTGGGCCATCTTCAGGTCACAAGATACATATGTAATATTTTTATGATTCACATGATTTTAATTATGATTCACACTGTATAGTCTTCTCAGTTATATATATTGTGACCTGAAGATGACCCAGTGCAAGGGCCGAAACATGTTGTAAGGTTAAATAAAGATAACAACATAAGATAGTTGTGTTTTGACATAAAAGAACCCCTACTTAATCAGTTTCCAACATTTTCCGTCTTATTTGGAAGAAAAATTGAAATATAAGACGTCTTGAGAATTTTGTGATTTCGAGTTTCATGAACACCTGTAGCACTTGACGGACTTAGCAGTTGTTTCATGAACAGCTATAGCAATTGGCGCACTTAGCAGTTGTTTCATGAACAGCTATAGCACTTGACGCACTTAGCAGATGTTTCATGAACAGCTGTAACACTTGGCGTACTTAGCAGTTGTTTCATGAAGAGCTGTAGCACTTGGCGTAATTAGCAGTTGTTTCCCCACTGTGCACATTTATCATCCGAATTGGCTGGAATTATCAGACCGAAATTCGTGCTCAGAATTTTTATTTTCGTGAAAATCGGCTTAGAAAAGTCTGTGTTTTCTTATGGGCGTAAACGAAATTACATTTACTGATGTGCTGTAAAGCAGCGTGGCTTTTTGAAAGTAAAGAACGCCTTGGTACAACCTCCGTGCCGCGTCACGGAGTGCACCAATGAAGCAGATGTTTGATAAGAACACGTGTGAAAAACACTGCGGTCTGGCTTCACAATTTCCGAGGTTGGTCATTGTGCAGTCTGTCTGACTGAACTGCTCTGTTCTGCCATCTACATGAAAACCTGTTTACTGGAACTGGCTCACCCATCTTTTGTTTGTCCTTTTCACCTGCATTTGCTATAGTGACTGGAATGCAACTGTACCCTGCACTTGGGGACGACATGACGCTTTGGCTTGTCTCGTGTCGCGCCTTGCACCAAAGACACGCAACACAAATCAGTCGAATCTTTAACACAAATGTGTGTGGTGTGTGTGTGGTTTGTGTGTGTGTGGTGTGTGGGTGTGTGTGTGTGTGGGTGGGTGGTGTGTGTGTGGTTTGAGTGTGTGTGTGTGTGGTGTGAGTGAGGGTGTGTGTGTGTGGGTGGTGTGAGTGTGTGTGTGTGTGGGTGTGTGCTCTGCGACACATTGACTGTCGTCACGATCTGTTGACAGTTTGTATATCCTACGGCCTTGTCCGATTCCGATCTATGGAATGTATTTCATATAAATAACAAAATAATTTCCGGTACGAACCACTCGGAAGACACGGGCGTAGATGGGAGGATAGTATTAAGACGGATCTTGAGGAAGTTAGGTAGGTGGCATGGACTGTATTGAGCTGGTTCAGGTTAGGGACAGGTGGTAGTCACTTATAAAAGCGGTAATGAACATTTGGGTTCCGTAAAATGCGGGAAATGTCTTGACTAGCTGAGAACTGGTTAGCTGCTCAAGAAGGTATGTGCTCCACGGAGCAAGTCAGCGAGTAAGTAAGTAAGTAAGCAAGCAAGCAAGCAATTCTGGTACGAGTATCCCAAGTGAGGACACCATCTGGAGCACAGGACGACAGCAGTAAAATACAGTCCGCTCAATACCGCCTCTACTGTGCTCTGTGTGTGCCACATACTATAGCTCTCCTCTGGCGACTGACTCGGTCGGTTCCAGCCAGTTGCTTGGTCTACGTGGAGGGAGGCTGCAGGTTGTCATGGTGACGCTCGAATTTGGAGATTTTAATGCTGGAATGGTAGAACAGGCGACGATGTAGGTCGCCATAGCAACTATGTGATTGATAAGTGCGTGGAAGTGACCATTTGAAGATGAATTTGTTCAAACGGGGGATGATTTTTGTGACGTTTTTCGGATCGTGCCTGGGTATAGGGCTGCTGGTGGCTGCACTTGGAACCAAGTTTTGGATCGTGGCACGTGCCCGCCGGGTCTCAAACCCGGAGGAGTCGGATGGAAGGATACACTTCGGTCTGTTCGAAGGGAAGAAGGAACTGAATGTGGCGTACGGCTGGAGGACGTATGATGTCAGTGGTGAGTTGGGAGTATCAACTGCAGCCGTTACTTGGCGTGCTGCCTGCAGGAAGTAGTCGGTTTCGATTTAAAGATAATCTGACACCCTGGAAGTGGAGAGGAAAACCAAGGACCCTAGGCTGTGCGTCCTATGTGCTCTGGGGCTTGCCGCGAGTGGCAACATGAAATGGGTTAGTTTAGGTTGCAAACAGGAGTTTCTGTAGCTACGGGTCCTTAGTTTGACCCTAGACTCACAAGTGGGACATGCTCCTGGGGTCAAACCAGCAGCACGTAGCGCTCGCTCGCTGCTTGCTGCACGTTTCTGTAGCTGCACCGAGTTTTTGCTCACACGCAAGACATTTCTGCAAATGTTGCTTTATATTGAGTTGTACATATTTAAAAACGGCATATCAACTGACTAACACCGTATTTGACGATCGTTTCGAAAAGTTAACGGGCACTGAAAATTCGAATCTCTGCAGGGAATTTGTTTGTGCAGCCGAAAATTGGAATTTGTTGAGTTGCAACTAGACATCGGTGTCTTTAATAATTGCCCTGTGGGCGGGACATTTTTGGTGTGGTGAAGGAAGTTATGCTGGTGAAAGATGAAACACAAACTTTCGTTACCTTGCAGACAAGAGCCCACCACTAGTGTCTGTTCTGAGACGGATGACGCCCATCCACACAATAAATTTTAATCTACGCCCGCCCACTTCTGGGTGCAGAATTTTGTGTTCCAGTTTGCTATCCAAAAATATAAAGATCAAAATATACAGAAATATAATATTTGCATGTTGTTTTGTGTGGGTGTGAAACTTGGTCTCGCACGTTGAGGGAGGAACGTAGACTGAGGGTGTTCGAGAATAGGGTGCTGAGGGAGATCGTTGGGCCTAAGGTATGGGGTAACAGGGGAGTGGAGAAGACTACACAATTAGGAGCTTTGTGAACTGTACTGCTCACCAAATAACATTCGGGTGAACAAATCCAGAAAAATAAGATGGGCGGAGAATGTGGCATGTATGGGGGAGGTGGGAGGTGCATACAGGGTTTGGTGGGGAGACCTGATGGAAAGAAACGAACTGGAAGATACAGGAGGATAATGCTAAACAGGATTTTCAAGAAGTGGGAAGGGCATGGATTGGATTGATCTGGCTCTGGATGGGGAGAGGCGGCGGGCTGTTGTGAATGCGGAAATTAAAATTCGGGTTGAATAAAATGCGGGATACTTATTACTAACTTAGGAAATATTTGCTGTCAAGAAGGATTGTGCTCCATCGAGTTAGTTAGGGATTTGGTTGGTTGGTTCGTCACTTCTTCCCACTGCGGTCCAAATAACCTCCACAGTCCCAACTCTTCAGGCCTATACACAATGTCAGCTGCTCACCTCACAGTAATCAGTACACAAATCAACAGAAGTGCACGGCGTCACTTCCCGGAACACAGTGGCTTGACCCTAACCTAAGGGTCACAAACACCAGAACGGTCGTTATGTTGAAGTTTGTGTGTTTTGTGTGTCTCTGATCTCATTTGTGTGCCTGCCATCTTATTTGTGTGCCTGCGAACTTATTTGTGTATCTGTGATCTTATTTGTGTACCTGTGATTTTATTTGCGTGTCTGTAATCTAATTTGTGTGTCTGTGATCTTATTTGTGTGTCTATGATCTTATTTGTGTGTTTGTGATTTTATTTGCGTGTCTGTGATCTAATTTGTGTGTCTGTGATCTTATTTGTGTGTCTGTGATTTAATTTGTGTGTCTGTAATCTTATTTGTGTGTCTCCTATCTCATTTGTGTGCCTGCGATCTTATTTGTGTGCCTGCGATCTTATTTGTGTATCTGTGATTTTATTTGCGTATATGTGATTTTATTTGTGTGTCTGTGATCCAATTTGTGTGTCTGTGATCTTATTTATGTGTCTGTGATCTAATTTGTGTGTCTGTGATCTTATTTCTGTGTCTGTGATCTTATTTGTGTGCCTGTGATTTCATTTGCATGTCTGTGATCTAATTTGTGTGCCTGTGATCTTATTTGCATGTCTATGATCTTATTTGCGTCTCTGTGATTTTATTTGTGTGTCAGTGATCTTATTTGTGTGTCTGTGATCTTATTTGTCTGTCTATGATTGTATTTGTGTGTCTGTTATCTTATTTGTGTTTCTGTAATCTTATTTGCATGTGTGATCTAATTTGTGTGCCTGTAATCTTATTTGTGTGTGTGTGTGATCTAATTTGTGTGTCTGTGATTTTATTTGCGTGTCTGTGATCTTATTTGTGTGTCTGTGATCTTATTTGTGTGTCTGCGATTTTATTTGTGTGTCTGCGATCTTATTTGTGTTTCTGTAATCTTATTTGCGTGTGTGATCTAATTTGTGTGTCTGTAATCTTATTTGTGTGTCTGTGATCTAATTTGTGTGTCTGTGATCTTATTTTTGTGTCTGTGATCTTATTTGTGTGCCGGTGATCTTATTTGCATGTCTGTGATCTAATTTGTGTGTCTGTGATCTTATTTGCATGTCTGTGATCTAATTTGTGTGTCTTTGATCTTATTTGCGTGTCTGTGCTCTTATTTGTGTGTCTGTCATCTTATTTGTGAGTCTGTGATTTTGTTTGTGTGTCTGCGATTTAATTTGTGTGTCTGTGATCTTATTTGTATTTCTGTGATCTAATTTGTGTGTCTGTTATCTTATTTGCGTATCTGTGATCTTATTTGATTGTCTGTGATCTTATTTACATGTCTGTGATCTTATTTGTGTGTCTGTTATCTTATTAGTGTTTCTGTGATCTAATTTGTGTGTCTGTGATCTTATATGCATGTCTGTGATCTAATTTGTGTGTCTGTGATCTTATTTGTGTGTCTGTGATCTAATGTGTGTGTCTGTGATCTAATTTGTGTGTCTGTGATCTAATTTGTGTGTCTGTGATCTAATGTGTGTGTCTGTGATCTAATTTGTGTGTCTGTGATCTAATTTGTGTGTCTGTGATCTTATTTGTGTCTGTGATATTATTTGTGTGTCTGTGATTTAATTTGCCTGTCTGTGATCTTATTTGTGTGTCTGTAATCTTATTTGCGTGTGTGATCTAAATTGTGTGTCTGTGAGTTTATTTGTGTGTCTGTAATCTTATTTGCTTGTGTGATCTAATTTGTGTGTCTGTGATCTTATTTGTGAGTCTGTAATCTTATTTGTGTGTCTGTAATCTTATTTTTGTCAGTGATCTTATTTGTGTGTCTGTGATCTAATTTGTGGCTGTGATCTTATTTGTGTGTCTGTGATCTTATTTGTGTGTCAGTGATCTTATTTGCGTGTGTGATCTAATTTGTGTGTGACTGTGATCTTATTTGTGTGTATGTGATCTTATTTGTGTCAGTGATCTTATTTGTGTGTTTGTGATCTCATTTGCATGTCTGTGATCTAATTTGTGGCTGTGCTCTTGTTTGTGTGTCTGTGATCTTATTTGTGTTTCTGTGATCTGATTTGTGTGTCTGTGATCCTATTTGTGTGTCTCGTTGTGCACGAGTCAGACACACCGGTCAGCCCTCACAGTGACAGTTGTTGACAACAGAGAAGTGGGCAACAGCGCTGAAGCAACTGTAGCGGCGGACATTCGCTGAATTCAATGTTATCTTAACTTCGTGTTTTTACCGTCAACTACTAAAGGCTCTCCCAAATATTTGACCACTCTTGCATTCTCGAAGAATATATTGGCTTTCCTATTACCGCCGGTTTGTTGCCCCTCTCGTTCAAGCTACATGTCCTCCCCAACTCATCCAAACGTTACGCGAAAGAACTTCAGCAGGCGGTAAGCGACCGACGGCGCAGTTTGTGGGGGAATATTATTAAAAATGTGTTATGTCGTCACATTGACGCACCGTCGCTTATTTTGCGCACTGTCCACTGTCCAAGATACGTCAAAAAATGCCTCACTGCTGTCCCTGATGGTCAGCTGACCAGCACAGAGCGCACTCACTTCCGGTTCACGGCCCACACGAACCGGACCGTGACCCGCCGCGATGCTCCACTTCCTGTCGCGTGTCGCCTGTTCCCATTACATCAAATCCAGTTGGTTGGTGCGACGCCTGGAACGATCGAGGCCAGTTCGGACGGAGGTTTGTTTTCTGACTCGCCTCCACGTTGGTTTCTTAAAACAAGAAGTTGGTGATGTCACTTCGTGCAGCAATCAGCTTCAAGCTCCGGCCATGCTGTCAGTGACCGCAATTTCAGCGACCCAGTGCTGTATCGTGCTTATTGTTTGTATGAGGATAGCTGACTGACTACTGACTGACTGCCTAACTGACTGACTAACTAACAAACCGAACGACCCGGTAGGCAACTCCATAGGGCAGAGTCCTTCAGAAGCTAACAGGTGCTCAGATATCCAAGACCCTGCCCAATATTTATGACAGCTGTGGGCGCATTGCTGTGTTGCCAACAGCCCACAGCTGTTCCTGCCCTCAGCCACATTACCCCAGTCCACACGTTGCAATATTACGCATCCTTCCATCTATTGCTAGATCTCCCAGCTGGCCACTTTCTTTCACCTTATAACAAAGCGCACGTCTATAAAACGGTTAGGAGCATGCGCAGTGCTGCAGCGTCCACAGCAACAGAGCGCCGGTTTGTCAGCATGTCGTGGCGTCAGTTTGCAGAACTGGACACCTTGTGTCAGTTTCCCACAGCGCGGTCCGCGAACTGCCGATGACACGTGAAGTGTTTCAGGAACAAAGAGACGTGAGGTGGCCAGCAGTTGGGCTGCCGAGCGACCGCAGACCGGGCCGGCTCTGGGGCCTAGGCAGTCTGAGGTAA
>Ga0123353_10018890_pt1 | contig 10217 bp, 6 predicted proteins | sample TergutLab28metaG_3_FD_92763 | JGI IMG/M metagenome (GOLD analysis project Ga0123353, IMG submission 92763) | Labiotermes labralis P3 segment gut microbial communities from Petit-Saut dam, French Guiana - Lab288 P3 | ecosystem: Host-associated > Arthropoda: Insects > Digestive system > Gut ...
TAAGTGCGTGCGCAGCACACTCCCAAAATCACATAACTGCCATGATGCTACCTCATGAACACAGCAACACTGAAAGAACATACTACACCGACACAAAATACGGACTTTATCAAAGTAATCATCATACGTGGGCTTACAATGTATGCCGTACACTAACCAGTACAGTTTTCTTTCTCAAGATATGTGGTTCGTTCCATTCGCTTGGAGCGGCTGTATTCTACAACACACGATCTCCTGCCTATACACTTCTGAATTTCCAAATATTACCAAAACAAATGAAACTTTATTCTTACCTGCAAAATGTGAAGTTCTGATCCTTCCTAAACCATTAATATGATTATAAAGACACGACAGTCCCAAATGTCAACACGTCCTTCTATTCACTATACCTAACGATGGCGCCTTCCTGTTCACCTGACATGAGCAGTCTTGCCAACAGTTATAGTCTGTGGCATGGACCATTAGCATTTGGTTACTACCTCGCCGTGTACCCCAGTCACAGATTACGCCAATCCATGGATGATGCTTATCCATGATAAACGATGATCAATGCTGGCTTTTGACGTATTACTATGCAAACAAAGTATAAGGTCAATATGTTCGACCTCATACTTTGTTTGGTGTTTTGTCTGACCTTATACTTTGTTTTAATATAGTAAACACAACGGGATGAATCAGAATAAAAAAGATTGAAGACAGACGACGCCGTAGCCGGCAACATGTAGAACTATAGCAGACAACTATCGTTACTTGGTTTGATGTATGTCCGTATTCCGTGCCTTTATTAGGCGCATAAAATAGATCAAAAGACCATAAAAAGTGCTTTGATTTAATGGATGTAATTTTATTGCATAGTAGTCACTAACATGTTCCGGCCACTCATATATCTTCAGAGTGGTGAGAACAAGATGTATAGTTTGAACTGAGGCGTTCACTATGCCATGTCATCGCTCACCAGTCTGGATAGTAATTCACCACATGTATCTTCTATGTACATCACTCCACATGCTACAAACAACAATTTTTAACTTCTAATATTTTTACTTGTCATTATTTCATACCATTATTTAACCGTGAATTTTAACCAAAAACTATATGATTCTTAAACTGTGAAGTCATTTAGCCACATTTTAATTATATTTGTATTCTTGCTCTCACCACCCTGAAGATGGCAACATGAGTAGCCGAAACATGCTGGTGATCACTATGCAATAAAATTACATCCATAAAACCAAAGTGAATTTGTTGGTCTCTTAATATGTTTTATGCATATTTAGCTCTTTTCAAGACAAATTCCCCATTCAGTCTGACTTGTGTGGATGACAGATCTGTGAATGTACATGTATATGTATGTATGCAGCTTTCATTAATTTCAAAAACCAACTCTGTGGATAGTTTCATCAACAAGTATTCCTGCACTGCAATTAGTTACATATCTCCTGTATTAGATGATCTGCACTTATCTGTATGATTGCTTCGAAATGCTGAGAAAATAAGTGACAAAACTCAGGCCATAATAGCCAGTCTCCTGACTTGCAATAAACCAGTTCTGCGCCTTTAATCATCTTGCATTCAGGATAATCCATACTGGGCATATTTTATCACGCATTTATTTTATTTAATTATTAAAGAGTCTCATGTACATCTTTAAATGCCATCTATTAACACCTTGCCATCGGGCCATGTGGAAAGATGTGATTTCTATCCCATGCGTCGTTGAGGGGTCAAAAATTTTCATGTTGTCTTCCATGACGTCCTGCACACGTATTTGTCAGCTGGTCTGGCACATTTTTCGCTTCAAGGTTATTGACAGCTTGATGCAGGATGCTTGGGTCTCAAGTTACAAACAAACAGACTGATCATGACCCCCTACTCTTTAGAGCTGTAAGACTGCAACAAAGGGTCCACTCATTCAGATACTCTCTCTGTTTTCCTTCAGTTGCAATCATGGCTGTATGTAGGAATATTCTGCAAGAGGACAACATTTTGTGAGTTATATGCGGATGCACATTCTTATGTCTCTGGTTATAGTGACAATGAAAGTCTGGACAGTGATGGTGATGTCCCCACACCTAGTTAACTTAAACAATTGCAATCTTCTACTGGTCCACTGACTCCACAATTTCCACACCCATTTTTCCTCACACTATGAGTACGAACTGTTTTGAATCCATTTAGTAGGCCTGACATATTAGTGACAACAACCAGCAAACACAGGATTCAGGGCGGCTATAAAAAATTTGGTCCGTTTTTGAATATTTTATACAGAAATTTAGGTCAGTATACAGCCCAAACCAAGAACTGTTGCTTGAAGAAGCCATGATCCCATGGCAGGGTCGCCTGAAATTTAGGATATACAATCCAGGGAAAATTACAAAATATGGAATGCTGGTGAGAATGGTGAGGCAGTATTGGGTTATATCTGCAACATGGAGATATACTCAGCTGAGGAAGTACACAGTGTTATCATTTTTAGACAGAAAGTTAGGCCAAAATCATCACATCTATCAAACAATTTTTATAATAGTGTGAGAATAGCTCAAACATTGCTAAACAGAAACGTGAGAATCTGCGGCACCATGAGGGCTAACAGGGGCATTCCACATGACCCAGAAGGGGAAGGAAAGTGCTTGAAAAAGGGCAGTCAGTGTTCCGGAGGGAAGGTGACGTAATGGTGGAAGTGTGGAAGGGCAGGACTTGTGCAAATGATAAGTATGATCCATGATGCAACAATTGTAAACAAAGGGAGGGAAGACAGGAAAACAAACATGGAAATAAAGAAGCCTTATATTGTTGTCCAGTACAATAAATTCCTGAAGGGCGTAGACAGGAGAGACCAGTACCTCAGTTATTACACAGTTCTAAGGAAAACTGTAAAATGGTCAAAAAAGGTGGTACTTTATCTGCTAAGCTGTGTGCTCTTCAACACATTTTTTGTGTACAGGACACTAAATACAGACAAAATTAAAGTACAAGAACTTTCTGCGCGATTTACGAAGGTACGGGATATCAGAAGTCCAGAATCAAAATGAGTCAAGTTCTGATGACCCTCAATTGCCAGAGAATCAAACAAAACCAAGCGGGTCTAAACAGGGCCTGCCAGGCAGACTCTCCGGTGATTTCAGAATACACAAACTTGAAAAAATTTTTGCTGGTGGGAAGGGAAAAAAGAAGTATCCTGCAAGAGAGTGTAAAGTGTGTGCTGCACATAAGAAGTGAAGTGAAGCTAGAAACATTTGTAAATTCTGCATTGTTCTGCTTCAAAAAGGGTATTGTTTTGAGAAATACCCTTCAGTGACGAACTACTAGACAATCTACATGTAGTATCTGCAGTCTCAGGGTCAGCAGCATAATCTACAGTGTCAAACCATAAGTAAGATTATGTTATGGGGTTGAACAATCGAAGCGTTTAAAACATCCAGTAACTGGGAGTATTTAATTAAAAGACCATCCAGTCAGCAAGGTGTTAAAAAGAAACTGCCAACCAGGACAGTTACTTGCAGTGAGTCTAGGAACTGATGCAGAAAACATGACATCTCACTTTCTCACAACATGAATCTCATGATGTATAGGATCCCATTTTTTGAAACAAGGGACACCATGTAACACTTAGGTGATGTGGGGGAGGGGGACTAAAAAAAGAGTAACTCTATAAAAAGTTGACATACAGGCATCAATAATAAAATAATAACAAGAAAATTCTAGTCAAACTTAAGACACTCTTCCTGACTGATTTTGTTATATGCGTCCCTCACTCTCCCTCTCGTATTCCTCTGTCAGTGGCTGGCTGATGAATGTCCTGCTTCTACCAATGTTTTCTCCCACTGGTGGGAAGTTGATGTTTGTACACATCAGAAATGTCATATTTCTAGGATTTGGAAAACCCCAGGATACTTGGTGTCCCACACTAAAGTGTGCAGGACACTGGGCTGCAGGTCTTTATATAACCCATTAAACTCGCAACAAATGGGATCCCTATACACTGGAGACAAATTCCTCTTTCAACTCCCCTCCACAATTCCAAATTTCCAGTCACAGGCATGAGTTCTCATTTCTCTTGTGTTCATGGCAACAGAACACACACACACACATCAGTGCATAAATCTCCTGTCCTTCACATCCATGAGTTATGATATATTTGACCAAAGTCATACATTTTTTATGGTCTGCATTTACTTTCCCCGAGAATGAAAACAATGAATACTAAACAGTTTTTGTGATGATGTAGTATTCATGACAATTATGTATAATGAATATGACAATTTTGCAATCTCTGTCTTTACTATTGCTTGCACTGTTATATATTACACATTCTTGCAAATCCTGTACAGTATGATAATGGCTTACTTAAAAGCCAGAACTTGTAGGTGTTGGTTGCCTACAAGAAATCAATGTTGTATTTGACACATGTATTGGTTGTTTCATGTAAGCACAATAGGATGTCACTTTAAGATAATCATTTTTATTTTCAAAACTTTTCAGAGTTTCTTCCACTAATCATTTCTCTTATGAAACCAATATTATTCTATCCAGTCTCTACCTCTAATGTTTAATGTCACTGCCTTGCAAATGGCACCACTCTGTATCATCATATTTACTCCCTAAGAAAACACCTCCCTATTAATCACTTCACATACTAATAAAAGCAGTTTCTTGTCTGCTGTCCATTTGCATCAACCTTCTTAGTTTCACACCCCCTCAGATTATCACCATTATCTGCTATTCCATGCTTACTTTCTAATATTAACATGTGTATTATTAACATTACCAGCATAATTTCAGTTGCAAGTGTAAACTTTATCAGACTCTGCTAAGAGTCTTTCCCACAACACCACGTAATCCATTACACTTCTTCCCATTTTGTTTATATAGATCAGATCTTCACCATATTTACTACTTAGCATTTCCAACAGGTTTCTTTCACTGAATTTTCCTTACCATTAGTCACTATGTTTTTACTGATTATACCTGTTCTTTCTCTGTGTCCATCATTATAAAGCTACACCATGTCTGTGACAGGCATAACTGCATATTCCCCACTGTACTGTTTGTACCACTCATTATCACAAACACACTCTTCAAAAATCAAGCTCTTACCTCTACATGTCCACCTCCAAACCCTTGATAAAGGTTTTTACTGCACCACTGTGATGCTCTAGGATTGTTTTCTTTACACATAGTGTGTAATGCTATTTATATTAAAAAATTACATTAAAAATTTGGAAAACAAATGTCAGAAGGAATATGGTAGGATTTCAGGTATGTAACAGAAGCCACACAAAGAAGTCCCATGGTTGGCAGAGTTGACGGTGCTTAAGACTTCATTCTTTTTCCTTCCAGCCTACTTTTACCCACGTTGACTATCCCAAAGCACTTGCTGCTGGTGAAGATTATCACAGCAATAATCATATAACAAGGATGGCTGGATGACAATGAAGAGAAGTTTGCTGGATTGAACACAACAGCATGAAAGGAGAACTTCTTTGTATGGCATTAGTACAGGCAGTATGATGAAAGAGACACTGTTCAACTGATATTATAGTAATTTGTATATTACAGAATGCTTTTACACCTACAAACCTCAGCAGGTAACATTAAAATGGATTGAATTGGAATAGGGACAAATAACTTCATGATCACTATGCTGTTAGTTCTGCAGGCTTGTGAACTTACAGTCACACCCAGACACGGACGTTTTGATCCCATGAGCATGTTGCAACTGCCATCCCATTTCCAGCCACAGACAGTGATGTGATGCGGTTCTCATGACCAGACAGGCATCCTTAAACAGTGAAAAGTTTATGTATTGTTAATATACTCATGTACTAGAGGGATTGGATTGCCTGCATAGCACAGTGAGCTGCATTATGACCAGATCCACTCAACAGAATGTTTCTTGAGAAACTAAGAGTTGCTCAGTTGTTCATTTCCTGCCTTAGAACATGAAGATTCATACCACATTCAACAGAATACCACTGAACCCTATCCCAAACCACATAAACCCACTCCACACTGTCACAGCTAATTTACTTGAGATTAAATGTAATATTATCCTCCCATCTAGACTTGGATTTCCTACATGGTGTTCGTGTTTTCAGACAAAAATGACATCTTGTATTACGCATGTGCTACATGCCCTGTCACTTCACTATCTTTGTTTTCCTACAATTCACTTCTAGTTTCCCTAACATCCTCTGCAACTTCAGACACTTTCTTACAAAATTCTACAAGCATTACATATTTAACTCATAACTTTTACGAACAGTTAAATTTATTACATTTACCATCATGTAAAAATTCTCCACTGTGTCACTTTCTCTGTATTAGGTTCAAGTAGGTCCTTCAAAACCCTGTATCTTCTTCCTTCAAGTGAGATTACTAGTGCCATGTCTGCATAGAAAAACAGGGAAAGTAGTATATGAACATATGTCCCATTCCTGCTGATGATCTAACACTGCCAAGTACATAGGCTATCTGTGGGACTGATAAGATATTTCTTTTAGAAAGGGTACTGGCAATATGTCCATATGTCATGAAGGCATGAGAGTGGAGTACAGCTCCATGCGTTCTTAACATCTGCACTAGATGGAGATGAGTAGCCAGCTTCAAGTCCCGGCCACCTTATCTCCAGGAAGGATTATTTCTTTATCTCCTTCTCCACACAGGACTGAAACAGGGAGCTTCTAGCATATGAAGCAGACATGCCACCATTACACATGGAGGGCCATGACATTCAAGATTTTCTTTTCCTAACAGTGAAGTACTTAACGAGACAACGAGTTAAATCAGAGTGATGCAGGTCTGAGGATGAAAAATTTCTGAATATCTGTTAAAACTTTACTGCTGCAAGTACATCACTAAATTGAATTTAATTTATTTTAAGTTTCTGAAAAATGTATGTGGTTGTGTTTTTTCTCTGTCTTCAGTTGGTAGCACTACCATTATGCTGATTCTTGAGTGTGTCCCAGATGTGCACAGATGAGTCATCACTCCCACACAATACATAGCGACCTGAGAGTGACAGACCACAGGAGGTGAAACCTGAAGTGTTGTTTGGAGGATGGTAAGTTGCTACATTCTGGTCTGCACGTATGTCAAACATCCGAGCAGTCTTATCCTCTGACCCCGTTGCAAATACATACCCTGATGGGTGGAACTGCAATCACACAGTTGAGTAAGCTCTATTTGGTTCTGTATTTTATGTAACTGTAAACAAACAGATACACCTATGTTTACCTTAGAGTGAATCTTGAAATCATAAAGACACTGTACATAATATGCATAATAAAATGCTGATGGAGTTGATACAGCATCATTAAATATTAAAAAACTGTATCAGTCATCTTGTACTGTGTCTTGTTGCTTCATCTTCTTGATGCAAACTTAAAAGATGACATGCATTGGTACAAAATTTACTGTATACACCTGTCAATACCTACAGCAACCATGGTTGTTATGAAAGTTATGACTTACACACACTGAATTTACATCAGATGTGTGTCCAAAAAATGTCTGCTTCGGCTTCTCATCACGCAGATCCCACAGCCTGCATGACTTGTCCACACTGCCAGTTACATAGCTTTTGGAGTCAGGTGACAGAGAGATGGATACCACATCCCCTCCGTGGGCTTCAAACTCCATAGAGCGTTTACCTGCCTCCAGGTCCCACAAGCAACTGCAAATACATATGAACCAAGGCACATCTCAGATTCAAGACATATATTATTTAGAGTGTTTAAAGCAAACTACTAGCAGCATATTTGGAAGTGACAAGGAAACGGTCAGTGAGGTTGTTCTTACATACTTCCACAAGACACTGCAAAAAGTATGAGTGCTATTAGCTTTGACATGCTTGTCCTTTCTGTCTCTCCTCATGCAGCAATTTGAATCCGAAGGGATGGACTTCAGTAGAATCTCGCAATGGGAATTTCCACTAAGTTTGTCAACCAAATTTGAGTTTAGTTAAAATCAGAAAAAAATGACATTTTTACATAAAAATCTACATACATACATGTTAATATCTTTCAATTTATGAGACAAGTATGAGAAATATATTTTCCTGTCATTTATGAGGTAAATACAAGAAACATGGCAAAAAGGCTCAAGAAACAGTTAATGATCAGAACATAATTTGGCACCCCATACATACAATTTGCATGCCAGATAATCAGTGTAAAGGTCAAATGTGCCATAAGGTAAACCAGGAACATCAGAATCGCGGCTCAAGAGCCACATGAGGGCCCATTTGAATTCTTTATGCTGTACATTACGTTTTCAAAACAAACTGTGAATGTGGCCAAAAGATTATAATTTCAAAACAGAACCATTTGACCGGATACTTTTGATTACAGAAATGTAAGGCAAAACTTTCTATTTTTGTGTATTTTCACAGTGGTCAAGTGACCACTTTTCACCTAATACACACCACGTGTGTGATTAACACATTGTTTTGGCATGGTAAGTATTCTTGTATGTTGTGAAAAGAGTGGGGTAAGATGCAACGTACAGATGATTGAGTTGGACTTCAGAAGTGTTGGAACATTTCTGTACTCACAGAAATAATCAATTGTTAATATTTAGCCATATTCTCTGAAAAATAGCTTTTCATCCAATTCACTGTACTGTAGTTACTGAAATTATTGTTATGTAATTATTATTAATGTAACAAACCTCACAAGATCAAGAAAGAAGTCACCTGCTAACAGAAAACATAAGACACATGACAAGGTCCACATATTTCAACAAAAATGGGGTAAGAAATGTTTCTGTTCACAAATTCAAAGTAATATTGCATAGCTAATTTATCAAAAGATGGCTAATGTCAGCAAAGAGATTCATATTAACAGTTATTATGAAACATGTTGCAAAAGAAATGTGATAAGATTAAAAATTGTAGGTACTTCCATCTACATAACACTGGTTACTTTCTTGATAAGCATTTTTTCACATTAGGCTCCATATTTTGACCATCAATCAGTCATCTTCAGGCCATTCAAAATATATAAGAACGTGAAGTGGTTTTTCACTACACAGATGGGAGTTAATGTGACTGAGATTCAATCTTACACACCAGATAAATATATACATTAAAAGTTCCTATTAAAGTAAGTTGATGGATTAAAGACAGTAATTTCCAACACAACGGGATGCATAACATCAAAGTTATAACAGCTAGTGAAGCTCAAGGTGTCTATCTACACAAAAATGTAATATAAAAATCATGAACTGCAATATCCAAGACATCACTCCTTTGCCGATCTTGACTCACCGTTTAAGCCTTCAACTTATTTTAATATGAATTGTTAATATATATACATATATATTTCATGTAAGACCGAAATCTTGGTCACATAACATAGTCAAAAACCATTTCACATTCTGGTATATTATAGTAGAAACGAAGTGGCTGAACATGTAAACAACATAGCAAATTATGTGAAAGATCAATTAAAACTGAGAAGTAAAATCATTCAAGTTTATTCAGTAGCAATGAATGAAGCAGAGGTGTTAAATAAGTGCTTATCTTACACTGTTTATTTATGCTTGTAACTCAACCTGAAGATCCTTTGGAATGAATTCATTTGAATGGGACTCCTACTGGAGAATACATTTTCTTTGAACAGGCACTTAGCACACTGGCATGCATTGTGACTGATGAAGTTCCTGCTATGATTGGTATTAAGAACAACTGTGCTGAGAGAATTAAAAAAAAAACTTAGTCATAAAATTCACAGTTTTCAATGTATAATACACCAAGAAGTGTTGTATGGCAAAATAATAACAATGGAGCAAATTTTAAAAATTTTGCATCAATAATTAACTTCACTCATGTCCGAGGATTAAATCACTGACAGTTTTGAGACTGTATTATATTGTGCATCACATGCAGCATGCCCTAAAACACAAAAGAGTGCTACTCACCTACACCAACTACTAGCGATAACTGAGTCAACATACCTGACATAGATATGCAATAAAAATGACATAAACCTTTGACCACACCCATTTGTATGTACACCCTTTTCAAGAAATTATAGGAAGATGCTAAAAAGGGACACCAACACGCCACATTGCATGTGTGATAGATGAGTCTTGAAAAAAAAAGTTTAGTCTTTTAACTCTTAATCTTTTAACATCACACGATGGTGTCATTGGAATTTTTCATCGACATAATCCTTCCAGCCGCACTATGGCCCTGGGGTTGACTCAGCCTCTAA